>Ga0114962_10005344_pt1 | contig 10051 bp, 8 predicted proteins | sample C_130820_MF_Meta_FD_87017 | JGI IMG/M metagenome (GOLD analysis project Ga0114962, IMG submission 87017) | Freshwater microbial communities from Lake Croche, Canada to study carbon cycling - C_130820_MF_MetaG | ecosystem: Environmental > Aquatic > Freshwater > Lake | place: Lake Croche, Canada...
CCTGACCAACACGAACGTGAACGCCGATGCTGAGCCACACCCGGTTGCGCCATCGTCCATGTCCTACTGGGATGACAGCCGCACGGTTGCCCATGAGCTCACGTTCAACTTCGAGCCCACCGTTATCGGCGCCGGCACAACCCACGTCGACCGTGTCTGGACACACGTCGTCAAGTCCGCTGGCGGAGATGTCACCCCATTCGCAAACATCTCCTTGGCGGATGCAGACAAGGCTCACATGACCAACAAGGATTACTGGTGGACCAACGCCGGTTCCCACAGTTGGGTGAAGTTCTGGGAATTCGGAACCGACTTGGTGCTGCACTACCGTGCCACTGACGCCAACGGTGCTGGCATCGCGAACAAGGTCATGACCTTGAACACGGCTCCAGGCGGCGCTTCATTCACAGGCAGCTTGACCGCCACGACCGATGCATATGGTTACGCGACGTTCACGTTGACCAACACCACGTCGTATGACGACGCAGAGCCCTTCCCAATGGGTGCCAGCAACATGGACTACTGGGATGACAGCCACGGCGCTGAGCTGAATGGTCGCGAGGTCAAGTACGACTTCACGCCCACCATCGGCGCCTCATCGGAGAATCTCGACCGCGTGTGGACACACACGGTCAGGTCCGCTCCGACAGCTCCAAGCGACCCAGCGGACCTCATGGTCACACCGGGCGATGGATCCCTCCACGTCTCCTTCCACTCCAACGACGGTCACTCGGCAATTACGAGCACGACCTTCCGTTTGGGCTGGAAGACCACACGCTCGGCTAAGTCGCTCAAGTTGAAGACCATCACGGTCAACGGCTACGCGAACGACTACACCTTCGAGAACCTGACCAACGGAATCGCTTACACGGTGGCTGTCTCGGTCACCAATGCAGTCGACACCTCCGCGACAGTCTCCTCCGACAAGGTGTTCGCCGGCGCCGCCCAGCAGCCTTCGATCGACGAGATCACCGCTGGAAACCACAAGCTCGTCATCACCTTCATGCAGGGTGATGAAGGTGCTGCGGCGACGCGCTACTTCGGCGTCTCACTCGATGGTGGCCAGACGTGGAAGGACTCGAAGTCCTGGCGCGGTAGCCCCATCACCGTGAAGGCGCTGGAGAACGACACCACTTACCAGGTGCAGGTGCGCCAGTGGAACAAGTTCGGCCCAAGTGCTGCATCTGAGGAAATGGATGGAACACCGATGGCTGATGTGCCGTTCGCACCGCGGTTGGGTCGTATCGTCTCCGCCTCCAACAGCTTCACGGTCAACTTCCGTGCTGGCAAGGATGGCGGCGCGGAGATCTTCGATTACGAGTACTCGCTCGACGGTGGCAACACCTGGAGTTCAGCGGGCTCGACCGACAGCCCGTTGGAAATCGACGGTCTCGATTCAGCAACTCAGTACTCGGTCGCCATTCGCGCCGTGAACAGCAGCGGCTCCGGTGCATCGTCCACCGTCCGCGCTGCCACGACCAAGAAGGGCTGATCTAACCGCTCCATAGCAACTGGGGGCGTACATCCGGAAACGGGTGTGCGCCCCCAGTTCTTTTCTGGTTAACATCAAAGCACCAACGACACATTTCCGTCTCTCAGAACTTGCGCAGGAAATCCCCCATGCACCTCGAAACAGACCTAGGTACCCTTGTGATTATGCCTTCAAAGAGATCCTCAACTCCCGCTCGTCGCACCCGCGGGTATTCCCTGTTGTCGATCTTGGCCATCGGATTTTCTGTCCTTGCCACCGCACCTGCTACCGGAGCGACGACCCCATCTCTTCATTCTTCAAACGTCACGTTGCGCCTGACCTCTCCAGCGATGAACACCAGCGGAGGCATCCCCTCGAACTACATCAATATGACTGCCGACGCATCGCCGAATAACGGAAATTGGGCGCAGTACTACGGACCGAATTTGCGAGTCTTCTACCGCTACTTCGACGTCTCCAGCGCACTGTCACTGAAGTGGCATGTAACTGACACCAAGAGTGGGGCTGCCTTGCGCTACTACCCCGTGTGGCTGACGCTGAACAAGAATGACTCTGGCCAGCAACGGTCCACGTTCATCGCAATCGTCAACGGCGTGAGTGTTCAAATTCCTGCAAATACCAGTGGTAGCGATGAGAGCCGCATCGCTGGGACCACAAACGCCAGTGGTGATGTGACATTCACACTTTTCAACTCAAACGATCCAGTTGATGCCGAGGCTCGCCCCGTGAAACTCACAATTCCCCAACCTGACTATGTCGACCCCCTTTTCTCCAACATCACACTCACCACGGCAATCCCCGAAACCTCTGAAACGAAGGACTTTCTTTGGGCGCACTTTCTACGCCCGAAGAATTGGGTGGCCCCCACGCCGCCGGCCTACCTGTGGAGCCAAGAGTTCAACGAGGCAAAGGGCGCGCTGCCCGCGTCGAAGTATTGGAACGCTGAAACTGGCGACGGCTGCAGCGGAGGCAACTGCGGGTGGGGTAACGGTGAGAAGGAGTACTACATCCCCGGCGCGGCAGCAACCGATGGCAACGGCAGCTTGGTGCTCAGTGCGACCAAACTCAAGAACTCGGCGAATCGCTGCTATTACGGTACCTGCGAATGGAGCAGCGCTCGTTATCAGACTCTCAATAAAGTTCGTTTCCGCTACGGACTCATCGAGGCTCGAATTAAGGCGGCACCCGGGACTGGATCATGGCCAGCCATTTGGTTTCTCGGCAATAACTTCACCAGCGTCGGTTGGCCGCGTTGTGGTGAGATCGACATGGGCGAATGGGCTGGATACTCCCCCAACACGATCTGGGGGACCGGGCATTGGTCGGATGCACGTGGAAACCGAATCATGCGAGGTTCCACATTCGCCAACAGCGGCTCACTCACATCGGCGTTTCACACCTACGGCCTGTCATGGCAGCCGGACAGACTGCAATGGTTAATTGACGGTCAGGTCTATTTCACCCTGAATAAGAGTGATGTAGCACCAAATAACTGGCCTTTCAACAACGACATGTTTCTGATTATCAACCTCGCGATGGGTGGCAGTTTCGCCGGCAACATCTCACCGACTTTGAACTCGAGCAGTATGACCATCGACTGGATCCATTACTCCAAAGCGAACGGCGTTGGTGCCGTTTCCTTCAACTAGGCACATAGCAACGCTGCGGGATTGATCTCCCACCACACTGGTGTCGCTTGAGCAGAGGACTGCATCTGCCTCAGTGCGCATCACGTCATCCCCCATATGACTTCAATTGGAAGTGAGTGGTCGCACCGATACTTAGAAAGTTTCGCGACACGCGATCTCGACGATGAGGCATTTGCGCCCCACTTCATCCATGTGCGCTTGGATTAGTAGTTGAGGCGTATCCGTAGCGGTCGCGGAATTCGAGTGTTGGGAGCGAGGGTCACCTGTGGCGGAGCGAACCCAAACGAAGTCCGAAAATTTAATCGCCAGCGCACTGCGAGAGCAGTTCGGCGACGATGCAGTTGTCCTGACTGGGCTTAGATTCACCGATGACCGTCATGGGGACGTGGAGGCCGACGCGATCGTTTTCATTCCCGATCAGGGCGTTGCCATTATCGAAGTCAAAGGCGGTGTGGTCGAGTACGTCAACGGAGATTGGCTGGTGCGCACTAAGCGCGGGGGTCGTCGTTGTCACCCCGTGAAGCAGGCGCGCGGTGCCAAGCACGCGCTGCGATCATTTCTAGAGCGACAGCCAGAATGGTCAGGCGGTCGGATCCGAGCAGAGTGGTTTGTGGCGATGCCCTTTACCTCTGTGGAGCGAGATTTCGGCCCAGAGGGAAGGCGCGAGCAGCTCATCGGGAGTGCGGATCTGCCCAGCATCCGCACACAGATAGAAGGCGTACTCGCAAACCCTGAGATGCCCGAGCGGCGCCCAACAGCCTTAGAGATCCATCTTGCATCATCCCTACTGCATGCAAGTGCAGATGTACGCCCTGGCTTTGGGAAGTCATCCCTGCGCCGCTGGGGCGCGTGGCTAGGAATCATGTTGCTACTGCTCGGAGGGTTGGGCTTCTGGGGCATTCAGCACTTCACCTCACGCAGCACCAGTGTTGGGGTCGGGGTCGGTTGCAGTCCTCATTACGTTCCATGCGTTCCACTTCGGGCTGATATGGACTGCACTCAGATCAGGCATCAAGAGCGTGTCGTTGATAAACAAGATCCCTATCACCTTGATGCTGACGGCGATGGTCTCGGTTGCGAGGTTTGGCCGAAACCATAAGTTCGCCGCCGGCTCGATTAGCTCAGCATCCACAGCCCCAGTCAGCAAACAACTGACCCACAACAACACCTGCACCACTGAAGCGGCTGGCCCGTTGCTGTTTACCCTGCGCGCTCCCACATCGTTGCTAAAGGAGCGCCATGCACAACCTTGATCAATCCCGTGACCAGCGAACTGCGCGCCTGAGCCACGCGACTCTTGCCGCAGCTGTGGCCTTGACGATGCTCGCACCGCTGATACTGCTTGGCCCCACCGCAGCCGGTGCGATGCCCGCGCGCACACGCCATCCCCTCATCGCAACTGCTCACCACATTGTCAAGGCACCCAAGAGGACTAAGAAATCCGCCGCAGCAGCAAACAAGCCTCAGAGCAACCTTGTGGATCACGGTGGTCCCGTTATTGCCGATGCTCGTATTTACGCCGTGTGGTGGGGCAAAGCGGCAGCGACATCGGTTCAAAGGCGGATTGTGGAGCCTGCTGTCACCAACTTCCTCGCGGGTCTAGGAAGCCCGGGCTCGTCCACTCTGCTAGCGAACACAGACCAGTACATGCGGGGAGAGCGAGCTTCAGCTCGTTTCATGAAGTCTTACTACGACGATGGAAGTAAACCGCCAGCTCAGCAACCCCGAATCAGTACCATCGTCAGCGAAGTGGCCAAGGTTGTGAGCGCTGCCGGCGACCCCTTAGATCCTGGCGCGCTCTACCTCGTCTTCACAACGAACTACCCGAGCGACGCCCCTTACTGTGCGTGGCATTCCGCCGGCGCTGTGGATGGCACCTGGATCGCGGTGGGCTACATGCCGAACATCGGGCGGGCCGCTGGCTGCGCAGCCCCAGACTCAGGCAGCGGCATCGCGCGCGGTGCGCAGGCGCTGGTGAATGTGACAAGTCATGAGGTTCTGGAAGCCACCACCGACAGCATGTTGGAAGACCGCCAGGCGTGGACAGATGCGCATGGTGAGGAGATCGCCGATAAGTGCGCGTGGCGCTACCCAACAGATTCGGCGGGCACCAACATCGCCACGTGGATCGGAGGACAACCGTGGATTCTGCAGCAGGAATGGAGCAATGAGGAACGAGCTTGTGTTTGAGCCGGTGAGATAACGCCTGGCTTGTGTTTGAGTTGGTGAGATAACGCCTGGCTTGTATCTACTTCAGTGATGCCTGCAAGCTACTTGTGAACCACCGTCTCATCGATGATCTCCCACACAGAATCAGCCCACTGAGAGACTGAACCAACATCGTGTGAGACCGCGATCACTGTTGCTGCAATCAAGCGTGCGCTTGCGTAAAGACGCAGGCGAGCGCTGGCATCAACCGCAGCATCAAGCTCATCGAGGATCAGCACAGAAGGCTCAGATGCCGATGCCTGGGCTAGGCGAGCCCACGCCCATTCCCCAGCCGATAACGTCCGAACGTCCTGGCCGGCTAGGGATGCAATGCCGAGCGAATCAAGATGCTGCAGTGCAATGTTCTGCCGGTGGTGGTGCCTACTTTGCCGCACTGCAATAGATACGAACTCCGCACAACTGAGAGCGAAGACGGGTCGGTCATCAGCGAGGATTGCCGCACGCACGGAAATGCGCTCACTGATGCTCATGGTTTGGGCGTTTCGACCATCCCATATGAGTGAGTCGACTCCGTCGAGCCTGACCGCCGCTAAGGCGCGCAGCAAAGTGGACTTGCCAGCACCATTTGCGCCGATAACAGCATGGCAACCAGCAGTTACTGTCATGTCCACATTCGCCAGGGCCCGCATCGGAGCCAACGGCAGGTGCGATGCAAGCAGGTGCACTCCCGTTTCGTGATCAGCCACGGGCGGCTCGATTCACCAAGGTACGTATCAGAACGGGTGCGCCGAGTAAGGTCACGAAGAAACCGACCGGCACCTCTGCTCCACCGATTGCTGACCTTGCAGCCGTGTCAGCGACAAGCAAGAGAAGTGCCCCCGCAGCAGCCGAGCAGACCAACAATGCGGCGTGCAGGTGAATGCCGAGAGCGCGGAGCAGGTGCGGGACTGCGAGACCGACAAAGGCAATCACCCCAAAGCAGGCGACCACAGTGCCGATGAGGCATGCAACTGCCAAAGACCATCTCGCCCGAGCCCGGCGAATATCCAGACCCAGCAGCTCGGCTGACAACCCGCCCAAGCTCGCGATATCCAAAGCGCGAGCTTGATTCAGCAGTTGAAGGAAGCCCAGCAGCACACCGATTGAGATTGCTGTGGTCGCACGCCAATCGGCCAAGGCCAGTGACCCGAACACCCACGAAGACACCGAGCGTCCAGACGACAGGTGCGGGATGCTTACCAAGATGCCAAGGATCGCCATGCCCGCTGAACCAGCCGCCACGGCGATAAGCGAGAAGCCCGTCCCTGTGGCGCGGACGGCGCTCAACGCCAACGCGGAAGTTGCCGCGCAAACAGTTGCAATCACTGCTGCCCAGATGATGGAGCCAGGCCACAACGCGGCCGCGAGTGCAGCCCCCACAGCAGCAGCGGGTCCAACCACCACGATGCCGGCATCCACAATGGGGTTCGCGTACATCGCTTGCAGCACAGGACCGGAGAGTCCAAGGGATGCACCCGCGATGAGAGCGGCGAGCACTCTCGGCAACCTGACATTCATGATGATTTCACGAGTAAAGGGATCGCCGCTTCCGGTCAACGCCTTGATAACGCCCGACAACGGAATGTGTGCCGCTCCCAGGGATAGCGCCACGACAGACATCAGCGCCGTCGCGATACCCAACACCACCAACACTTTGCTGGTCGTGAGTGCGCTGCGGCCACCGGACATCGCCACTGAACCGCGCTGCGCGAAGGGCCTATTGCGAGACATCTGCGATGGCCTTGCTCAGCGCGTCAACCAATGCCCACGTCTTAGAGCCGAACGCGAGTAACAAGGTGTCGTCCACAGCGACAACTCGGCCAGCCTTTGCAGCCGGAGTCAGCGCTACTCCGGAAAGCCGCTTGAGGCCGGCGACACCGCCCACAGAGGCGAGTCCTTTGGTCATCACCAGTAAGACATCTGGCTTCAGAGTTGCCATTGCCTCAGGGGTGATGGCCGTAAACGACTTAAACCCTGCTTGCGCACCTGCATCTATTGCCCCCGCAGCTGAGATCAAGGAATCAGCGCCCGATCCCGTGCCCCCGACGAGGTAGATCGCCGAACTACCGCGCAGGTAGAGGAAGGCAACCTTCACCTTTCCCATCGGTTCACCATCAAAGGTCTGCTGGCACTGGCTGATCAAGCTGGTCGCAGCATCTGGGCGACCCAGTGCAGCGGCAATCGACCGCAACCGGGTGCCAACCGCTGCCACATTCCACGCACTTGGAATCACTGCAATCTGCACGCCGGCAGCGGCGATTTGATCAAGCGCGCTCTTTGGCGTCGTCTGGTCGTCAATTAACACCAGGGTCGGATGAGTTGCTAGCACCTTCTCGGCATTCACACTGTGCACATCAGTGACCACCGGCACTGATGCGATATCTGCGCCGCCGCTGGCAAGATCGCGGCCAACGAGCTGCGCGCCTAACCCGAGAGCGGCAATACTTTCCGCAGCGCCCATGGCCACGCTCACAACGCGCTCATGGTTGATGCCAGTCAATGCCCGACCAGCGCGATCAACGCCACTGCCGAGCGGTGACGACGCAGTTGTAGCCGGTAAGGAACATGCAGCTAGCTGACTATCGGAGATCGCTGCGAAATATGGCGAAGTGGGCACTGCTGACCGAGCACCATCGCTGCTGGGTTTATGAGTGGATTGCGGAGCGGCACTTTGGGAAGCACAACCGGCTGCAAGCAGCAACACCAAGCAGGCTGCTGCTGCGAATCCGCGTGACACCCTCACAACTTACGCACCCTTGGCGCAGATTCCGACGCAGTGTCGCTAAAGCAAAATAGGCCCACGGCCGGTGTCTCTTTCCGACACTTTGTCGTGCGGATCTTCGCAATTCATGCTGAGATTCCCATCATGAAGCGAGGTTTACGTTTTGGCGTGCTGGTAACCGCGCTTTGCTTGACCGCCTCATTTCCGGTGCCTTCAATGGCGACAGTAAAGGTTGCAACTCCTTCATGGGCGAGTACGAAAGGTGCTCAAGGACAGCTGCTGAAAGTGTCGCAGGCACGAAAGATTCCCGCGAAGGGTGCGACGATCACGATCATCGGTCGTGGTTACGACGAGACTGTCGGCATCTACATCGCGCTGTGTGTGAAGCCCAAGCCGCAGCACAAGCCAACACCTTGTGGCGGCGGGGTCGATAAGAGTGGCGCCACCGGATCGTCCGTATGGGTCTCGTCCAATCCGCCGCCTTACGGTGTTGGCTTGGCCATCCCTTTCGGTGTCGACGGCAAATTTAGAATCACATTGAAGGTCGGTCCATATATAGGCAAGCAGGACTGCCGACGAGTGGGTTGTGCCATTGTCACACGCGCAGACCACACCAATTCAGAATTCCGCGGAGCAGATGTGCTGATCCCGGTGACATTCACCAACAAATAGAAGAGGAACCACAACTCATGACCAAGAAGCCTTTGGTGCTCGCGTTGCTGTTATGCGCGGGTGTAATGACTGCGATCAGCCCCGCAACTGCAGACAGCGGTTATTCGGCGAGCGCAGCTCCCACAACTGGGCTGAGGACTGGTGACACGGTGACGTTGACCGTCTCTGGGCTCAGTGGCTCACTTGGAGTTTATGCATCGGTATGCCAGGCCGGCGCAACTCCGATGACGATTCCGACGATGTGCGATCAGGCATCAACGCAATGGATCACATCGGGTGCGCCTGGCAGCACGAAATCTCCGGCAGCCATCACGGTGCAATCTGCATTCGACGGAAAGACTTCGCCCTCGGCCGCAACGTCAACGGCCGTCAACTGCATCAACACTGCGTGTGTTCTCTATGTGCGTGGCGACCACAACAACTCGACCAACTACAGCTTGATCCGAACCTTTCCATTGACGTTCACTTTCGGCGGTCGCGTGCGCACACCTGACACCGCCACGGCTCAATACGGCTCCACAATCTTGCAGCCAAACCAGCCTGGTCAGCTCAACTACCGAACGCCTTTGAAGCTGAAGGTGAAAGCACTTTCTGGACTCACCGTCACTTTGACATCCCTGACTCCAGATTGCGGTGTTGCCGGGAATGTCATCACAGCACTAAAGGGCACGGGGGTCTGTGCGATTGCAGCCACGACAAAGGGCAGCTTCGCGTACGCCCCGCTCTTCGTGAACTTCCCGTTCTACCTCAACCCGGCGCAACAGACGATCCAGACAAAGTGGAGCAAACCAACTGCTCGCAAGGTAGGCGCCTCGGTGACTATTTCTGCAAGTAGTTTCACCACGAATATGGAACAGCCGGTTTCCCTGAGCACGGTCAGCACCTCCTGCACTGTCACTTCAACCAATGGCGGTTGGACTGTTCGGTTTACCTCTGCGGGATCCTGCACGCTGACTGCAACCGCTGAGGCACGCGCGGATAAGTGGACGGCAGCAACCGCCTCAACAAGTTACAACGTTCACTGATAGCAGCGGTCACGCTTCGGCGGCGGCATTCCCAACCCCTGGGTGCTGTCGCCGCCGAACTCTTGCTGCGTTGGACACTCAGCACAATCAGTTGTTGTGGAGACCGAGTCCTTGGGTGACGAACCGCAAGGTTTCAGCGACTTCCTCGTGGATCGGCGCACCTGCTTCGATGCGGCGGACGCACACATCGACGGCAGCGGCGATGTATTGCGCTGACCTCACCGGGTGCACCACCCGGGCGCGGGTAAGAGCCTCGATAAGCGGAAGCATCATTTCTTTGTGC
>Ga0114962_10005345_pt1 | contig 10049 bp, 9 predicted proteins | sample C_130820_MF_Meta_FD_87017 | JGI IMG/M metagenome (GOLD analysis project Ga0114962, IMG submission 87017) | Freshwater microbial communities from Lake Croche, Canada to study carbon cycling - C_130820_MF_MetaG | ecosystem: Environmental > Aquatic > Freshwater > Lake | place: Lake Croche, Canada...
ACGGGCATTTCAAACCGGCACTTTGAGCAAAAATGAAGACCTAAAATGTCTTCATCTTTGTTTATCAGAATGGCTAATTGTGAAGGCGACGGAACGTGCCTTAATCAGGTAGATGAGGATACATACGAACATACGGCTTGTTCTCACGCCTGTGAATTGGTAGAGTGTAAGAACTACAAACACTGCGGGAAGAAAAATCCCAAGTGGGTTCTTACGATTCACAAGGAAATGTGTCCTGGGTGTGCGTGTATGGAGTATGACGGAAAAACAACCTTTACAGACACAAAACAAGAATGTCCTGTCTGTTATGATGAAAAATATATGATGAAATTGCCTTGTAATCACTTGCTGTGCCTTATGTGTTTGTATGGTATGTATGCCCGTAATGAAAATATCAGGGAAAGCACACCAGTAGCTTACACCCTCTCCCTTCGGGAGAGGGCGTAAATTTATACTGAGCGGTAGTCCATTTGCGGTATAAACTGTAATTGGGTTTAGGTCGTGCGGTACTGTAGGATTACAACTATCTGAGCACGGGTAGAATGAAGCACGTCGTCGTGATTGCGGATACTGGATGGGCGATTGGTCGCATCCATCGTGATCTCGCAAAGGTGCTCGCCTCAGAATACACCTTTACGTTTCATACATCAGGTCATTTTTATATGGACAAGTTTTTGCGTGACTTTCGTAAAGCAGATGTATGCCTCACAACCTACATTCATTATCAGGGTATGCTGAAATTATTTCCTAGTAGTTCTGATCGCAAAAAGATTGCAATGGTATGTCACGGATATCCTGAACTGGAAGAAGGAACAACGAATCCACTTCCGTCCATATTCACGTATGGAGTCACGAGTCATGTGTTATCCCCACGATTCGCGATTCCGCATCACGTTGTTCTAACCGGTGTGAATCCCGAAGAATTTACGTATACGGAACCTACGGGGCGTATCCGAACTCTCGGATGGTGTGGATGTCGTCAAGTTGTATCCAAACGGCCCGAGTGGGGCCACGCCATTGCAAAGCAAACGCAGTTGTCCATTTCCTATGCGGAAACATTGTCCTATGATGCGTTGAAAGAGTGGTACAAGACGATTGATGTACTGCTTGTAACAGCCGGCCCTGAGCCGTGGAAGGAGACGGGACCCCTTCCTCCGTTTGAAGCCATTGGTTCAGGAGTTCTTGTGATCGGCGTTCCCATAGGAAATTTTTCCTTGCTGCCGGGTCCGAAGTTCCATACAGTGGAAGAAGCGGTTGTACTCGTAAATGAATTAAAGGCGAATCCTACAAAGGTAAAGGCGTTGGCAAAGGAGCAATACGACTGCGTTATGGCAAAGTGGACCTACACGGCGACAAAAGGGTCCTGGTCTGCTCTGTTTGACGCAGTTCTCACTAAAACGAACCAACCACTACTCAATGCGACTTTACCTCGTCACTACGCAACGATTGATGCGTATCTCTACATTAATCTTGCTCATCGCGAAGATCGTAAGAAGCATATAGAATCACAATTTGAGCAAGCGAACGTTCCAAAGGAACGCATTCAGCGAATTGACGCCGTGGAAAGAAAGGGATTCGGAATCTTGGGATGCGTAGAATCTCATCTAAAAGCCCTCGAAGTCGCAGAAGCCCATCCTGAATGGGAATGGATCGCAATCTTTGAAGATGATTTCACATTTCGTACTGTAGAAGAAGGATTCTCACGTGTAACCTCTGTGTTGGAAACAAAGCCGGATGTGCTCATGTTAGCACAGAGCCGCGACGAATTGGAACTAGTTCCTACAGGAATTCCAACGGTTATGAAAGTTGTTTCCGCAAAAACAACGTCAGGATATATCATACATCGTTCCTATTTGCCAACCGTACGTGCGAATTTTAAGGAATCGCGAGACCTGTTGTTCACCGCTGGTAGATGGACAAAAGCATATTGTTTGGACGATTATTGGAGAAGATTACAGAAAACAGGACAGTGGTATGCGTGTACCCCTTCTATCGGATATCAATGCGAGTCCTATAGCGATATAGCGAAGTGTGTTATAAATTATGGATGTTAGTTATTCGCCTCGGGAGTGTACATTTCACAGAAGGGGAACTGTGGTCAAAGAGTCCTAGCGATTTCTGTGCGAGGCTTGCGGCAAGTTTGTGATTTTAAAATGACATGTGCCTGAAGAAATGGAACGTCCCCTCGTTCTTTTTATTGGGGACATAGGCTCTGCGGCAGAAAAGACTCTTGCTTCGGTTGGAACAAACTATCAATATAAGGCATTTAACGCTTCTAATTTTTTACCAAATATTTTTATAGCGTCGTTTGAAGAATGTTATACATGTATAACCCAGGTTAAGTATTATAAGAGTATACTGAGCATGTTGACCGCCGTACAAAGGCGAATGAAGGTAGGAATTCTCTGTTGCGAAAAGTGGGAGACGGAAATCGTACAAAAAGAGTCTCTTCTGAAATTTATGTCTTATGCGGTGACGGATGTATCCTTTTCGTACGCGTTTCCGAATCCAACTGTGGTGTCCTCTCCCTCCGAATTGATGTTGTGGATTGAAGTGATTAGAGGGAAAAGGCCTTCGTTTTCCAATTATCTCGACATCATTGATACAACGGTTTCTACTCCTCTCTGCGAAATCATGGGTCGCCACGGAAGCGACAAGGGGCACCAAACCATCACAACTAGTTGGCACAATTATACGACGGTCTATCATCGCCTCTTTGAACTGCGAAGGCAACAGCCGTTACGTGTGTTTGAACTCGGGCTCGGCACAACAAATCCGACCTTTCATGCCCACATGGGACCGGCAGGAAAACCAGGAGCCTCGCTACGAGGCTGGGCCGAGTATTTTCCACACGCGTCAGTGTTCGGGGCTGATCTAGACGAGTCCATTTTGTTTGAAGAGGAACGCATCAAAACGTATCTCTGCGATCAGACCGATCCGAAACGCATCGCAGCCATGTGGGAACGAGAAGAATTACGGGAAGGATTTGATGTCATTATAGACGACGGATGGCACATTCTGAGAGCAAACAGGTGTTTTTTTGAGAATAGCATTGACAAACTGAATCCCGAAGGATATTATATTATTGAAGATATTGGCGATCCTCGCATGGAAGAGCAGGTCGCAGAGTGGGCAAAGGTGTATCCGTGGCTCTCTTTTACGTTTTATAAAGTTCCCAGTAGTCGCAATACCTACGATAATACGCTAGTCATTGTTCAGAATACGCGGATGAAACCCTCTGCTCTCGAAGTGAATGCGGTCTGCTACATCAACTTGGCGAAACGAACGGATCGGCGGGAACAGATCGAAGCAGAGTTGGACAAGGCGAAGATTCCTGCGATGATTCGCCATCGGATTGACGCATCCTATCACACAAAAGGAATTGTGGGATGTGTGGAATCTCACATCAAAACGCTAGAACTTGCCCTCGAGAGGGGATGGGACTGGACGATGGTGTTGGAAGACGATTATACGATGAGAGATCCTGCGACGTTTTGGGAGAGTGTTCGCACCCTGCTTCACAAAGCAAACCCGAACGTGTTATTGCTTTCACAAGGAAGATGGCATTACAGATCGGAACCCACAATCGTTCCTCTATTGACTCGTGTTCTTACATCAAATACTACATCCGGATATGTTATCCATCGTTCCTATATTCCAACCTTGCTCGCAAATTTCCGAGAATCGCATGATCTTTTCTTACGTACGGGAAGTACACAGTACTATTTGGACGAATATTGGAGACGCCTTCAGAAAATGGGAGGCTGGTTTGCAAAGGAACCTTCGTTCGGGTATCAACGCGAGGGGTATAGTGACATCCTCCAACGACACGATACCAAAGGGTGTTAATCTAAATATCTCCGCGATACATACATAACAGATCAAGTACAATGAAACTCGTTTGCGTCCTCGCCGACACGAAGTGGTCCATCGGTCGCGTTCATACGGACATAGCAGAAGCCTTGAAGGGAGAGTACGAGTTCGTATTTCATCACGACTCGGCCTTCTACCCGGACAAGTTCAAGGCCGATTATAAGCGATGCGACGTCTTCTTGTCAACCCCGAATCTGTTGGGAGACCTACAACACTTTCTCAAGGGCGAGGATCTTCGGAAAACGCTGCTGATTGCCCATTACAATCACGACTGGACGTTTCTCAAAAATAGTCCACTCCTCTCCACGTTGACGTACTGTACAATTAGCGAAGCCGTGACCCGGTCCCTCCCGACCGGGACCAGCCTGGGTTCGTTTCCGGCTCCGGTGTTCTGGACGCCGAGTGGCATCAATCCCGCGTTCTTCGAGTATACAGAACGATCTGGCACAATTAAGACGCTCGGATGGTGTGGAAACTTGGCATGGACTAGTAAACGTGTGGACTGGTCCTACAAGATCGCGGAAGGAGCGGAACTCGCGGTTTCTCTCGCGGTCCGGGTTCCCTTTGCCGACATGCCGGCGTGGTATAAGAGTATAGACGTGCTGCTCGTCACCTCGGGTCCTGAGGAACACAGGGAAACGGGGCCTCTTCCGCCCTTTGAAGCGATCCTCTCGGGGGTCCTTGTCATAGGAACCGCGGTAGGAAATTTTCAGTTGCTGCCGGGGCCCAAGTTCTCTACGATTGGGGAGGCCGCGGCCCTTCTCAAAGATCTCAAGAAATCGCCGGATCGTGTTAAAGCGTTGGCGAAAGAGCAATACGAAGCTGTTCTCAAAGACTGGACGATTACAGCGGTCTTGCCCAAGTGGCGCATCGCGTTGGAGGCGGCGGCGACCAAGGGGCGGCCCTAGTCATTGTTTTCTTTGTTTGTCTCTGGTACGCGGTTCAGTGTGTGCAGAGGGGTCTTCGTGCCCCGTGCGGTTTTCGTAACGGGGGGTCGGGTTCGATTCGATCGAAGGCTCGACGTGTGTCTTGAGTTGGCATAATTCCGTGCACTCTGCGCGGCAAGTACGTCGGCTTCGCGTTTAATTGACCTCATTAACCCTATAATTTGTAACCGTTTATACGTGTTGGACAGGTACACATTCCTTCCGGATGCGTATACAATATACATTCGGACCACAATGGCCAGAACGATCGCCACGCAACCCGCGATCGCCAGAATTACCAATGGGTTCATCCTACTCTTCCTTCCCCTTTAGAAATTCAATGTGGCTGTCGGAAGAATACCAGCCATTCTTGCCGTTGTGAACGTCCATGAGCGTTTTGAACGTGTATTCGTATTGCCGAGCGACGTTGAACATGTCGTAGAGTCGGGTCGCCCGGTCCCGAATGTAGGTCCGGTCAAACTTGCCTTCGAGAGCCATCGACAACCCAACGCAATAGTCCGCCAGCGTGTGGCATCGGAGACCCGTCTTAAACTGCTCCACCGTCTCCGTCTGGGCTCCGTAATCCTTCGTCATCACGGGAGTTCCGCAGAGCTGAGCTTCCACCGCAACGCCGCAAAAGGGCTCCACGAACATCGTGGGTGCGACGAGGGCCACGAGCGATCCGAGGTACTCGGCTCTCTCTTCGCCGTGGATCGGCGGCTTGTAAAAGACGTTGGGGGCCTTGAGATACGGCGACGGATCGCCCTGGCCGCACAGAACGAAGCGAACGGAGGGCATGCGGCGTGCCATTTCCACAATTTCCCCACATCCCTTGCCGTCGTAGATGCGACCCAGAAAGCCGACCGTATCCACCTTGGGCGTCAGAGACAGAGGCCACTGCCTCGCGTCAAAGTAATTAGGAACCACGAACCAGTAGTTCTGTCCGTTCGCCTTGCCCGTATGGGCGTGCATCCAGGCGTAGGATTCAAAGATACGATAGTTAAGAGCCGAATTGGGATACCCGATGCCGCTCTCAACGACCACGTAGGGCAGACCGTTCACCGCTTCGTACGGATACAGAGGCAAACAGACAATGTCGGTCTTCTCGCTGCGGTAATTCGCCTGGAGAGCCGTGCGAAGCCGGCGATTGAACTCCTTGTAGAGAACCGTGTCGTAGTTGGCGAGGTCGCCTACGAACGCCGTGGGATCGGCAAGTTGAACTTTGAGTTCCTCCTCGGTTTTCTTTGGAAAGACTTGCTTCGCACTGGCGAGCCGCAGATCGGCCCATTCGGTCTTGGTCAGAAGTTGAATGTTGGAAGTCGCGTCGGGCTCGGATCCCTCCACACCGTAATGAAAGACCTCAAATCCGCGACTCCGCATCATCGGGGCGAAGCGAAGAACTTTCCCCGTGAACGCACAGTGGCTGTAATCGGGATGGGTAATCGTGTGGGGAATCGCGGGCATGTGGAGACGAATTCCGTTCGCCTTCGGGAAAGGCCACGGTTGTGTTTCTCGTATAATCGGCTCCACGGTATCCACGGTACTTACGGTATTCACGATATCCATAGTATTTGTAGTAAAGAAGGGAGGTGCGTTTAAACTCTGTAACGATGTGCGAAGGTAGGCGGCATATTCATCTATATCAAACCGAATTGTGTAGGGTACAAGTGCCTTCACAATTGTCTCGGTATCGCATAATGTGACATCGGCCACGGAATACTCGCGGCCCACGGAGGCGTAGTAATCGCGAAACTTGAACTCGCCGCCGCAGACTTTATCCGATAAAACGACATGGTGGGCGGGAATTTCGTAACTGTCAGCGACGATGATTCCATGGAGACTGCTTGAGAGGATGAGGTCGCATTCGTTGAGTTCCTTCACAAACTTCTCGGGTGTGGAGGCTTGGTTAATATCAATGATGGTCCATCCCTCCATCGCCTTCAGCCGTGTCACGATCGGCAGCCCTGCGTCAATGTAGTGTGGGATGAGGCCGACGCGGAATCGCTTGACTGCTTTTGTTGCCAAGGGGTAGACCCGCGAGACTAGGATCCCCAGGTCCCCGTATCGTTCGGGGCACGCGATGCCTGCGTCCAGATATCGCTGCCTTGTCAGAGGCCCCCGCACGGAGAGAATCTGTTGGGGGGCTGACACTGGCATGGTATCTGCAATGAACCCGGAGCCGCATACGACGTCGTGTTCCTTGTTTTGACGCATCATGCCGAGAAGAGATCCGGCTCCAAAGATACATGTCTCTGTTTCGTGGTCGGTGGAACCAGGGGTCGCATTCCAGCTTACGCAGGTTCTTGTGAGATCCGATCCGAGCAACCACCGAAATAGGAATTGATTCATACCGTCCCCAAAATTGGGAGTGATCCAGTGATACAGCTTCGTGGAATCTATGGCAATATTGGTCGGCTGCTTTAAGCATTATTTGTAAAAATTTATGTAGGAAGGCTTTGCTGATACAATAGCATTTCCGCAACCGTCGCATTCGGGATTCATACTGCGAGCGAGACCCATCGGTTCCGGGCCAAAATCGGCGATCAATCGGTCCATGCGTGTGGCGACGGTGCGTGCTTCCTCGCTGTCTTCCTTCCGATACCAGGGATCCGCTTTCCAGTAACTTTTGAGTTCGGATAGTTCCGAATTGTGCGTAATAAAGATATCTGTCAGCGTTTTCTTTTCGTATTGATCGGGATAGAACATAAAATACGGCGTTTCCCAGAAGATATGCTTGATAAACTTTACATCGCAGGAGAAAAAGTAATCATTGTATTCTACTGAAGTGCTGTTCTTTGCACCGAGCCGTAATACCTTACTTCCCTTGGACCAATCGCCTGCGTTAATATAGCCCAAGAGTTCGGGTGTCATTACAAAATCCGCATCCCACTTACACTTCCATCGCTTGGTGGCTTTGGAAAGGCACCAATTCAAATACGTTATAAGACTGTGGGGGGAGCCAATATCGGTCGCAAGCGTCTCGTATCCCGCACGGCTGAGTTCTACATCGTACGTAAACACGCGGATACAAGGATTCTCGGAGGCGAGACGGGCCGCAATTTCGGCAGAGCGATCGGTACAGAGATGTAGGAAAACCAAGATCTCCTTTGGAACCGTAATGGCAAACAGAGACCGGAGACAGGCCTCCAGTGTAGCCTGTTCGTTTCGTACACGAATAACGAAGGAGATGCCCCCCGAATCAGAATTCATTTAATTAAGAAAAGCAGAATTGGTGTAGGGAAACACCGCAGAACCGCAGAACCGCAGAACCACAGAACCAAGAAAAAGTTGAACCGTCACGAACCGCACACGACCCTCCCTCAATGCGAATCTCCCTTGGTGCTGCGTTGTTCTTGGTGATTTCCGGTATCGCTTTGTTTGGCATTGGTCTTACGTACACCGATACCTATTACATAGGATCCGGTGTAGCTATCCTTCTTTTGGGAACCGTTTTCGCTGCGATCCTGATGCGGAGACGCGATACGGATATTGCATCCACACATTCAATGGCCACAATGACAGCAATGACGCCGGCACTGCCAGCGAAAGCAACCGACACTTTAAATCCCGTCATGAAAAAGAATAAGAGCGACTCCAACTTGGAACTTATGGGGCACATGGAGGAATCCCTCTAACAACGGGTTGCGGAAACTACAAATTAAATTAAGCGTTTCCCCAATAATGGACGCTCTGGAGATTCTCCCTGATTCCTATCCGTTTACGGACACCAAGGATCCCATTATTCCGAAACTCCTTCACATGATATGGGTAGGAGAGAAAGAGACACCGGATTATGTAGGAAAGCACTATGATCAATGGAAGGCCTTGATGCCCGAATGGACTGTGCGGCTCTGGACCAACGCCGATCTCCATGAGGGAGAGTTTCCACCCACCATCGTGCTTCGCATCAAGGAAGCAAAGAAGGGAGCTCAGAAAGCCGATCTCATGCGCTATTTCATTGTCTACAAATACGGAGGCGTCTACATGGACGCCGACGTAATTCCGCATCGGTCTTTGGATCCGATTCTTGCCTTAGGGTGCCCGGTGGTCTTGTGTCACGATTTGCCGATTACATGGCCGTATATCGCGATTGGCTTTTTTGCATCCGTGCCAACCCATCCCTTGTTCAAGCGAATATGTGCCATGTGTTATTCCTATGTACCACTCAACACGAAGGACATTCATATGAAGACGGGACCTGGATTATTTGGAGATAACGTATGGCATGTGAAAGACCGGTACGTGGTGTTGCCCATGTACTCGTTTTACAGAAATAGAAAGGGAGAACTGATTGCGGCAGAAAAAGCAAGGGCCGACGATTTTGAAGGAAGGTTTGGCTCGCATACGTACGCGGCCACTTGGATTACCGATGCGTAGGTCTGCCATTGGTTACGGATCCAGCAATCTTGCGGCGGCCGCCGCCAGATCCGGCCGACCCTTTGCCCTCGCTTCGTTCACAAAGAAATGACGAATAGAGGGAATGTCTTCTTTGACGCCGTGGTAATTCGTAACAATGGAGTAATAGTCTCCGTAGTAGATCGTACATAGTTCAGGATACCGATGGTAGAAATACGCCATGATCTGCTCTTCGTGGTGCCCGAGGCCGTGAAGTAGCAGTTCGTGGAAAATGGACATACATCCGCTGTACAATCTACGCACGTAGTCTTTCTCCACAGTAAAACAGGTGGCTCCGACTCCGCAACATCCGCCGCGGGCAAAGGCACTTGTCATCGTCATCTCGGCAGCTCCGCGGTAATGAATGTAACAAAAGGAGATCTTGGGGTGCGGGGCGGCCAACATCGCCGGTCCCTCTTCCGCAAGCCGCCGCAAGATGTGGGACCCACCAAAATCCACCCAGGCGTAGTGGGATGTCTTGAAAGGATCCAGTTCCGCAGCGATTCGCATCGCGTGGAACTTGAAAACGGTCAACAGACAATACGAGACAGTGTTACGGCTTCCTACATAGGCCGCCTGTCCCTCTCGGTTTGCCTTGACGATGGGATAGTGGTCCTTGTAAAAGTCGTACTCGGCAATGGGTTTCACAATGTACTGAGTAGGCAAATCACCCCGCAACGTACGGATGTCCTCCACGCAGGTCTCGTCGCAGAACACGATCATGGGAGCCTTGAGTTCCAGCGTTACGCGTCCCTTTTCCATGTAGAAGGACTTGGGTCGCACTTCTGCGGTGGAATCGGGCAGATCCTTAATGTTGAAGTACATCGTGACGACGGTGGTCGGCGATTTCACAAG
>Ga0114962_10005347_pt1 | contig 10048 bp, 7 predicted proteins | sample C_130820_MF_Meta_FD_87017 | JGI IMG/M metagenome (GOLD analysis project Ga0114962, IMG submission 87017) | Freshwater microbial communities from Lake Croche, Canada to study carbon cycling - C_130820_MF_MetaG | ecosystem: Environmental > Aquatic > Freshwater > Lake | place: Lake Croche, Canada...
GACCTCACCTGGTGTCGATCTGCCTAGAGGCGAGCGTATTCGTTTAACACTAGAGGCGCTTGGTCCAATCTTTGTGAAATTTGGACAAGTGCTTTCAACCCGTCGAGACTTATTGCCAGAAGATATTGCTGATGAGTTAGCAAAGCTACAATACCAAGTCCCCCCGTTTTCTAATGAAGAGTCACGTCGCTTGATTGAGAAAGCGCTTGGCCAGCCTATTGAAGAAATCTTTGTTAGTTTTGATGCTACGCCTGTTGCGAGCGCCTCTGTTGCACAAGTCCATTTTGGAGTTTTGCGTGCTACTAAAAAGCATCCTGAATGTGATCGTAAAGCAGTTGCTATTAAAGTCTTACGCCCAGGTATTTTGCCGGTGATTGAAGGCGATATCGCTTTGATGTATGACTTAGCGAAGATTATTGAAAAAAGTTCTGAAGACGGGCGTCGATTAAAGCCGCGTGAGAACGTTGCCGAGTTCGATACTTATCTACATGATGAATTAGATTTAATGCGTGAGGCTGCCAATGCTAGTCAGCTACGTAGACAGTTTACTGATTCAAAGCAATTGATGATTCCAGAGATGTATTGGGATTTATGTCATACCAATGTAATTGTGATGGAGAGAATGTATGGCATCTCTATTGGAAGAATTGCTGAGCTAGGTGCAGCCGGTGTTGACTTTAAAAAGTTAGCTGCTGATGGCGTTGAGATATTTTTTACGCAAGTATTTGAGCATGGATTTTTCCACGCAGATATGCATCCTGGAAACATCATGATCAGTCTTGAGCCAGAAACATTCGGCCGCTTTATTTCTTTGGACTTTGGTATTGTTGGTGCGCTCAGTGAATCTGATAAAAATTATTTAGCACTGAATTTCTTGGCTTTCTTTAATCGTGATTACCGTCGGGTTGCAGAGTTGCATGTTGAATCAGGCTGGGTGCCTGCCGATACTCGAGTTGAAGAACTAGAGGGCGCAGTACGTGCAGTTTGCGAGCCTTACTTTGATCGCCCACTCAAAGAGATCTCTCTTGGCCTGGTTTTGTTGCGTTTGTTTCAAACATCGCGTCGCTTTAAGATAGAAATTCAGCCACAGTTAACTTTGTTGCAAAAAACGCTCTTGAATGTTGAAGGCCTTGCGCGCCAATTAGACCCCGACCTAGACTTGTGGAAAACCGCCAAGCCTATTTTGGAAAAATGGATCAGTAAGCAATTGGGTTGGCGCGGCTTAATTGAGGGTTTAAAAACAGAGGCGCCTTCCTGGGCTAAGATTCTGCCAACTTTGCCTCGTTTGATTGCTGATGCTCTAGTGCAAGGTCGCCATCAGACAAAAGACCAAAATGGCGAGTTAGAGGCCCTAAAAGCGCTTTTACTCGAAGAAAGACGCACCCATCGTCTCGTGGCTGGGGCTTTGCTCTTTGCAGGCGGGTTTTTAGCTGGAATTTTGATAATCAGCCTAGGCATTTACTAGTCTTTAGCTGCTTGATCTCTAAACCGCTAAAATAGCCGGCTAGGCAGAACACATGAAAAAATACTTTATCGCAGGCATCCTTGTTTGGGTTCCACTGGCAGTCACCGTTTGGGTGATTGGCTGGGGCTTAGGTTTGCTCGACGGCGTATTTGGCTCAGTGATGCACGCCATCATTGTGGTGCTTCCAAGTGATACCGCAATAGATGTGCAGCATTTCCGCGATCTTCCGGGTGTTGGCATATTGATTGTGATTGCAGTCATTATGTTTACCGGATTGCTGGCGATTAGTTTTGCCGGTCAATGGTGGTTAAAGATCTGGGATAAGTTTGTTAACCGCATTCCGATTGTGCGTTCGATCTACTCAAGTGTTCAGCAAGTTTCATCTACTTTATTTTCTGGAAGCGGTCAGGCTTTTAGTAAAGCCTTACTGATCCGTTACCCACACGCAGATTCTTGGGTGATCGCTTTTCAAACAGGCATTCCCGCAAGAGAAGTGACTGCTAAATTGGGTGAGGATTATGTAAACGTATTCTTACCCACTACCCCAAATCCTACCTCTGGTTTTTTCATGATTGTGCCGCGCGCACAAACAATCGAACTGGAGATGAGCGTAGAGGAAGCTTTGAAGCACATTGTTTCAATGGGCTCGGTACCTCCCAATAGTTCTAGTGGATTGACTGCACCCCAGTCACCACGCCCTTTTTGATTTATAGGAAATTGTTATGTCGATGCGAAGCCATACCTGTGGACAGGTAACCGATTCACTGATTGGTCAAGAGGTTACCCTTGCTGGATGGGTGAATCGCCGGCGTGACCACGGAGGCGTAATCTTTATTGACTTACGTGACCGTGATGGTTTTGTCCAGGTAGTATGCGATCCAGATCGCCCCGAGATGTTTACTTTGGCTGAGCAAGTTCGCAGTGAGTTCTGTATTCAGATTAAGGGGCTTGTGCGCGCACGTCCTGTTGGTACTGAAAATAATGATCTTGTCAGTGGAAGAGTAGAAATTCTTTGTCACAGCCTTGTGATTTTGAATGCTTCTGTAACCCCACCATTTCAGATTGATGATGAGAACTTATCTGAGACAACCCGTCTTACTCATAGGGTATTGGATTTACGTCGTCCGCAGATGCAAAAGAACTTACGTTTGCGTTACAACGTCGCAATGGAGTGCCGTCGCTATTTAGACGAAGCCGGCTTTATTGATATCGAAACTCCGATGCTGACGAAGAGTACGCCCGAGGGTGCGCGTGACTACTTGGTTCCATCTCGTGTGCACGATGGCCAATTCTTTGCATTGCCACAATCTCCGCAGCTGTTTAAGCAGTTATTGATGGTGGCCGGTTTTGATCGTTACTACCAAATTACTAAATGCTTTCGTGATGAAGATTTGCGTGCCGATCGCCAACCTGAATTTACTCAGATTGACTGTGAAACTGCTTTCTTAAGTGAGCTAGAGATTCGTGAACTCTTTGAAAACATGATTCGTCATATTTTTAAGAAGACTATGAATGTCGAATTGCCTAATCCATTCCCAACCATGCCTTATTCAGAAGGTATGGCACGCTTTGGATCTGATAAGCCAGATTTGCGTGTGAACTTTGAGTTCACCGAATTGACTGATTTGATGAAAGATGTCGATTTCAAAGTCTTCTCAGGTGCTGCTAACCAAGAGGGCGGTCGTGTAGTCGGCTTATGTGTCCCAGGTGGGGCTGGTATTAGTCGTAGCGAGATCGATGACTATACCCAGTTCGTTAGCATCTATGGCGCTAAAGGTTTGGCCTGGATCAAGGTGAACTCTGTTGCTGAAGGCCGTAATGGTTTGCAATCTCCGATTGTTAAGAATTTGCATGATGCGGCTATTGAGGGCATCTTGAAACGCACTGGCGCTAAAGATGGCGACATTATTTTCTTCGGTGCTGATAAAGAAAAAGTAGTCAATGATGCGATCGGTAATTTACGTCTGCGTATTGGCCACTCTGCCTTTGGTAAAGAGCATGGTCTTTTTGCTGAAGGATGGAAACCATTGTGGGTAGTTGATTTCCCAATGTTTGATTACGACGAAGGTGAAGCCCGTTGGGTTGCTTGCCATCATCCCTTTACAAGTCCTAAAGACGAGCATATGAAATACCTGGAGAATGATCCAGGTAAATGCTTGGCTAAAGCATATGACATGGTTTTGAACGGTAGCGAAATTGGTGGTGGTTCGGTGCGTATTCACCAAGAGGCGGTGCAAAGCCAGGTATTTCGTGCTTTGAAGATTGGTCCTGAAGAAGCGCAAGCCAAGTTTGGTTTCTTATTAGATGCTCTTCAGTATGGTGCACCCCCACACGGTGGTATTGCATTCGGCTTAGATCGTATTGTGACCATGATGACTGGTGCTGAATCGATTCGTGACGTGATTGCCTTCCCTAAAACACAACGTGCACAGTGCTTATTAACTCAGGCTCCTAGCCCAGTAGATGAGCGTCAATTACGTGAATTGCATATTCGTTTACGCCAAGCTGCTCCAGCTGCTTAAACCAGCAAAGTAGCACCTAGTCCCATCTTGAAAATCCCCATTTCGGTTTTAGTCGTTATTCATAAATCAAATGGGGATGTTTTATTAATAGAGCGTGCGGATAGAAAAAATTTCTGGCAATCAGTGACTGGTAGTCTTGACGATCTCAATGAAGATCTGGCATTAGCGGCTACTCGTGAAGTATGTGAGGAAACAGGCATTGCCGTTGAACGATTGCCCGAGGGTGCCTTACGCAATCTTCATCATCAGATTGAATACGAAATCTATCCAGATTGGCGTTTTCGTTATGGGCCTGGGGTAACTAGAAATACTGAACATTGGTTTGCCTTACAGGTTCCGGATAACACCCCTATCAAGCTTTCCCCAAGAGAGCATGTGGCATATCAATGGTTGCCATTCGAAGAGGCGGCTGCAAAATGTTTTTCTCGTAGCAATGGCGAAGCTATCCTGAAACTATTCTCAGAGCATAAGGAATAAGGCAAAGCAATGAGACCTTCATCTGGGCAACATCATTCAAGAGCAGATTCCAAACCTTCACAGGGCAGCGATTGGAAGGTCATTCGTGATTTAATTCCCTATCTACTGGAATATAAATTTAGAGTTGCGATTGCCTTGGGTTGCTTGGTTGCTGCAAAGGTTACCAATCTAGGTATCCCTATTTTGCTGAAACGTTTAATTGATAATTTAAACGTCAGGGTAGATTCTCCACAAGCCTTGCTTATAGTTCCAGTAGGACTCATTTTGGCTTATGGGCTACTCCGAATGTCTGCTTCTTTGTTTGCAGAGTTGCGCGAGTTTCTCTTTGCTCGAGTGACCCAAAATGCTGTCCGTAAAGTGGCTCTCCAAGTCTTTGAGCATTTACATTCTTTAGCGCTTAGCTTTCACTTAGCTCGTCAAACCGGAGGTGTCAGTCGCGATATTGAGCGCGGCACCCGTGGTATTCAGTCTCTAATTGCTTACTCTTTGTATAGCATCCTACCAACACTAGTTGAGTTCATTTTGGTATTGGGTTATTTGGCCTACTCATACGATATTTGGTTTGCAGCAATTACCTTATGCGCCTTAGTTTTCTATATTGTTTTTACTGTAGTAGTAACGGAGTGGCGCACCCATTTTCGTAAGACCATGAATGACATGGATTCCAAAGCAAATCAGAAAGCCATTGATTCTTTATTAAACTTTGAGACTGTGAAGTATTTTGGTAATGAAGCTTTTGAAGCAAGTCGTTATGACAAAAATTTGCTGCGCTATCAGGCGGCCGCCGTTAAGTCACAAAAATCTTTAGCGGTTCTTAATTTTGGTCAGCAAACAATCATTGCTATTGGCTTAGTCTTAATTTTGTGGCGCGCTACACTCGGTGTAGTAGACGGCACCATGACTCTTGGTGACCTCGTACTTGTTAATACCTTAATGATTCAGTTGTATATTCCACTGAATTTCCTAGGTGTGATTTACCGTGAGATCAAGCAGTCACTAACGGACATGGAACGCATGTTCTCTTTACTGAACACGGATAAAGAGATTGCTGATTCTCCTAATGCCAGGACAATGCACATCCATGATCATGACCTTGGGCCTGATGTTCGTTTTGAGAACGTATCATTTCACTATGACGCTAAACGAGAAATTCTGCATGACGTGAGCTTTAATATTCCAGCAGGAACGATCACTGCCGTGGTTGGACAAAGCGGCGCAGGTAAAAGTACTTTAGCCAGATTGTTATTTCGTTTTTATGATGTCCAGTCTGGAAAGATCTTAATTGATGGGCAAAATATCCAAGCTGTAACTCAGGCTTCTCTTCGCAAGGCCATTGGTATCGTCCCGCAAGACACCGTTTTATTCAATGACACTATTGGCTATAACATTGCCTACGGCGATCCCTCAGCATCTATTGAAGAGGTGCAAGAGGCAGCTAGAGCAGCTCAAATTGATAGCTTTATCAAGCGCTTACCAGATGGCTACGAGACCCAAGTGGGCGAGAGGGGGCTGAAGCTTTCCGGTGGAGAGAAGCAGCGTGTAGCAATTGCACGAACGTTATTGAAAAAGCCAGCGATGCTCATTTTTGATGAGGCGACCTCCGCCTTAGATTCCAAAACTGAAAGGGCTTTTCAAGAAGAATTACTGAGTTTGGCTAAAAATCGCACCACTCTCATCATTGCGCATAGGCTATCGACCATCATTCATGCCGATCAAATTTTAGTGATGGAGCATGGGCAAATTGTGGAGCGGGGCACCCATCTGGAGCTGCTGGCAGCCCAAGGCAAATATGCCGAGATGTGGCAAATGCAAGAACGTGCTGCTCTTGATTAGAATAGCTAGATGACTCAAGAAAATACTCAGCCAACTTCTATAGAAGCTATTTTAAAAAATGCTTTTGCAGCTGCTGTGGCTGTGGCAGATCCTCAAGTCATCGTTCCACAATACTTAGCCAAGATATTTCCTGTAGGGCAAGAGCCTAAAGGGAGATGCCTGGTGGTGGGTGCTGGCAAGGCTAGCGCTTCGATGGCTAGCGCCTTAGAGGTATATGCAAAAACATACTGGCCTCAAGTAAAACTAGAAGGTGTTGTCTTGACCCGCTATGGACATGCATCACCTACTAGTCATATTCAAATTATTGAAGCTGGCCATCCAGTTCCCGATCAAGCCGGTATGAATGGTGCCAAGGCAATATATGCATTAACCCAGCAACTGAAACCAAGCGATGTATTGATTGCTCTCGTTTCTGGCGGTGGCTCAAGCTTACTGACCTTGCCCCAAGAGGGCATCTCTATTGATGACATGCGCAAGACTACTGAAGCGCTCTTGCGAAGTGGCGCTCCGATTGAAGAAATGAATATTGTCCGCAAACATTTATCGGCAATTTTGGGTGGTAACTTAGCAAGAGTTGCTATTGCTCACGGCGCACGCGTAGAAGCATTGCTGATCTCTGATGTGACCGGTGATTCGCCTGCAGATATTGCCAGTGGGCCGTGTGCAGCAGATTATTCAACGTATCAAGATGCCTTAACTATCTTTGAAAAATACAGCTTGGACAAAGATCAGATTCCTTCATCAGTCCTTAGTCATTTAAAGCAAGGTCTTGCGGGAGAAAAGCCAGAGACCCTAAAAGATTCTGATTTAGTCAGTGCTCAAGTGGCAAATCATGTGATTGCAACAGCCTATAAAAGCTTAGAGGCTGCGGCAGATTATGTTCGCAGCCAAGGTTATGAGCCCATTGTTTTGGGCGACACGATTACTGGTGAAGCACAAACGGTTGGTATTAGTCAGGCGCAATTGGCTAGAGAGCATTTATCTAAGAAAATGGATAAACCACTTGCGTTGATTTCTGGTGGCGAATGTACCGTTACTATTCCTGCGGGCATTAAAGGTCGCGGTGGTCGTTGCAGTGAATATCTACTCTCACTTTTTGCAGCCTCGAAAGATTTACCTAATTTGGTAGCTTTAGCTGCAGACACCGATGGTATTGATGGTAGTGAAAAAAATGCGGGCGCCTGGTTTACAGGAGACACTCGTGAGGCTGGTGCTGATAAGGGTTTAGCAGCCGAGCCCTTCTTGGCCGCTCACGATTGCTATGGCTTCTTTGCACAATTAGGCGCTTTAGTGGAAACTGGCCCTACACTGACGAATGTGAATGATTTTCGTATTATTTTGCTTGATAAATAATTATGACCAACAGCCCCGCAAAAATTGAACTGATTGCTCCAGATGACTGGCACTTGCATATTCGCGATGGCGAGGTGATGAAAGATGTATTGGCTGATACTGCACGGCAATTTGTACGAGCAATCATCATGCCTAACTTAAAGCTACCGGTTACTACGGCCGATTTAGCCAAAGCCTATCTCACACGCATTGAATCGAATTTGAAGTCTTTAGGTATTAGTAGTTTTACACCGCTAATGACTTTATATCTCACCGACAATACGTCTGCTGATGAAGTGCATAAAGCCAAGGCGCAAGGTGTTGTTGCGTTTAAGTTGTATCCTGCGGGCGCCACCACTAATAGTGATGCGGGTGTGAGCGACATTAAGCGCTGCTACAAAGTTTTAGAGGCAATGCAGTCAGTAGGCATGCCACTCTTGGTGCATGGAGAAGTCACTGCTGCCCATATTGATATCTTTGATCGTGAAGCGGTCTTCATTGATACAGTGCTTGAGCCATTACGTAAAGATTTCCCAGGGCTGAAGATTGTGTTTGAACATATTACTACTAAACAAGCAGCCCACTATGTGCGTGATGCTGCAACACCTAGCAATACTTTAGCGGCTACGATTACTCCCCAGCATTTGCTCATGAATCGCAATGCAATTTTTTCTGGTGGTATTCGTCCACACAATTATTGTTTACCTGTCCTTAAGCGTGAAGAGCATCGCGTGGCATTGTTAGACGCAGCTACTAGTGGTAATCCACGTTTTTTCTTGGGTACAGATAGCGCACCTCATGCTAAGGGCGCTAAAGAGGCGGCCTGTGGTTGTGCAGGGTGCTATAGCGCATTCAATGCCTTAGGTTTATACGCTGAAGCGTTTGAGAGTGTTGGTAAGTTAGATAAATTAGAAGGATTCGCCAGTTTCTTTGGCCCCGATTTTTATTCTTTGCCACGTAATACTAAAAAAATTACTCTCGCCAAGCAGGCGCAAAAGATTCCTACTGAATTGCCGCTGGGTAATGACACGATTGTTCCGCTGCGTGCGGGCGAAACAATCGCTTGGTCACTGCTTTAAATACACACTTACTTTTTTACAAGCCAATTTGCTCTGACTGCGTTAGACTGCAGGCGCAGAGTCAATTGGGCAATCGCCGCCTCTTAATTGAGGGGGAGGAAAGTCCGGACTCCATAGGGAAGGGTGATGGCTAACGGCCATCCACGGCGACGTGAGGAATAGGGCCACAGAGACGAGCGTATTTAGTTACGGTGAAACGCGGCAACCTCCACCTGGAGCAATCCCAAGTAAGCAGGCGATGAGGCGTCCCGCTGAGTCTGCGGGTAGGGAGCTTGAGCCGTCAGGTAACTGCCGGCCTAGAGGAATGATTGCCCCTAGATGCAAATCTAGGCGACAGAATCCGGCTTATCGATTGACTCTGCACTTATTCCGAAATGACTTCGATGCTGTAAGTCAGTTCAGCTGTTTTAGCGAGCATGGTGGTAGCTGAGCAGTACTTCTCATGTGAAAGCTTGACCGCACGATCTACCTTGGCCTGATCAAGGCCTTTTCCTCTGACTGTGAAGTGCAAATTGATCTTGGTAAAGACTTTGGGGTCTTCTGTAGCCCGTTCAGCCTGAAGGGTGACATCACAGCCACTAATGGCCTGGCGAGCTTTCTGTAGGATTAAAACCACATCAAATGCAGAACAGCCCCCTGCTCCAGCCAAAAGAAGCTCCATTGGTCTAGGGGCTAGATTTCTCCCGCCAGCTTCAGGGGCACCATCCATATTGACCAAATGGCCACTGCCAGTTTCAGCAGAAAAAGCCATCCCTTCTTTACCTAACCAAGATACCCGACATTCCATATTAGTGACCCCTAACTTCCTAAATTAATCAATATTATCAATAGTTTACCAATATCCATCTATTTTAGTGAGACAGCAGCTTTGACCAAAAAACATCAAAAACTTGATTTTGGTCAATTTTCTTGCATCGCAGCATAGTTCTCGATACAATAACCTTATTGGTAGTCAGTCTTGTATAAGACTGCGACTTACCTCCCAGTGTCTCCTCCACCCAAACAAAGGTGGATTCCAGCCCAGGACTCGTTCCTGGGCTTTTTTTAGGATACAATTTAAGGCTTTACTGAATTACCGAACTAGTCAGCGGTAATTGTTTTACCAGTTCAATTGCAGAATCTGCGAGCTTGCAAATATAAGCAGGGCCAAGGTGGACGTAGTTTGATTGGAGTAATTTTTTGTTGACTATAACAATTTGAGAAATCATGAAAACTTTTTCTGCAAAATCCCATGAGGTTGTGCATGACTGGTTCGTGATTGACGCTACGGACAAAGTCCTCGGTCGTGTCGCCAGTGAAGTGGCACTCCGTCTACGCGGCAAGCACAAGCCTGAATACAC
>Ga0114962_10005349_pt1 | contig 10047 bp, 9 predicted proteins | sample C_130820_MF_Meta_FD_87017 | JGI IMG/M metagenome (GOLD analysis project Ga0114962, IMG submission 87017) | Freshwater microbial communities from Lake Croche, Canada to study carbon cycling - C_130820_MF_MetaG | ecosystem: Environmental > Aquatic > Freshwater > Lake | place: Lake Croche, Canada...
ATCTGGCTGTGTAGTTTCCGTAACAGGTTGATTAGAAGCTACTCTAACATACTGTTCCAGTAATCGACCATCAATATTCACAGTACCAATGGTGATTTGATTTAAATTAAAATTCCAAGTACTTCCTTCGGTTCGAGTGGATGAATCTATAAATTCTGCAAAGAATAAAGGAATCAACTGTACTTGAAGTTGACCGTTTTGTGCCTGTGCGACATTAATCATTGCAGGATTTTTAACAGAAATTGTGGAATCTGTTCTTGCCAGTTCTTCTCCCATAATATTCCGTCCGATAGAATCAATAAATGTGATAGTATTCATATTGAGATAATATTTTAACACATATTTATAAAATATCAACTAAAAAGATCCTCTAAAGTACATCTTAATTGTTCGGTTGGCTTTCTGGGCACCCATTTCATTATATTATAGAATCGTTCTACACACAAATACATATCCTTCTCAAACATTTTATACATATCAGGTTTTAATATAGAATTAAATTCACTAGGATATCTATTTTTAAATCCTATAGCTTCTATTCCGTATTTATTTGGAGTCTCTACGTAGAAATATTTTAATTTATCCCCACTGACAATCTTTTCGTATTTTTTATTTAATTGTAATTTATCTAATAACAAATTATAATAGTATGCACATTTTACATGTCCGGGCATTCCTTTGCATGTATGAAATTCGTCTGATAGTGCTTCATATTTTTCTAAATTTCTAATACCTTTTACTACCGATATTTCGGTTACATCCATATTTAAAAACTTATTATAAGATTCTTTAAATATCTGATTAGTACTTTCTTCTGATTTTGTTAATATAATGTTTTGAATTATTTTTTTTACATAAGGTTTAACCGCTTTTGGCATTGTAGTGCTTACTACTTCGACCCCAGTATATTTCCAAGTATCACATTGCTTTCCTTCTTTGTCTAATACATGCAAGACATATCTTTTCTTTTCGAGGAAGATTCCCGCATCACAAATGTTTTCTCTTTTGAATTCAAATCTACAATCATTAGTATTTAAAGTTCTAGCAGCCCATTTTTGGATATGTTCGTTTATATATTTTTGTAGTTTTTCTACAACTATATAAACTTCATTAGATAGTTTGCCATTTTCGTAAAAATTACTAATCAATTGATCTATTGATACATACATACTATCTGTATCTCCTGCGATCAAACCCTTTTCTAGCTGTATAGGATCAGTTATTCCAGTTTCTTGTTTAACAAATCTTTTAAATATTTCTCTAGATTCTTTAATTACTGCCTGTCCGGTTAAAGTTATAGACTCTGCAATATCCGTATCTGCAATCGAACAATATTCATTCGCACATGCTCCATATACACTATTAATAAAAATTTTTATGGATTGTTGTTTAGTATCTAGCTGTGTTATTTTTATTTCAGCTTGTTCTTTTTCCTTTTCATTTAATTTTGATATATTAGATTCTATCTTTTTAATTTCTGATCTAATATTAACTCTCTTTTTATAATATTGATCTACCAAATCTGCTAGAATTCCTCTCTTCTTCTGGGAAAATAATACTTTAGATCTTGATATTGCTATCTTTTCTTTTTTAATGTACTTATTAAAGTCCGAAATATTAAAATCGACTATTACTCCATCTACATTTCTAATTGAAACCTTACCATTATTAATTTCTATAATTTTTCCTACTTTAGTTTCAGGAGATGCATTTAACGTAATCATCGTATTAGGATACAACGAATTCGCATCAAAACTAACTATTGATGTATGATGCCCCGGAACTGGATGGAATACAAACCCACCTTCAAATTCTCTTTGTTCTCCATCTTCTACTACAAATGTACAAAGTCTTTGATTACGTTTCCTAGCTTCTATTCCTGCTGCCCCTGTTACAACGCCCACAGTGCCCAATGCTGACTCAAATGTAGTACAACCGGTATATGACAGCATTCTTAATAACTGAATGTACTGTAGACGTTTTTCTAGATTTACTAACAGTCTAACATCTTGTATGTTATAATCTACAAATGTCTTCCAATCGCTAGACATTAATTCAAACAAGCTTTGGTCTCCGAAATCTACTTTAGTCTCATCTAATTCTACCTGTCCTATATAATCAAGTTTATAACTTTCTCTGTTTACTGGACAAAATTTCTTGTAAATGTCCATATAATCTACACATGATATACCATCTATTCTATGTACGATCTCCTTTTTCCCAAATTTTCCATTAAATAATTTGGTATATCTTCTTCCGTGTGGTGATATTGTATCAGTTTCGTCTTTGCCTAAAATTCTTTCTAGTCTATTTATGATATATGGTACATCGTATCTATCACTAGCCCATCCAGATAGAATATCAGGAGGATCAATCTTCATAAAATCTAAAAATTTCTGTAATAAAATATATTCGGATTTACAATAATAATATATTACATCATCACTATCAGGATTATATGGATGAGTTCCCCATACATGATAAATTTTTGTGAGAGAATCGAATACTGTAATTACATTAATTTCGTCTGCTGGGTCATGCGGTGAAGAAAATCCATTTTCTCCAACAGCTTCGATATCCACGAAATATATTTTTAACGGAAATTGCGTAAATTCTTCGCTATCATTATAATTCCAGTACATATCAATTAATGATTGCTGTATTGGATTATAATTATCAAATACTCTTTTGAGTCCTCGTTCTTTTAAGAATTTAGTTCTATCAAAAACATTCCCAAAATGCTTTTTTCTTAAATTTGTATTGAATATACTAACATCTAGACCACCATTATCTTCATAATAAAAATATGGAAGACATTCAACGGAAGTTACCATCCGTTTTCCGTCATTATCCCAAGTGTATATATCTACAACTCGTTCTTTATAATTGTAAATTGCATTACGATATCCTACCATAAGGATATCATAACACAGATTTATCTACAAATCAAGGATTGTATCGTTTCAGATTGACTCTTTCCTTGGCTCCATAAGGAGTTAAAAATAATTCTTGATAACAACCCAAGTTTCTATCCAATTCTAAAAATCTATCTTCTGCAACTCTTCTACGTTTATATGAACTATTCTTATAGTGTCCTGCTCTACTAAGTTCATATTCCATCTTATAAAGCATTTCTTCGCCAGATTTGAATTTAATGTCAGCATCTTTATATGTACACATATCCTGACATGCTACTGGTAATCCATAGGAACATGCTTCGATATATTTCAAATCACTCTTTGCTCTATTGAAAGAATTATCTTGCAATGGTGCCACCATCATCTGTACCCCCAAATCATATATTTTTTGTGGATAGTCATACAATCTTTGCCATTGATGAAATTCTATCTCTCCTCTTTCAATATATGGTCTAATAGGCGGTGGGAATGCACCCAAAAATACCCATTGATATTTATGTCTACTATCAATTATCGCTTTGATGACATGTTCAAAATCATCCTTCTGACCCACTCGATTTTCGACATCAAAATGAGCACCACTACCAGCATAAAGGACACGAGGCTTCTTTTTATTCTTATCATATAGATCATTTATTCTATTTGGATTAAAATGGTTTCCTATCCAAAATTTAGCAGGAAAATTTGGGATTACCGTGATTTCTTGTTTTCCTGTGCGTAATCTATATAAATCCTTCATATAATCACATGTTACACTAACTTCGTCACATAGATTTATAATATCTGTTACATTATTTCGGATTTCATCTGACGTAAATGCAGTTTTAAATTTGTTATAATCTGGGATATCTTCTCTGAAGACCACATCATCCACTTCATAAATAATTTTAAAACCAATTTGCTTTTGAACGTCTTTCAAAAATTTTACAAATTCTAATTGAGCAGAAGTTGCTTGACGTTGCAGACGGATAGCCTTTACATTTACATACCAACGAGGATCTAATACCATTACCGTGGTATCAGTTACCATCATATGTCCTTGATAATTCAATAAATGACTTGCCCATCCTAGACGGTATAGCCCACATCCACTAAGATCTGCCCCGAATTGTATAACCCTTGGGAGGTGTGTTTCTGATGGTGATTCTATCTTTGGTGCTTCTTCTTGCTTTTTTGCCGTAGGCGGTAACAGCGGAGAAAATTGCTGAAATGGTCTAGTTGGAGTAAATGGTGTTATCATTTACTATCATTTATTTTATTTCTATAAAATGTCAAGCAAATGGATTGTAGTCTATTTTAGTAGTAATTCCATCCTTTTTTTCTAGAAAAATCACATCTCCAGATGCTGCATTTATACTATCTTTTCTGTGTGAAATTACTAATACACATTCATCGTATTTATCGACTCTTTCTTTTATAACTTTCGTAACCAATTCCACACCCTTTTGATCCAAACAACTATCAAATAGTTCATCGTAAATACTAATATTGTATGTTACATTCCCTTGTATTCTCCTCATATCCATGAATGTGAATAAACAGGAAAAATCAATACTTTTTCGTTCTGCTCCGGAAAAGTTGAAATATGAACATAACTTATTCTTTTCGTTGATAATTTCTTCTTCAAAATATTCATTGAAATTACACACGCAATTAGCATCTAACAAAGAAAGATAATAACGAATCCTTTCGTTAAACATTAATAATATCTTTTTTACAATATATGATTTAACCCCTTCTTCGGATACTATGAATTTAATAGTATCCATTAAATTAAGATTAAATCTACATTTATTAACATTCGTCCTCAATTCTTCTAAAATAATAATCTGTTTTTCTATATAAGGATCAGATTCTGTAGTGTTAGAACGCAATTCTTGTATATCCTCCTCCAATTGTTTAAGCCAACTCTCTAGTTGAGTTATTCTATCCTTAATATTTTTTCGATTCTGCTCGTCCAAAGCCAAATCATTAACTTTTTTAGAAAATTTTTCTATAGCCAAATCTAAATTTTTTTTATTTTTTCTTCCATCCTCTATTTTAGTTACAATTTCTTTTAGGTTAATTTTTTCGTTATTAATATTAGTTTTTAATGTATCTATTTCATTTTTAATCGTAGTTTTATCATGCTCTAAAATAGAACGCAAACATACTGGACATGTATCTTCTGGGGTTCCAATTTTACTTAACCTATTCTCTTGGTGAGTTATTTCAGATGCTAATTTGAACTTGTCTTCGTTTAATTTGAGTATATATTTTTCTTTATTGTCTCGTTCTCTTTTTAAACTTTTAATATTATTTTTTAATTCTTCGATATTCAGGATAATAACATCACCCAGTTCTTTCAGAAGAATATTCTTCTCTTTTATATTATTGTCTTTTCTCTGTTCGTATGTCGAAATTTTGTTCTTTTTATTGGATATAATAGTTTCTCTTTGTAGATTTAAATTTCTTAGAGTTTTATCTCCATCTTCCATCTTAGTAAGTTCGATTTCGTATTCTCTCTTATATTCTGTAGTATCTTCTTTTAGTTTATAAACCATCTTACTGAATACATCTAAATCGAAAATGTTTTCTATAAATTTTTTCTTATCAGCATTAGATTTAGCCATAAACGGAATTGTGTTATTAAGAGTCATAATAACACAATTCTCAAATATACTTGGAGTGGCATGCAGAATCTCATGTATCTGAGATTCAGTATTTTTGATGGAATCTCTGGTTATGTCATTCCCATTCTGATAAAAATGTAATTTAGAAGGATTTAATGTTCTATGAATTTTATATGTATCCGTAATATTATTAGAAGATACTTCGAAGTCCAGTATTACTTCACATACTCCATTTGTAAATGTATTTGGTATCAAATCCTTTTTAAGATCTCTAATCGTTGTTCCAAATATTGAAAAATACAAAGATTCCATCATTGCCGATTTTCCTAACCCATTTTGTCTATCTGACTTATCTCTATTGATCCCTGTTATAATATGTAATCCCGGTTTGAATTCTAAAACAACTGGAATTTCCCCAAATGATAGGAAATTTTTTATGCTTATTTTTTTAAAATTTATTTTTTTCATTTTGAACTCCTTTGATATAATTCTATTGTATAATCGATCAAATCCTTTTTATTATTCGCATCCATCAACTCTATAAACTCTATGATTGCTTGTTGAATATTGATACCCGAAAAATCCTTACGTTGTTCCTCTAAATCATACTCCGAAAAATTAGATTGGTATTCAATATTGAATACCGAAGGATTCAAACTTTTATATATATCCAATATGAATTCTATATCTTCGTGTGTAGTTCTTCGATCTACTTTAAGTTTTATCAAATTATTTAAAAATATATCTTTGATATTTTTTGTTATCGTTTTTTCCGCCATTAAATCTGATAACAATAAATTGTAATGCTTTGGTGACGTTACGTTTTCCGTAAAAACCATTTCCCCGGTTATTACATTTAATATATAATAGCCTTTAGAGGTTCCTGCATCATTAAAATCCATCTGGAATGGATTCCCTACATAAATGATTTTGCCACCATTGGTATAATTTCTCTCATCTCTTAAATGAAAATGTCCTGAAATAATAAGAGGTGATTTTTCTACAAAGCATTCATCTTCTATGCCATCATGGCATATGGCAAAAGTATTCATTTTGTAATAATTAATTTCAAAATGACCAAAAGTTATATCTGATTTTGGAATTTCTTGGTATTTTATTCCCCACGGAACAAAATTAATTTTTTTGTCAAAAGATTCTGTCGTTAGTAGCTTGTCTACTATCTTAATATTGGGCCAATTTGTATACGGAGATATAGAATTGACTTCTGAACTATCCTTCAGGAAACAATCATGGTTTCCTACTAACATAGTAACATTAAATTCCTTGAATAGTTCTAATACTTTAGTTCCAAAATGTAGTGTATCTACGGACACTTCATCTCTAGTATGAAAGTAATCACCACAAAACACTACATCTTTAATACCTTTAGATTTTATATCTTTTACGAACCATTTTGCCCATTCCCATGTAACATCATGCCAAAACTTAGAGTTTTTCTGTAGACCTATATGTATATCCGAAAATATAGCTACTTTGGGATTTTTAAAATACGACATCTCTGTATCATACACTAATTTTCAAAAAGATCAATCACTAAATGAGTCATCTTCAGTAGAATCTAAAATAGGTTTCACATAAATATGTCCTTCCGATTGTGACATTTCTTCTTCATATTTTCTCTGGCGATATTCAGTAAGAGTATCGTGATGCTTTTTTTCTTTCTTTATTCTATTAATAAATGCATGAAATGCTATAGTAGTAAAATAACCGAAAGGTGATGTATTATTAGAAACATCAAACTTTTTTCTTTTTAATGCGCTGAACATTTTTATTAACGCATCTCCTATCATATCTTCTTTGTATGAATAGTTTATAAATTTTCCATTATAGCCTAATCCTTCTGCTATTTTATTTAAACAATCCCCTAAAAAATCCGTACAAAAACCGGTTTGGTAATATGTCGTTATTTCTTCTTTGAATAATATAGGATCTACATAATATGCATCTTTTTTCTTTTTGGGCTTCTCTGTTATTTCATTTATCATTTCATGTATTATACATTAATAATAATGATAATCAACTACTTTTCCTCTATTAAATGCTGACTATATGCAATATGTTCTTTATTGTATATTTCTTTACGTTTTTGCGCATGTTCTTTACCATAATTTAACATATCACAAATATCAATAATGGTAAGAGTTTCTTTATTATCGTTTAATCTTAGACCTCTTCCGATACTCTGTACAGTTCTTATAAAGCTTTTCCCTCCAGCGGCAAATATTATCATATGAATATTTTTAATATTAACTCCTGTAGAAAATATAGCACTGACTGCTATACAGATTACATTATTAAAACTTTCCATTATACCTTTTACTCGATCTCGTTCTTCTACCTCTACCTCTCCTCTAATGAAAAAAATTTGTTTCCCTGTCAAATTATTAACAAGTAGATCATATAAATGCTGTCCATGATTAATATTATTGATCAATATTAATATATTATTTTTAAAATTGTTACATGTTGTCTGTATGATCTTGTTTCGAAATATATTGTTTGATATAAATACCAATTCGTTGTGGTAATCATCCGTAGTGTTCCCGGTATTTATTATAGGTTTAGGAACATCTTTATATAATAAATTAAACATTCTGACATGAACCGTAGATAAAAACTTCTCTTCTCTTAATTCATACGAGCTTTTTATTATTAATACTTCCCCTAGTTTTCCTATAACATTCCATTTGTCTATATTATCTTCTGGAAGAGTACCAGTAAACCCGAATTTATTTGGGGTTTTAATTTTATCTAATAGTTTTGAGGATTTATTACTCTTACCCATTTTATGGGCTTCATCTACTATTAATATATCTATATCTTGGATCCATTTATTTTGGTCTAATTTACTTCTTAATATATCTATATTTGCTATAATAACATTACATGCTAAATTCGGTTTTATACTACCTGTCCATCTAGTATGTGTAAAACTTACATTATACGACTCGAAATCCGTATTAGTTTGATTTACCAAGCTTAAATCTGGTACTATAATAAGACATTTGAAATTTTTAATATCTTTAGCATGCAAATAAAAATTCTCTATTAAAGTTGCTATGATCAAAGTTTTTCCCGCTCCAGTACCCAATAATGCAACACCCCTTCCTTGTATCATGCATTTTTTAACTGTTTCTTCTTGATAATCTCTTAAATCTAATGATAGTCTTTTTATTAAAGGTTTATCTAAAGATGGATTACTTACTTTTACAAAAGTTTCAGAATATTCAAAATTTATATTATATTTTTTAGTTTCTATGAAATTTTTAATTTCTCCAAATAGACCTATATCAAATATTCCGTTCGGTGCTATAGCATAAAGTCTTTTTGGAATATAAAATGAACGATTAAATTTAGCTGCTGGATTTTCGATAGAAAAATGTTCTCGAATTTCTGAAAATCTATCTCCAGAAATTATAGCCTTACCTCGTTTTTCATCATAATCCAAATTTATCATTATAATTGCTCTAACTTAGTGGTTTCTATCGCATTCTTTACATCTTCTGTAAAGGAAGCAAAAACCCACTTAGAATCTTCTAAATATTTAACTAAATGTTCGTGTTCTGTTATTTTTTTATCCAAATCTACCATTTCTGGCATTTCCTCTAACATTTTTTCCAAATTAACTTTTGATAACTTTACCGGAGAAGCTGCCTCGGCCTTTTCTAATAAAGCTTTTATTATTTTGACTTTTTTATTCTTTAATTCTGATATTTCTATGCGATGATCGTTTAATCTTGCTATCCAGAAATGTTTTTTGGATGGCACTAACATAGCAGTTTCTTTTAAATTAAAAGAATCAAATTTTAAATCATCTGAAATTTCCTTTTTATATCTATTATAAAGATCCATAATACTGTATATTATATCACATTTAATTAAATAATTCAATGAGCAAATTTGATATTTTATATACCCAAATAATGGAACAAATGGTTGCTGGAGGTTCCGGTAGTGCATTAGGAAACCCAGCTTCCGGTCAAATTGGTAGTCATGGTAACCAAATAGGAAATACGGATTTTTGGAACCCCGGTTCTAACGTAATTGCTCATCCGGTTTTTGGTAAAATTCAAAAAAGAAATTTAAATAGTAATAAATCTTCTGGTAAAAACAAAAAGAAGTAATAATTAGTATAATGGATTTAGGACATTGGGTTACTTCGTTATCAACAATACCAGAAAATCCTTATGGATTTATATATATTATAACTAATACTATTACAGATAGAAAATATATAGGCAAAAAACAAATGATATCTAATATCAGACGGAAACCCTTAAAGGGGAAAACAAGAGTTAGACGTTGCACCAAAGAATCCAAGTGGAAGACTTACACAAGTAGTTCTAAAGAATTAAATGAAGATATTATAAAATATGGAATAAATCAATTTAATTTTGAAATATTAAGATTTTGTCATAATAAAAGTCAAATGGCTTATTTTTAAGCAAAAGAAAAATTTGACAGAGAAGTTCTTCTGAAAAACGATTTTTATAATG
>Ga0114962_10005350_pt1 | contig 10047 bp, 6 predicted proteins | sample C_130820_MF_Meta_FD_87017 | JGI IMG/M metagenome (GOLD analysis project Ga0114962, IMG submission 87017) | Freshwater microbial communities from Lake Croche, Canada to study carbon cycling - C_130820_MF_MetaG | ecosystem: Environmental > Aquatic > Freshwater > Lake | place: Lake Croche, Canada...
AGCAGGTAATTACGCCATGTGTGGTAAAGCCTACGATCCACGATTAATAGTAGCTTGGCCTACTGCTAAAATTGCCGTAATGGGGGGTGATCAAGCAGCTAAAACCTTATTGCAACTTCAGGGCGGCTCTATGCAGGCGAAAGGAAAAGAAGTGTCTGCAGCTGAAGAAAAAGAACTACTAGACAGTATTTCAGCTCGTTACCAGGCACAAACAAAAGCTACGTATGCCGCCTCTCGACTTTGGGTGGATGCCATCATTGATCCACTAGAAACCAGAAAGGTGCTCAGTTTAGGTATTGCGGTGGCCAACCACAATCCCGAACATCCAAGATACAATGTCGGTGTTTTGCAAACCTAAAAGGCTGCTGTTAATTTTACAACTTAAAAATTATTTTATTAGTTGGGCAAATCCCACCATGCCCGTCTTAGTTTTTTTTAATTAAATAAAGCGTACCGGGCACGCTGGGTCGGGCTTTATGCACTAGCCACACCCTAATCAGAGTAAAAGGAGAAGGGGAGCGATAGTGTCTTCCTTCTCGTTCTGTTTCTCACGCTGTGCTTGGTGTGGGCTAGTGCTGCCAATCCCTTTTGCTTAGTAGCTCGTTCCGTCGCGTTTGAAACCGTTCCGTCGCGTTTTTAACTCAATTTCGTTCAGTCGAGTTTTTAACTCGACTCCCGTTCAATCGAGTTTTTAACTCAACTCAAGCGCGTCCTAATAAACAAAAAAGCCACCTAATTCATTAGGTGGCTTTTTTAATGACATCTGTAAAATTACGTTTACTGTTTAATAAATTTAGTTCTGTGAACGCCTTTATTGGTGGTAGCCTCCAAGAAATAGATGCCTGTGTTTAATTGATTAATCGCTATTTTAGTATTGGATGTAGTTACGTTTAAAACTGTTTGTCCGTTTATAGCGCTAATTTTTACACCAGTTAATTTTTCAGCATTGCAGCTAATGTTTAATTCGGTTTGCGCCGGATTCGGATAGATCTGCATTTCTTTATTACTAGCTAAACTACTTATTCCACTTGCTTGATTAAGAATACTGATACTGTGGATTGCCTTAGATTGATCCATTCTTGCAATCGAATAATTGATGCACATGCTGTCAACACAGCCATTTCCAATTACAGTTAAACAAATAGTGTAAAATCCGGCATTGGCATACACGTGCGATGGATAAGCACCCGTGGAAGAACTACCATCACCCCAATTCCAAGTGTATTGCAAATTCGCACCTGACGAATAGTTGTACCCATAATACATATGAAGGGCATTGGTATCGGGCCATAAAATAAAAGAAGCATTACAACCCATCGTGTTTGGTAACCAATTTAATCCTACTACTTGATAATTGGTAGCAACACATCCTACCGAATCGGTTGCGATTAAATAGGCTACTGCATAATGTCCTGCAGGTATAACAACCATCGGATTTATGCTTGCTCCAGCATAAAGTACCAAATTGGTAATGGTATCTTTAATAACCCAGTTATAGCTATAAGGCGCTATTCCGCCCCAAGATACAGGGGTAAAATAAAACAACGAATCGGTATTGCTTGTGCTGAAGGTGGCATTGCAAGATGCAGGAGTTCCTCCCAAATTAATTGTTTGACAAATACTGTCGGCGCAGCTTGCATTCACGGAATCTTGAACCATTAAACAAATGGTAACAGGTCCGCTGGTATTATAAGTTACGGTTAATGTTCCAGGGTAACTAAAGTGCGCATCTGGTATATTATTTCCAAAAATAAAATAGCTGCCTCCAAAATTAAATGCACCAGAGGTGGAGGTGCTGGTGTTAGCAACAATTACCGTATTGCCACTTACGGTATAGGTAAAATTAGCGCTGCAAAGTATTTGCGCAGTTGCAAGCTTCCCAAATGGGATGCAAAGAAGAACAAAAAGTAGAATTCGTTTCATAAATTTAATTTTTTTGGTTGAAATCAAAGATGAGAAATTTTATTGATTTTAAAAAATAGTTATACTTTAATTAATTGCCAAGGAAAGGCATTGAAAAAGTAGATTGCCTGCGCACCGCAGCCACTAAAATAACAATTGCATTTTTTGTAAATTAAAAAAAAACCATTATTTTCGTTTTCATTTGAAAAGCGTTTTAGTGATTTAGAATTGGGTGTAGATATGAAGAAAGGCTTGCTAGTTGGGATGTTGTGTTGTATGGGTGCTGTGAAACTTTTTGCTCAAACAGATTCACTGTTGGATGTTTCTGATCAAGAAACGATTTTAGAAAGTCAGGCCTCTGACGATGATTTTAAATTTGACTTGGAGAATCCAAATCTAAAGGAGTTCCGACTTAAACCACTGAATATAAATCAAGCCACCGCAGAGCAATTGCGTTTATTAGGATTTTTAACAGAAATTCAAATCCATGCCATTATTCAGCATCGAATCAATTATGGAAAGTTTCAAGTGCTTTATGAATTGCAAACCATTACAGCCCTGGATTTTAGAACAATCAAACTGCTGCTGCCTTTTATTTCTTTAAAGGGCGCAATAGGCGATGTGCACATTCCTTTTAAACGTTTAATAGCTGAGGGACAACACAGTTTCATTACCCGGTTGCAACAAAACATAGAAAAGGCAAGTGGTTACAACCTGCCTAATAACCCTAGTGCTTCCAATCATTATTTAGGAGGCGCTCAAAAAATTTATTTTCGTTATAAATACCAATACGGCAGTCGATTAAGTTTTGGTATTCTTGGCGATAAAGATGCAGGCGAACAGTTTTTTAAAGGCACTCAAAAACAAGGCTTTGATTTTTATGCTGCCCATCTTTTTTTTAAAACCAATACATGGATAAAAGCAGTTGCATTGGGTGATTACGAATTAAGATTTGGTCAAGGACTTGGGTTATTCACCGGGTTTGCTGCAACTAAATCACCTTTAATATGGATGGTAAAAAAGTCAGGGGTAGCTTTAAAGGCTTTTACCTCTGCTAATGAAAGCTATTACCTAAGGGGTGCTGCTTGTGAACTAGGTTTTGGAAGGTTTAGCTTAGTGCCTTTTGTTTCGTATAAACGAATTGATGCTAACTTAGCAACCCATCAAGATACTTTAGTAATAAGGGATGATGGCTTAGCAATTGCCACTTCTATAGCTACGGGTGGCTACCATCGAACCTTAAGTGAATGGGATAACAAAGGAAAGTCGCAGCTATTGCAAACTGGAATGCATGTCAATTATACGAAACAAGCGCTTCAACTCGGCTCTTCCGTTATCTTTAATAAATACGATGTATCAATTGAACCGTCTAAAGATCTGTATGCGATCTATGCGTTTAACGGAAGTCAACTCCTGCAAGGAACGCTTGATTATTCGTATGTTTTTAGAAATGTCAACTTTTTTGGGGAAACGGCTTACAGTTTGCCAGGTTCCTATGCTACTATGAATGGACTAATGGCCAATATAGATCCAAAGGTGGATGCTGTTATGATTTATCGTCAATATTCACCTGCTTATCATACCATCTATGCTAAAGCATTTGCCGAAGGTTCTACTCCTGATAATGAAAGTGGTTTTTTTACTGGATTACAACTAAAGCCCATTCCTCGTTGGACCCTGACCGCCTATGCCGACTTCTTTTCGTTTCCATGGTTAAAATATCGGGTAGATGCCCCTTCCAAAGGAAACGATTATTTGCTGCAAGCTACTTTTAAACCTGCTAAAACTACCGAACTTTACATTCGCGCTAGTTGGAAAAGCATAATGCAATCTCCATCCTCCACAGCTGTTTTTTCTGGTATTGGTGCCTTGCGGCCCGTTAACACTCATCGATACCGCTTTAATCTGATTCATGCTATCAATAAAAGCTGGGTGCTGAAGGCTCGAGCAGAATTCAGTGCCTATCAAAAAGGAAATGCCGTCATTGAAAAGGGACTATTGGTATTTACCGAAATGGCATATGCTGCTTTAAGCAAACCTATGCAATTTGCTTTCCGATATGAAATTTTCAATATTGAATCCTACAACGCCCGAATTTATACTTACGAGGCCGATGTGCTCGGTAGTTTCAGTATTCCTGCGCTGTATGGCAAAGGGGCGCGGTATTATGGAATGCTGCAATACAATCTCGGTCGACATGTAAGCGGCTGGATTCGACTTTCGCAAACCATTTATCCAGGGCAACTAAGCACCGGAAGTGGATTGGAGTTTATAAATACCAATCATAAAAGTGATGTCAAAGTTCAGTTGCGGTATCAATTTTAGCCAACTTTTCGCAATGGAACATCGGCTCTGTTTTGAGGAAAAGCACCCGAATGCTTTCAAATGCAGGAACAATTCCATCTGTTTTACTTTTTAGTTGAAATAAAACGCGCTTTTTACTCCAAAACCAATGTTTCCTAGTCAAAATGACTGAAATACTGACAGCCACAAATATAAGTTGGCAGTAATTTTAAGGTATTCTGCCAAATTTTCGCCCTTTTTGCTAGTGGCACAAACATTGAAAAAGCATATTTGAATTAAAAAACAAGCACCAACTTATTTTTAAATTCAATGATTTTAGCTAACAAACAATAACAAAAACAAATAGCAAACAAAATGGGAAAAATTATCGGAATCGATTTAGGAACTACTAACAGCTGTGTTTCCGTTATGGAAGGCAACGAGCCTGTAGTAATCGCTAATGATGAAGGACGTCGAACAACTCCTTCCATCGTTGGTTTTTTAGCAAATGGAGAGCGTAAAGTAGGAGATCCTGCTAAACGTCAAAGCATTACGAATCCTGCCAATACTGTTTATTCAGTAAAACGTTTCATGGGTGGTCGTTTTTCAGAATCTAAAACAGAAGCTGGTAAAATGGCTTACAATGTTGTAAGTGGCGATAATGACTCTGTTAAAGTTGAAATTGGTGATCGTAAATATTCTCCGCAAGAGGTTTCAGCTATCATTTTACAAAAAATGAAGAAAACAGCTGAAGATTATTTAGGAATGACCGTAACAGAAGCGGTTATTACCGTTCCTGCTTATTTCAACGACAGTCAACGTCAAGCTACTAAAGAAGCTGGTGAAATCGCTGGTTTAAAAGTTATGCGTATCATCAACGAGCCAACTGCAGCTGCATTAGCTTATGGTTTAGATAAGGCGCACAAAGACATGAAAATCGCAGTATTCGACTTAGGTGGCGGTACTTTCGACGTTTCTGTTTTAGATTTAGGTGATGGTGTATTTGAAGTTAAATCTACCAATGGTGATACACACTTAGGTGGTGATGACTTTGATTATGTCATTATCAATTGGTTAGCTAACGAATTTCAAAACGACGAACGTGTTGATTTACGTAAAGATCCTATGGCTTTGCAACGGTTGAAGGAAGCTGCTGAAAAAGCTAAAATTGAATTATCAAATTCTACAGAAACAGAAATTAATTTACCTTATATCACGGCTATGGACGGTGTTCCAAAGCACTTAGTGAAAAAATTATCTCGTGCTAAATTCGAACAATTAGCAGATGACTTGTTCAATCGCATGATGGAACCTTGTCGTCAAGCATTGAAGGATGCAGGTTATACTACCAATGATATCAATGAAGTTATTTTAGTTGGTGGTTCTACTCGTATTCCTAAAGTAGTGGATATGGTAGAAAAATTCTTTGGTAAAAAGCCAAGTAAAGGTGTTAATCCGGATGAAGTGGTTGCAATTGGTGCTGCTATTCAAGGTGGTGTATTAACAGGGGAGGTAAAAGACGTATTGTTATTAGACGTTACTCCTTTATCTGTTGGTATCGAAACAATGGGTGGTGTTTTAACAAAATTGATTGAAGCCAACACTACAATCCCTACTCGTAAATCACAAGTGTTCTCTACGGCAAGCGACAGTCAGCCTAGTGTTGAAATTCACGTATTGCAAGGAGAACGTGCTTTAGCAAAAGACAATCGAACTTTAGGTCGCTTCCATTTAGATGGTATTCCTCCTGCTCAACGTGGTATTCCGCAGATAGAAGTTTCTTTCGATATCGATGCAAATGGCATTATGAGTATCAGTGCTTTGGATAAAGGAACCAATAAATCGCAATCAATTCGTATCGAATCAGCTACTGGCTTAAGCAAAGAGGAAGTTGAAAAAATGAAGAACGAAGCTAAAATGCACGAAGAGTCAGATCGTAAAGAAAAAGAGAAAATTGAAAAAATCAACGAAGCAGACAGCAATATCTTTCAAACTGAAAAGCAATTGAAAGAGTATGGCGATAAATTACCTGCCGATAAAAAATCAGTTATTGAAACTGCTTTAGCTGGTTTAATTGAATCTCATAAGGCAGGCGATATCGCTCGTATTGAATCGGATTTGAAAGCATTAAACGAAGCCTGGACTGCAGCTTCTGAAGAATTATACAAAGCAATGAACGATCAAGGTGCTGGTGCTGCTAACCCAGGTGCAAATCCGGGTGCTGAAAGTAGCGCTAATGCCAACCAAGATACCGTTCAGGATGTAGAATTTGAAGAAGTAAAAGACGAAAAAAAGTAAGTTTTAAATAAATACGCTATCTGTTGTAATTACGGATAGAACGTTTTTAAAATCCAAAAGGCTGTTTCAGAAATGAGACAGCCTTTTTTGTTGTATAGCTATTGTAGTTGAAAAGGGTTCAATAAAAAGCTATTAAGCTGCTTCCGGCGGAAGAATTTACACTGGAAAGAGAATTTTTAAGTTCATTCCTTGTTATGAAATTGTCACCTTTTTGAAGCTGAATTGGAACACAAAATTGTATATTCCATCCTTTTTCCTATATTGTCGATTCTTTCTAATCAAATAAATACGTTAATTATGGGAATTAAAAATCGGTTAATCTTGATGAACTTCTTGCAATTTTTTGTTTGGGGTTCTTGGCTAATAACTATTGGGGCTTATTGGTTTAATGGTAAACATTGGTCTGGTGCTTCTTTCGGAGCAATTTTTTCCACCATGGGATTGTCCTCTCTTTTCATGCCAGCTATTGCCGGAATCATTGCCGATCGCTGGCTAAATGCCGAGAAAGTATATGGTATTTTTCATATTTGCGGAGGCATTGTTTTGTTTTGTGTTCCGATGGTTACCAATCCTGCAGATATGTTTTGGGTGATGTTGTTAAATATGTTTTTTTACATGCCTACCATTTCTTTATCCATCACCATTGCCTACGCTGCATTGAAAAATAAAAACCAAGATATTACCACCAATTATCCCCCAATAAGAGTTTGGGGAACGGTAGGCTTTATTATAGCCCTATGGACGGTTAGTTTGTTAGGTTTTGAAACCAATTCCAACCAATTTTATGTAGCAGCCATCGCGGCTATTGGGTTAGGAATTTATTCGTTCACATTGCCTGCTTGTAAACCAATGGCAACTTCTGGTGATAAGTCGTTTAGTAGTTTATTCGGATTAAACGCTTTTGCCTTATTCAAAAATCCGAAAATGGCTATTTTCTTCCTATTTGCCATGCTATTAGGCGCTTCTTTACAATTAACGAATGCCTATGGCGATACTTTTTTACATGATTTCGGAAATGTAGATGCATACAAAAATCTTTTAACGGTTAAATATCCGGCGGTAATTATGTCTATTTCGCAAGTTTCAGAAACCTTATTTATTCTGTGTATTCCGTTTTTTATGAAGCGATTTGGAATTAAAAATGTAATGCTAATTAGCATGTTTGCCTGGGTTTTACGCTTTGGATTGTTTGCATTTGGTGACCCAGGAAGTGGATTATGGATGATTGTTTTAAGTTGTATTATTTATGGAATGGCCTTTGATTTCTTTAACGTTTCTGGTTCCTTGTTTGTAGAAACGCAAAGCGAACCTGCTGTTAGAGGCAGTGTTCAAGGATTGTTTATGATGATGGTAAATGGAGTGGGTGCCGTACTAGGTTCTACCATAAGTGGTTTGTTAATCACGCATTATTATACCTTAGCGGATGGTTCCAAAAACTGGCAAGGAATATGGATTTGCTTTGCCTCCTATTCTTTAGTGGTGGCTGTTTTATTCGCACTTATTTTTAAACACAAACATGAACCTATTGCAGAATTTAGTCACTAAAGTGGTATTGTAAAAACTGTATAATAAATAAAAAAGGTGTCCGAATTTCGGACACCTTTTTTTGTTTTTAAAAACCGTTATTTAAGAAATTGGAATTCGAGTCGCCTCTTTTTTTAATTCTGGCAAATGAATCAATGCAATCTTTAAAATTCCATCAACATAAACGGCTTTTATATTGCCTGCATCAATGCTTTTTGGTAAAGTAAACGAGCGACTAAACGAATGACTGCTGAACTCTTTACGAGTGTATTTCTCCTCTTTGGATACCTCTTTGTTTTCTTGTTTCGCGCGGATGGTTAACAGGTTGTTTTCAATAGCAAGATGGAAGTCCTCTTTATGGTAGCCTGGCACTGCTAGCTCTAACTGATAACCTTCAGGCGATTCTTTAACATTAACCAATGGTAATATGCGCGTTTCTGGTTGAAACCAGCCATCCCCATTCATTACGTTGTTTAGTAAAGCGTCAATGGAAACTTGATTGTTAAATCGATTGGTAGGATAAATTAAATTTTTCATAGAATAGTTTTTGTTTTTTAAATTATACAAAGGCTAACTTCATATAGTGTTCCAATACCAATAATGCGACAATATGGCTATTATTTTTAATATAAAAAGACAGCTTGTCTATTTGTGGCTTTCAAAGGCGCAATAGTGTCAGCGTTAATGCTGAAAATATTCCAAACGATACGAGAATTTATTTTTTGAAATAACAAAATCGCTTGTTACTCCTGTTGCTTTAAAGTATATTTGTGGCATGTCGAAAAAAGGAAAAATTTTAGTTGCCATGAGTGGAGGATTAGACAGCACCATGGCTGCCTTAATGTTGCATGAAGAGGGGTATGAAGTAGTTGGGGTTACCATGAAAACTTTTGACTATGCCACTTCAGGTGGTTCTAAAAAGGAAACGGGCTGCTGTAATTTAGATACGATTAACGATGCTCGTGCTGTGGCCGTTCAAAATGGTTTTGTTCATTATATTTTGGATATAAAAGATGAATTTGGCGAAATGGTTATTAACGATTTCGTGGATGAATATTTAGCTGGTCGAACGCCTAACCCTTGTGTGCTTTGCAATACGCATATTAAATGGGATGCCTTATTAAAAAAAGCGGATGCCCTAGGTTGTGAATTTATTGCAACCGGTCATTATGCTCGAAAGGGAGAATTAGATGGTCGTCATTACATTACCAAGGCAGTAGATGAAACAAAAGACCAATCCTATGTATTATGGGGTTTAAGTCAAGAAAGTATTCGAAGAACCATTTTTCCTTTAGGCGAATTGCGTAAAACTGCAGTTCGTCAAAATGCAATGGATGCAGGTTATGAAGCAGTGGCCAATAAAAGTGAAAGTTATGAAATTTGTTTTGTGCCCGACAACGATTATCGAGGCTTTTTAAAACGAAGAAAACCAGAATTGGAACAAGCTGTAAACAATGGCAATTATATCGATAAAAATGGATTGGTTTTAGGCAAACATGAAGGGTATCCGTTTTATACCATTGGCCAACGTAAAGGCTTAGGAATTGCGCTGGGTGAACCAATGTTTGTTACTAAAATAGATCCTCAAAAAAATACCGTAGAATTAGGACCTATAGAAGAATTAAATAAAACCGAAATGTTTGTTCACAAGCTAACTTGGCAAAAATTCTTAAATCCAGCGTCATTAGAAAATGTGTTAATTAAAATACGATATAAAGATAAAGGTCATACTGGTAAATTGACTTTGAATGGGGACAAAGTATGGGTGCATTTTGATGGACAAGTGGCCGGAATTGCTCCCGGACAATCGGCTGTGTTTTATATGGGCGACGATGTAATCGGTGGGGGTAGAATTCACAGTTCTTGGTAAAAAGTTGTCCAATAACAAACCGAAGCTTATCTTTACTTTAATCAAAAATCATGAAGATAAAAATTATTGCTTGCTGTTATCTTTTGCTGTTATTCCTTTCTTGTAAAAAAAAGGAACAAGTGCCTATTGATTCCAAACAAGCTTATTTCCCTGTTTAAGTAGGAAAATGG
>Ga0114962_10005351_pt1 | contig 10046 bp, 9 predicted proteins | sample C_130820_MF_Meta_FD_87017 | JGI IMG/M metagenome (GOLD analysis project Ga0114962, IMG submission 87017) | Freshwater microbial communities from Lake Croche, Canada to study carbon cycling - C_130820_MF_MetaG | ecosystem: Environmental > Aquatic > Freshwater > Lake | place: Lake Croche, Canada...
GAACGTAGCGATTTTGTAATCGTGAGTTTCGTAAGCGGAAATTTGCCCGCAAGCAGGTCTTTGCATGCGGTTTGTACAAAGAGCGCCGCATCACGTACACCCGTAGCCTTATCCGCGCACGTAGGGTCTAGGATTCTATCAATTACCCCGCCATATACGTATTTCACAATTGGCGCATTATCACGGCGTTTCATAACAATACCCATGCTTTTACGATGAAAGTCACCCTCTTCTAAACCATCTTCACTCATATCACCAACATAGCGTTTCTTTGAAAGTAGGCAAAACGACCGGAAGATTTTATCAAACTCAAAGTCGTGCGGTGCTTTCAAACACGAACTTACGAGTTTTCCTGATTCAATCGTAAGGTCTTTTGCCGCAACCAGTGCGGCTTGACCTTTGAGGCGTTCGCCTGTCAGTGGGTCGCGTGGTTTGAATCGTAGAAAGATAGAATCTGTATCACCATATACACATTCGACGTCACAACGCGGATCTTTACCACCTCCGTAGACCGATTCAATGACCGCTTTCGCATACATAAGTTGCTTACGACCGTACGCCGTCGTAGATGCGGCAAGAACTTGTCGGCGAATCTTAAACGTACCAGAACCGAGTTGCCCATACAGCGAGTTCGCAGTCAGTTTGTACGCAAGTTGCTGCGCATCGAGGAGCGCACGTCGGAACTCATCGGGCTCTTTTTCTGCGAGTTTTCGCGTCTTCTTACGGTTCGCAAGTAGCGTTTCCAGAATGCGCGGAATCGTACCTTGCGGCGCTTGAATATAACGCGCGACCCGTATCCCATCACGGTGCTTTTCAGGATGTTTGCGTGTATCCGCGGGATCGACACGAAGAATATCAAATTCGATATTGACATACTTCTCGCCGGAAATATTATCGTAGCGGTCAGATCCTTCGCGAATACATACGAATTTACCGTCCTTATCGTAATCCTTGACCCAAATCAACGTATCGTGCGAAATATTTTCCGAAATAATAGAGGATGGATAAAGTGACGCAAAATCATCGGCGGTCACAGGGTCATCGATATAAATATCCCTATGTGGGTCCAATACAATAGCACCTTCATAACTATCTTCAACAATATCGGAACCCGTACTCGCGTCCTCGATTTCAACATCTCCACGGAATACAGACGATGGTAGAACTTCAATAAGCTGACCAGCACGGCGGCATTCGCGAAAGATAAGAGATTCAATCTTAATACCCTGACCGCGTAGAAAGATATAGGCGACAGGTACAGAGCAGACATTCGCCATCGCAAAGGCGTTATTGAGAATTTCGAGTTTATTGAAGAGTTCCATAACCAGGTCGCAATCCTGTAAGCAGTAACGCGCAACAATAGCGCGGTCACCGGCTGAACCGCGATGGAGTCGGAAAATATCTTTGGGGCTAACGTCGTCTTTGACTTGCGACCAACGAACCGGTGCCGCACCGTGTTCCGCAAGAATTCGTGCACCGTCCGCAATCTCAACAACTAGCGCCTTCGCTTCCACACCCGTAACTAGGCATCTATCGACAACACGGTCGTTCTCTACGTCCATCAACGTTATGTAGCGACCAACAACGATACCTTTCGTAGATTTTGTCGCGAATCGCCACTGTTTTCCGTCACCCACATCCTTTAATACGCCCTGAACCGCACCGCTCATAAAGGTCGCACTGACATTATCGAGCGTATAGGAATCCAGCGTATGATTACGACGAACATAAGGAAGTAAATCAATTTGTAGGAAACCTGGCGAACTCAGAAACCACATTGTATTATCACCCATTGCAGAGGATGATAGAAACTTCTCTTCAAGTTTCGGAGGGCGGGATGATAAGCAGGAAAACGGCGAGACACGACTTCGCGCCTGAAATTTTCCGACCGTTTCTTCCAATCTGTCCCAAATATATTTACTATCAAAACCGAAGATATTGTAGCCAATCAGTACATCGGGTCGTATTTCTCCAATCCAAATGAACCAGGCTTTGAGAAGTTCGCCTTCACTACGAAATCCGAAGACTACAGGTCGTACATCCGCACCTGGTGGTTTCACAGCGTCTTCATCTACAATTTCACCACTTGATTCCTGACTGAGAACCCATATATGCTTACTGACCGCGATACCGCGGCGATACAAAACCGTTCCGATTTGAATAATTTCATCACCTCGAATTTTCCATAAAATCTCCGTAAGAAGCGTATCGAGTTTCGATATCGCGTTATCGCGTGATTCTTTTGTAGAGTTTCGTAGCGCATTCAAAGCAGTCATTACGCGTTCAGCATTCGCTTCAATACGCGCACGAACAAGTGTAAGAGGTGGGGGAGGTACAGCAAGATAAATCGGTGATAAAGTTCCTGTACGACCGTTCATAGCGTCCGTAAGTAGCGTACTCAACGCATTTAATGTAGTTGGAATACCTCTCTCGTAGAGTTCACGTACAGGTTTCCGCCACGTTTTTTTCGCAATCGGGAAATCACCGTGGCTTGAGGTACATTCAATATCCCACGATGCAACTAAATACGGAGCCATCACACCCTCATCAACGGGTTTATTCACCGCATCCCAATACGCAGTTGCGCAAATATCGGAAATCGCATCGTCGTCTTCAGATTCGTCCCAGTCTTTCACAGACAGCCATCCCGCCGGCGAAATATCCTGCTTATGAAAGAAACGAAGAACAGGGTCAATATTCGCTTCGTAGATTTTGAGTCCAATATGACCTTCGGAATTACGGATACAATCGTTGCTGGTTGTACATTCTTTCACTCCGAACATTGACGCAAGTTCGTACATTTTTGGTTCGGTCGTTTTTGTAAGGAGGCGGTCTTTGAGAGAACGCCAAAGACCGAGCGACGGCACCATGATTTTAAGGAACGTGGCTTCCGTACCACCGTTATAATCGAAGAGTGTTTTCTTTCGCTTGGTACTTAGTTTCACACGTTTTTTATCATCGATGGGTATTCCGTTCATAATCCACGTTTCAAGGCGACGAACATGACGTGTCTCCGTAAGTCCTTCTGGAATTCGAATGTAGAAGAAGGGCATAAAATTCTGTACCTTCAGCACTACCGAATTTCCCTCGCCGGTCGTACCGAATAGAATGATTTCATATTGTTTGAACGATGTTTTAGCATCGTCGTCGATAACCGATATGTCTCGGCTAAGTATATCCTTACATTGAAAGACTAGGGGAATATCGGTGTCCATTGTACCTATTGTTTTACTGGGAAATACGGGTTCAATTTTTTATTGCGTAGGAGTTTTTTCACACCGCATATGCACCGTATTCGCACCGTATCCAGACTGTCCAGACTGTATCCAGACCGTATCCAGACCGTATCCAGACCGTAATAATGTCTACAGTATAAAAATACCTTAGACTTTACAACTTACGTATATTGTAAAAGTTAAAAAAATCCAAAAGGAAACTATACGGATATCCCTTGGGTTAAAGTGTCACCTATGGTCATTACACCGGACAACAAGGGTTTTATCGTTCCGCAGAGAGTGTGTAATGGTAGAATATTGTTCCGAGGTTATAACTGCAATGGCTTGTAATCGATGAGTAAGCGCACCTAATAAAACTCCATGTTTCTCACAATGTTCATGAAGCGTACCCCAAATTTCAGCATAACGACTTTCAGGAACCGCCAGAAAGTTAAAACGGATTTCGACTTTTTTATGGGAATACGTCCAAATATCCATTATAACTGTTTGGGGTCTTACAGGTGTTTGGTCAATTTCCATTTCACGCGTCGTTTCTCCAGCAGTTCGTTCGCAGCTCATATTTGTATAGGAACAAGACATTCCCATAGATGTCATACAGTCTACAAATATCAGCAATGATGCACATAAACTCAATTTTTTAAGTAATTAGTGGCGGCGATTACGACGCGTGGAGGAGCGACGGCTCTGACGTTTTGGAGATTTAAACGAAGATGTAGGAAGTGCAGAATATCCTGTAGCTAAAAGCAACGCCGGACCGGCTTGTTGAACTGCGCTGACTAAAGTTCCTAAAATAGATTCTGCCGCAAATCCACCGCTCATAATGAGCCCAGATTGACGACTTGGTCTATTACTATCCATCTTTGTGTTCGTAATCTCTGTACTCGTATTGCGAGACGGTTCTTGAAGCATAGCTTTGATTTTTTTCACATTACGAATATCGTATATCGCATTCGTCATTCCTTCACCCTCGTCATCTTTGAATTCCTCAATAGAACCATCGGCTTTGACACGAATTACACTCGGGTATCCCTTAATCTTAGCTTTCGCAATTTCAGGTATTTTCTGAAGTACGGATTCATCAACGGCTGCCATATTTGCGACACGTCCCGGTGTTTTCTCAAGCATTATCCAAATAGGCATATAACGATCGCAATGACCACACCAACTCGCTTTTAGTTTTACAACAGTATCCTTACCATTTGTAAGTAATTCGCGAAGAAGCGGAATATCGTCTTCTTTTTCAACGTGCACAGGTTTTGTAGAATGTTTCGATTTCCGTGTATGTTTTTTAGGTACAAAGAATGATTTTACATTATTTACGATAGAACGTTTTCGTTTGTGGTCCATCCTATACTCTCGTGTGAAAATTATTCGTAAAGAGTAAGGAGATATGAATACAATCTTAGTCATATTGTTGGTTCTTTCAGTAATTAAACTCATTGTAGTTGTTAGTAAAATGGAAGGATTTACGAATCCAGGCGGGCATAACACATTTAAGAATGACGAAGAGGCAAAAGCAAATAAGGATTGCCCGAAGGAAGCGCAACGCGGTCCGGATGGACGTATTCATATAAAACCCGGCACTCGCACATTTCAAACAATGTCTGAGTATCTATCATTTATGACCGATTTGTACACGAAGGGCGCTACGTGTATTGCGCCCCGTGTCACACCGTATCGTAGTCCGATTGATGGAATTTTGGGCGGTTTAGGAAACGGCGCACAACCCCCTAAATCTACGAATATAGAAGGGACGACACGGAATGTTCTAACGGAGAACGCAGATGAAGGACCGTCTGCACGTACGAAGATTGATAAATTAGACGATTATGAATATACACGGGTTTTTGAACAGGAACGCGGACAACGGAATGTCATAGAGAAAGCCGCACATAATAAACTTCTTGAGGATCGCGTGCTAGATTGGGCGAATCTTCCGTTTAATTCGGAGGACCGAGCTTCGCAAGAAGATTCCTTTATAGCAGGTAGAATGGAATCGGGCTTCACAGAGCCGAAATCGGGAGTATTCTTTAATACAGTTCGGGGAGCCGATTTAGAACCTCCGGACGTAGAAGCGGCACGATTGAGAGAACAGAAAATTCTCGCAGCCTACCGACCTACAGATATAACAAAACACGTCATTGATAATGAAACAGAAGCCGTCGCGAATCTTGTACATAAAGTGTATCAGGAAGACCCGAATTGGGAACCGGTTGTTACGAAAGTTGGTGAGAATCAGTGGGAAGTTGCGGAACTCCGACCGAAGCCGCGGAAAGAAAAATATGCGGATGATGCTACACGCGAATTATCTATGATGGAGTCACAGGGTCTAGTTGTTCCACCGCCAACGGTCAACATAGATGATAGAATTCGCAACGATCCGTATTTTGATAAATCGGGCTTAGGTGACCGCGATAATAATCGCTTTTGGAATTACAAGGATTTCAATAAGTGGACACCGGGTTTAGAACGGATGTTTGCGCCGACGATGGATAATAAGGCGTGGTATTAGGTTTGAGAATAGTTCAACGCCTTTACTTATTTGTGCGAGTTGTAAAGTGTAGCAGGAAACTTTACAACTCGCTATAGTAAGTACAACCCATGGCAGCCCCCGCAATCATCGCAACTGTTGAAACATTTTTCTTACCTCCAGGAGCAACGAGATCAACCGCAAATCCCCCGACTATAAATATCACACAATCGGATTGGGTGCCAACGGTTGCCGCTCTAGCAAATCCGCTTGCGGGACGAAAAGGTAAAACAATGGTTCCTATTACTATAACCTATACAGATAACCAACAACAACAGGTTGGTATGAAAGTTCTTCCGATTGGAACATCGGCAAAATTATTCCGTAGTCCAGTCGATGGAGATATTCTTAATTTTGAATTTGACCTTGTAAACAACCCAGTACCAAATCCCGAGCCAGCAGTTCAATTTGGGGGAAAGAGACGTAAAAGTCGTCGCAATCAAAGAGTGCGTCGTACAATGAAAGTACGAAGACAAAGACGCTAAAGAATGTCGTCTATTGAGTAAAGGGTAAATATCCACTTTTATTGAGACGAAAAGCAGCAAATCCAAAAATTCAAAGAATTCTTAGATTTGTAATGAAAAAATATTTATTTACGATTGCAACGTGTTGTACGATGTGATTTTCGTGCGACTCTATTCACAGCAGCAGATACATGAACCGAACGACTACCACGTCCGGCACTACCACGTCCTTGTGAACGTCTACTGCGCGTAAAATTCTTTGCTTTCACACTTTGTCTATGATGTCTTAAATTTCTGTTTCGTTTGTGATTTGGTTCAGGTTTAAAATTATTCATTAGATTGTTGTTGTTAGTTGCGACTGGTACAATAACTTGTCGTCTAATATATATACGAGCAGCAGGTGATATAATTACATGGTTTCCACCACTGTAAAGTACATCAATACCAGGAGCACCGACGGCGGGCACAGCCATATAATTTAAATACTCCATAAATTGATTCGCGGGAGCACCAGGTTCTTGTACATAGATTAATTGAAGCGGTGCTCGAAAGGTTATATTCAAATGAGGATGTATCTCCTCATAATGCGCGGCTAAATCAGCCGGTTCAATCACTGATAACGCCATTCTGTTTTCTACATATATCTTTTTTCCACGCATTATATGCACCGAAAGAAAAAGAACTCCTATACATTTTAATCCACAAAGATGTGGTAATTTTTTTAATAATCCCAATTTCAGTCGGAAGCGTGTAGGGTGTGATACGTAACTATTTTTACACGCGACCCGAATCGGGACAATATTAATGAATAGAAAGTCCCCGTTACGTACCAGTATCACCCGATTAGGTAGCAGATATTTAATGCGGTTTTCACAACGCATTAAATTCACAGGACACATAGGATGTCGGTGCGTGTCGTAATTGATATTCGGGAAACGGATTTATGGCGCGAATTAGAACCGTTTCGGAAATGCGAAGGAGAAGAGTGTACAGAAGGCTGGTACGTTGAACAGCAAACAATGGATGTAGGAGATATAGGGTTTTTCATATCTACAGATAAAGATAACCAGGCAAGTATAATTATTGAACGAAAAACAGCCGAAGATTTGGGCGCAAGTCAAAAAGACGGAAGATACAGGGAACAAAGAGCACGATTGTATGCGCTGCGAGGTAAAGGTACGACCATCGGATATATTGTTGAAGCACCCGCCTGGAGTCCGACATTGAGCCGAACGTGGTGCCGGGGTGCCTTTAACGAAGTCAATTTACAACAGGCGATTGTACGACTTCAGTTTCGTTACGCAATTCCTGTATTACAAGCAACTAGTATTAAAGAAACAATACAATGGATACGACGTATTGCGAAAGCACTCGTAGCCGATCCGAATGTCTATAAAGGCGGACAAGCGAAAACGGTTGAAGATGCGTCGGCGTGTTATACCGAAGCGATACATGTTAAAAAATCTGAGAATAAGACTCCTGAGCGTATTTTGTATTCTATGCTACTTACAATTCCTGGTCTTGGTCAAACCGCTGTAGATTCGCTTTTAATTGCTGCGGAGCAGAGTTTAATAAAATTACAATTAAAAACTGAAAAAGAATTGTCGGAAATACAGAATGGTAAACGAAAATTGGGAAAATCCTTAGCCGCTGTTATTTACGCTGCGCTACACTCCTAACGCAATCCAATATGTCATGAATAATATCATAATTACGCAACAAATAATAATTGTCCATTCTAAAACGGGCGGTATAACATAACGCCAATTCGGTTGCGTGCAGCCCATTCTATTCTCTTACGGGCTATGTTTTACGCCGTTTTCTCTAAAATATATCCTCAATCGTTGTATATTGCTGCTTGACTGGACGAACCTTCAAGCGTGGAGCCGTGGCACCACCCATATTATCCACGCAGAGAACTGCATTCGTATCGGTAAAGTAATCTACAACAACCTTGGAAAGTAGTGGGGAACTAGGAGGTGTAGAAGAGGGTGTAGTTGGCATATTCGGAATTATTTTTACTATAGGAAAGGAAGAAAACATTGGTACCACATGCGCCAAATACAATTCAACGATGATTCAATTTTTGTAAGATATGACCTTGATATAAAGTACAACGGTTGTATTTAAATAATGAAATCTGCGGTTGTAGTGCTGACACGCGGATATCCTAGACTTGAACAATATGTAAAACTTATTCAACGAAACATGGCAGTTGAAAAACATTTACGTGACAAAACAATTGATATTGTAATTTTTCACGAAGGAAATATTACGCAACAACAACAAGAGTATATACAATCCTTTACACCCTCGTTACACATGATATTTACGGATATCAAAAAAGACGGCTTGGCTTTTTCGGATATAAAGCGCAGTCTTCCTATTTCCCCTTCGGTTCAATGTCCATTTGGTTATCGTCATATGTGTGCATTCTGGTTCACAGACTTTTGGTCATTTTGTACGGACTATGATAGAATCATACGTATTGATGAAGATTGTAATGTTGAATTTGATATCCAAGAGATTCTTGGATATTTAGATTCCAATGTTGCGGTATTTGGCAAATGGGATAGAGATGAGGCGTTTGTAACACAGGGGCTCAATACATTCACTTTGGAATTTTTACGGAAACAGTGCGATGTGATACCGTTACAAAAAGAACCATCAGGTCCTTACACAAACGTCATTGCGTTAAATCTAGTCGTCTTACGAAATAATACCACGGTTATGAAATATGTAGATGCTATAAAAGAATCCAATAATATATATATATGGCGGTGGGGTGATTTACCACTTTTGGGAGACATACTCCATTATATTTTTCCAAAGGAGTGTTTGCTGACTCACAAAATAAAATATTATCATGAAAGTCATAACGCACAGGTGAACTAAGGTCGGTTATTTAGTACGGAACGCATTCCAAGGAAATGTAAGAAACACAACAATACATACAGTTATAAATAGAATAATACCAACAATAATTATCACACGACACATACAATCATTTTGTCGTGCGATACGTATTGAGTTTTCATACTGAGAAAATATTCGCATCTGATTCATTTGTTGCGGATGTACGATATTGAGAACAATTTGCGAGCAATGCGGACAAGTATAATTATTCGTACGCCATATTGGAATACATTCGTGATGAATATGGAATATGCAACCACATGGGAATTTCTTTGGTGTTGTTTTAGCATGATTGGAACATACTAAACATAAATCTTGTGCTGGTGGAGCAGAAGGTAGAGGTCTATATTCGATAGGATCCATACCTACTTACGCTGTTTATATTTTCGAGATACCTTATTCTTTCTTGATAGGTGGCGGTGGTGACGACGACGGCGACTGCTACCTGCATTTCCATTATAGCCGCTATTATTATTACTTGGTCCGCCTTCGCTACCTGAACCACTCGAGATATTGGAAAGTGTGGCGTTATTTGAATTATTCATACGAGGATAATGTCTTATTTGTGGTTGTCTAGCGTTAACGGCTGCGGGTGCTCGTAGTGCGACTGGTGCGACTGCGACTGGTGCGACTGCGACTGGTGCGACTGCTCCTGCGACAGGTGCTACTGCTCCTGCTCCTGCGACTGCTCCTGCTGCCGCTGCTGTTAGTTCGTTATTAGCCATATTATTTAATCCATTGTTTCGAATCATATTTCTTCGTCTGCGTCTATTATTATTCGAGGAACTCTCATTTTCATTATCTTCCTCGTTGTTATTTCCATTCGATTCAGTCGCAATGCGTCGTAGAGGTGGTGAACGCAGTCGAGTAGTTGCACCAGTAGGAGCAGCCGAAGAACCA
>Ga0114962_10005353_pt1 | contig 10045 bp, 8 predicted proteins | sample C_130820_MF_Meta_FD_87017 | JGI IMG/M metagenome (GOLD analysis project Ga0114962, IMG submission 87017) | Freshwater microbial communities from Lake Croche, Canada to study carbon cycling - C_130820_MF_MetaG | ecosystem: Environmental > Aquatic > Freshwater > Lake | place: Lake Croche, Canada...
AACAATTAATAGTCCAAGTTAACTGAACTCAGCTAAGTTCTTTTCTGCTTCAGCTAACCAAACCTTACGAGCAACTGCAGAGTCGGCGGCTTCTTGCGCCTTCTTAGTATTTCCGGCAGCAGTAGCTTTTGCGGCGACCTTCTCGTAGTTAGCAATAGCTTCAGATAATTGGCGAACGACATCAGCGGCACGTGCTTTAGCGGCCGGATCAGTCTTGCGCCAAACTGCAGCTTCAGCTTCGTGATACGCAGCTTCAACAGCCTCAAGCCGAGCATCAAGAGCTGCGCGCTTATCACGCGCGGTCATCCCGATCTTGCTCCATTGATTTTGTAGCTCGCGAAGAACTTTCTTCTGTTCTGACAGATCTGTGATTGGCAATAATTTCTCAATTTCAGTAATCAAAGCATTCCGTTTTTCCAGATTTGCAGCCATGGTTACTTCGCGCTTTTCTAGATCGGCATTTTTGGCGGCGAAAAAAGTGTCTTGGGCAGTCTTAAAGCGGGCCCAGAGTTTGGTGTCATCGCTCATCTTGCCACGGCCAGCCGCTTTCCAAGAATCCATTAGAGATTTAAATTTACGGGCCGTTGCTACCCAGTCAGTTGAAGTTGCCAGTACCTCGGCTTCAGCAACCAGCTTCTTCTTAGCATCAGAAACGACTGCAGTAACTTCTTCTAAAGAAGCAAAATGGGTACGGCGTCGCTTATCAAACTTATTTCGCGAAGACGAAAAACGTTTCCAAAGATCAGTATCAGTTTTCTTATCAAGCCGAGGCGCGGATTTCCATTCGTCGAGAAGCGCTTTTAATCGATCGCCAGTAACTTTCCAACTGGTTGAATCGGCAAGTGATTCGGCTTCAGCGACAATCTTTTCCTTCTCGACTAGAACTTGGGCTAAGCGTTCTGCTTTGGCCGCTTCTTCGGCAGCTTTCTTCGCTTCGTATGCGCCACGATGATCTTCAATTAGCGGCGAGAGTTGTTCCACTGCAATTGCTAAAGCAGCTAAATCACCAACACCATTTAATTCGCGGACCTGTTCACGAAGTTTAATCACCGCAGTTGTTGCGTCGCCTGGGACCATTGCACCAGATTTAATCCGGGCTGACAGCAAGGCAACTTCTGAGGCGATTGCTTCAAATTTACGCACGAAGTATGCAAGGGCTTCTTCATTGCTTTTTCCTGGATAGGAGCCAACTGGCTTATCGCCCTCTGGAGTAATCACGTAAACAGTGCCATCTTCGCCAACGCGACCGAATCGTGCTGGATCACCTATGAGCGCCGCAGCGGCGGATACAACTGCAGGGGATTGGGTGGGATTAATCGAGTTCTCGGTCATGGTGGATCCTTTCAGCGCGGCAACTTATTAAACATTCGAAAAAGTATTCGCTATTGGTTTGGCGATGGACGGGTCGTACATTTGGGTGACTTTATGGAGAAATGAGATGACTCATCGCTGCACTTCGTCGTTGAATGGAAAGGTAAAGGTACCCTGTCCGCCTAGGGAATTTCCAATGGGTTTCCCGAGAGATATGCGGGCTGAGCGTGAATAAGCAGGAAGGACGGCAACAGCGGTGTTAGTAGCAGGATTTGCGGCGAAAATGTTTGCCACCAACTGCTGGGTTCTTGCTTCTGGTAAAGGCGCAGAATGCATCGTTATTGACCCCGGGATGCCCGATGTTTCACTTGAGCTAGCTGATTTACTGACCGAACACGAGTTAAAGCCGGTGGCGACGCTCTTAACACATGGCCATTTAGACCATACCTTTTCAGTGGTTCCAATTTGTGACGGCTACGGGATTCCTGCTTATATTCACAGCGAAGATCGAAACTTACTTCTTAATCCGGGGGCGGCAGTGAGTCCCGAATTTGGGGCGACTCTTTCTGGAATGACATTTAGCGAGCCACACGCTGTTAGAGAGTTAAAGAGTGGCGAGGAAATTGAACTAGTGGGCTTGAAAATTAGGACGATTCATAGCCCAGGTCATACTCGAGGTTCTTTAATGTTTTTGGTCAATGACGAAACTTTAATCAGCGGTGATGTTCTCTTTGCGGGTTCGATCGGCCGAACAGATTTACCAACTGGCTCAAGTGCTGATATGCAAAAGACGCTAATTAAAAAAGTTCTACCGTTAGATGATTCAATAAGAGTGCTGCCTGGACATAATCAGGAAACTACGATTGGGATTGAACGCAAAAGTAACCCGTATTTAATTGAAGCTGCGAGAGCGAGTCGATCATGAAATTTCAAGCACCTAAAGGTGTAAGTGAGTATGCGCCACCTCGGAGTAATTCTTTTGCTTGGGTGCGTACAACTCTTGAAGAGACCATATCAGCAGCTGGTTACCAACTTCTTGAACTACCGATTTTTGAAGATACGGATCTATTCGGACGAATTGGTGCATCCACTGATGTAGTTTCAAAGGAGATGTATACCTTCGAAGACCGCGGCGGAAGATCAATTACCTTGCGCCCCGAAGGAACGGTAGGAGCGCTTCGCGCAATTAATGAACATGGCCTAGATCGCGGCTCTTTGCCTGCCAAAGTTTATTATTGCGGTCCTTTTTTCCGGGCTGAACGTCCACAAAAAGGGCGTTACCGCCAGTTTTATTCGATTGGAATTGAAGCTATTGGAACGCATGATGCGGCACTTGATGCTGAAGTAATCGCAATTGCAGATGCGGGTTTCAAGAAACTCGGATTAACAAAGTATCGATTAGAGATGACCTCTCTAGGCGACGCGGAATCTCGAGCGGCACATCGAGTCGATTTAGTAAAATATATAGCCGCACTGACTTTGGATGAAGAAACTAAAGAACGTGCCAAGCTGAACCCGTTGCGCTTGTTCGATGATAAACGTGAAGAAGTGCGCGAACTAATGAAAAACGCGCCAATATTGCTTGATTATCTTTCGCCAGAATCAAAGGCAAATTTTGAAGAAGTGCAACGCCACCTACTAGCTATGGGCATCTCCTTCACAATTAATCCGCGAATGGTCCGAGGTCTCGACTATTACACCGGCACAACTTTTGAATTTGTTCATGAACTTTTAGGAGCGCAATCGGGTATTGGCGGGGGTGGGCGTTACGACGGTTTAATGGGCGAGATCGGCGGGCAAGATATAACCGGTATCGGTTTTGGAATAGGTTTAGATCGAGCGTTGCTCGCAGTCGAAGCAGAAGAGTTGGAGATTCCGATTTCTTTTGCGAGTGACCTTTTCATTATTCCTATAGGTGAAGCAGCAAAGTCAGCAGCGCTTAAATATGCGGCCGAACTTCGTAGCAATGGTTTTAAGGTCGAATTAGCATTCGGAGATCGCGCCCTAAAAACTTCTATGAAGGCGGCCGATAAGAGCGGAGCTCGCTATTCGTTAGTAATTGGCGAAACGGAAATAAGTAGTGGGGTAGTAGAAGTAAAAGAGATGAGCAGCGGGGCGACTAACTCGGTTAGACTCGACTCCTTGGCAAGCGCACTTCGATAGGCGCTTGCGAAATTGATGGACAAATAAGCGAACAAGTAGAGAGCTAGGTAGCGAAATTGATCCGTACACACGGGGCGGGCACGATCCGCAAGAGCCAAGTAGGCCAAACCATTACCTTGGCAGGCTGGGTAGCGCGCCGCCGCGATCATGGCGGAGTAGCTTTTATCGATTTTCGTGATTCCACTGGCTGGGTACAAGTAGTTATCCGTGACGAGAACGTCGCCAATATGTTGCGTGCCGAATGGTGTTTAAAAATTACCGGAGCTGTTTCCGAGCGACCTGCTGGAAATGAAAATCCAAATGTAGCTACCGGTGAAATTGAAATCATGGCTGACGAAGTTGTCGTTCTAAGTGAAGCGGCCGCACTTCCTTTTCCAGTAGATAGCGGCGATGAAGCAAACATTTCCGAGGAAGTTCGTTTGAAATACCGGTATCTAGATTTGCGTCGCGAGAAACCAGCTGCCAACCTGCGTATGCGTTCTAAAGTAACTGCCGCTATTCGTCGCGTTATGGACTCCGAGGATTTTCTCGATATTGAAACACCGTACTTAACTCGCTCAACACCAGAAGGCGCTCGAGATTTCTTGGTACCAGTGCGACTGCAACCAGGTTCTTGGTATGCCCTGCCTCAATCTCCGCAACTTTTTAAGCAGCTACTTATGGTTGCTGGCATGGAAAAGTATTACCAAATTGCGCGCTGTTTCCGCGATGAAGATTTCCGGGCTGATCGTCAACCAGAATTCACCCAACTAGATATCGAGATGTCATTTATTGATCAAGAAGATATTTTGGCGATTGGTGAAAAGATTGTTTCGACCGTATGGCGCGAAACTTTAAATTATGAAATTCCGCTTCCACTAAAACGAATGACTTATGCCGACGCTATGGCTGATTACGGTTCCGACAAACCTGATCTACGTTTCGGGCAAAAGTTAGTTGAACTAACAACCTTCTTTAGTGAAACACCTTTCCGGGTTTTCCAGGCTCCATATGTTGGTGCGGTAGTTATGCCGGGCGGAGCCGATTCGCCTCGTCGCGAACTTGATGCTTGGCAAGATTGGGCTAAAGCTCGTGGGGCAAAGGGATTGGCTTACATATTAGTAAATGCTGACGGCACTCTGGGTGGGCCAGTTGCAAAAAATCTTTCTGAGAAAGAATTAGCCGGCGTTGTTTCCGCTGCTGGCGCTACAAATGGCGATGCGATCTTTTTTGCCGCTGGAGAACGTGTAGCGTCCCAGAATCTTTTAGGTGCAGTTAGAAATGAGATCGGAAAGCGTTGCAACTTAATTAACGAAGGCGCTTGGGAATTTTTATGGGTAGTTGACGCACCTATGTTTGAGCCAACAGATAATGGTGGTTGGACAGCAGTACACCACCCATTTACTGGCCCTAAGCCCGAGTTCTCTGAAACGTTTGCTAAAGATCCTGCGTCAGCACTTGCCTATGCATATGACATCGTTCTAAACGGAACCGAGCTGGGTGGCGGTTCAATTCGTATTCATGATCGCAATATCCAAAAGCAAGTCTTCGAAGTTATCGGTTTAACCGACGAAGAAGCCAACAGCAAGTTCGGCTTTTTGCTCGATGCGTTTAATTTCGGACCACCGCCACACGGTGGAATTGCCCTCGGCCTTGATCGAGTCTGTGCCCTGCTAAGCGGATCCGAGTCAATCCGTGAGGTAATCGCTTTCCCTAAAACGGCTTCTGGTGGTGATCCACTAACTGGTGCGCCAACTCCAATTACTCCGGCGCAACGTAAAGAGGCTGCTATAGATTGGGTTCCAGAGGTCTCAGAAAAGAAGTAGTAGGCAACTCAAGCGGTAGGATTTCATTAAATATTAGAACGGAGATGACGTGAGCGCAGGTGGAATTGCCTTGATTATTTGTGCGGTGTCGCTCTTTGCTATCGCCGTAGCAATCGCTTACGCGGTAATCCGATTCGGTCGCTTAATTGACGAAGCTAAGGTTTCGCTGAAATCAATTACCGACGAGACAGTGCCGTTACTGGATGAAGTTACTCAAACTGTAACTCTGGTTAATGGACCGTTAGAAAGTTTCAATAAGATCACCAAGAATGTTGAAAACATTTCTTCGAAAGCCTCTGAAGCCACTTCAAATTTCGTTGATAAGGGTGGTCCGGCACTAAAGATCGCTGGTGCGTTGATGAGCGCAGCTGGCGCATCCAAAAAGCGTAAAACTAAAAAGACAAAGGCAGAGTGATCAGTTCAATTGGAATCCGCCGAGATACGTTTACGTTGGCTGCGCTTTTTCGAAAGTGAAAACTCGCAAGGTTTAAAACACACAGTTGTGCCATCAGCATCATTGATCGCCGATGATCCAAATTTGTTATTAGTAAACGCGGGCATGGTTCCGTTCAAACCCTTCTTCCTAGGCGAAGTGACACCACCATACGTTCGAGCAACATCGGTGCAGAAGTGCGTTCGAACTCTCGATATTGACGAAGTTGGCAAGACCACACGACATGCTTCTTTTTTCCAGATGTGCGGAAACTTCTCCTTTGGGGACTACTTCAAAGAGGGTGCTATCGCCCTTGCCTGGGAATTATTAACTAAGCGGGTAGCTCAAGGCGGCTATGGCTTTCCGGAAGAAAAATTATGGGTAACCGTTTTTCATAACGATGATGAGGCCGCAGATATTTGGCACCACAAAATCGGTATCCCGAAAGAGCGAATTCAGCGTCGCGGCATGGCCGATAATTTCTGGTCCATGGGAGTTCCAGGGCCCTGCGGCCCTTGCTCTGAGATTTATTACGATCGTGGTCCGGCCTACGGCGCCGAAGGCGGACCTGTCGCCGATGAAAATCGTTACCTCGAAATTTGGAACCTCGTATTCATGCAGAATGAACGCGGAGCCGGAACTAGTAAAGATGATTATCCAATCTTGGGTGAGTTGCCAGCCAAAAGTATTGACACCGGTTTAGGCCTAGAGCGCACTGCCGCACTTTTGCAAGGCGTCGAGAACATCTATGAAATCGATACCACAATGCAAATTTTGAATATGGCAAGTTCGCTAACTGGTATTAGTTACGGTAAATCCGAAAAATCAGATGTTTCCTTGCGCGTCATTGCCGACCATGCGCGTACTTCAGCCATGTTAATTGGTGATGGAGTCACTCCCGGAAATGAAGGGCGTGGTTACGTTCTTCGCCGCATGATGCGCCGAACTATTCGTAATATGCGTTTACTTGGTTCACATGACCCAATCATTTCAGAATTAACTAAAGCTGCTATTGGCGCTATGGGACCGCAATATCCAGAACTTATAACTTCACAAGAAAGAATTCTTGCAGTTTCCGTAGCCGAGGAAGAAAGTTTCTTGCAAACGCTAAAGAGTGGAACTCAGATTTTTGATTTGGCAGCAACTGCGCTTAAAGCCAAGAAAGTTTCAACTCTTGGTGGCGAAGAAGTATTTAAACTTCACGATACTTATGGTTTTCCATTTGATCTAACTCTAGAAATGGCGCAAGAAGTTGGTCTCGAAATCGACACTGAAGGTTTCCAGAGGTTAATGAAAGAACAAAAGGACCGCGCCAAAGCCGATGCTCGTGCGAAAAAGTCAGGCCATACCGATCTGTCGCAGTACAAGCAGATCGCTGACAGTTCCGGGCTCTCGACGTTCTTGGGCTACACCCACACTGAATCTGAAAGCAAAATCAATGGCCTGCTGATAGATGGTGTGATCTCGCAAAGTGCAAAGACTGGCGATGAGGTTGAAGTGGTTCTCGACCGCACACCTTTTTATGCTGAAGGTGGCGGTCAATTAGCCGACGCTGGCCTAATCAAGTTGGCGAATGGTGCACTCATCGAAATTGACGATGTGCAGGCACCAGTTAATGGGTTGTCGGTTCACCGTGGCAGAGTTATAAGTGGCGAAGTTTCAGTTGGCGAAAGTGGTTTAGCTACCATTGATCAAGAACGGCGCAACGCTATTTCACGTGCACACACTGCTACCCACATGGTTCACAAAGCTTTCCGTGAGGTTTTGGGCGAAACTGCGACTCAAGCTGGATCCGAGAACTCGCCAGGCAGATTCCGTTTCGATTTTCCCGCCACAGGTGCAGTTTCAGATTCCGCGTTAAATGAAGTGGAATCGAAAGTAAATACTTTATTGCTCGATAATCTCGAAGTTACGGCTCAGAACATGTCACAAGCCGAAGCTAAATCGATTGGTGCCATGGCGCTATTTGGTGAGAAATACGGCGACACCGTTCGAGTTGTAAGCGTTGGCGAGTGGGCGCGCGAACTTTGCGGAGGAACCCACGTTTCCCGCTCTGGCCAACTTGGTGTAGTTAAGTTATTAAGTGAATCCTCAATTGGCGCTGGAGTACGACGTGTTGAAGCGCTGGTTGGCGTCGATGCCTATAAATTTTTGGCTCGTGAACATTTGCTTCTGAATTCACTAACTCAAATTATCAAGGGCGCGCGCGTTGAAGAGTTGCCTGAAAGAGTCAATGATTTGCTCGAAAAAATTAAGGAAATTGAGAAGGAACTTGCGGCAGTTCGCTCGGCCCAAGCGCTTAGTGCAGTTTCATCTATCGCGGAATCAGTTACCAAAGCTGGGCAAATTGATTTGATTACTGCGGTTTTGTCGGATGGTATTTCAGGTGATGACTTGCGCACAATCGCGCTAGATCTACGGAATCGATTTTCCACGAGTGTTATCGCTTTGATCAGTTCAAGCGGTGGAAAATCAGTCCTAGTTGTTACTGCGTCAGACGCGGCACGTGCTGTTGGTGCGAAATCCGGTGCCCTAGTCAAAATAGGTTCGACAATTCTCGGTGGCGGCGGCGGCGGCAAAGACGATTTTGCTCAAGGTGGCGGAACGGATGCAACTAAGGCGGTCGAAGCGCTAGCTGCAATCACGGCTACGGTATCGGCGCTTTAATAGTTATGCAATCAGGGCGACGAATCGCTTTCGATTATGGTGATGTTCGCATCGGTGTTGCGGTATCAGACCGCGACTCGATTCTAGCTTCACCTCTAACAACTTTAACAAATGGTGATGCAAAGCTATTCGCCAAGATCCAAGAGTTGATTACAGAGTATGAGCCGATAGCAATTTATGTTGGCGAGCCAATGAACATGTCGGGAGACTCAAGTTCCTCGGCCAATAAAGCTAGGGAGTTCGCAGATCGCTTGATAGCCGAATTCTCGATTCCAGTTCGAATGATTGATGAACGTCTGTCGACTGTCTCGGCTACCAAATCTCTACGTTTGAGTGGCATAAATGCTAAATCAGCTCGCAATAAAGTAGATATGGCTGCCGCCGTAGCAATACTGGAACAAGCGATTGCGTTGGAGAAAGCTAAAGATGTTTAACTCTTTATCATTACGAAGGTTGAGTTTCGCCTCAGTCTTAATTCTTGTTGTGACTTTTGGGTTACGAGAAATACATACCTTAGGAAATGGTTACGCAAACTTCCCTAAACGCCAAGTTTTGGCAACTGATGCATCAGTCCCGGTGTCGATACCTGCCGGAGCTACGGGTTCGAAAATAGGGCAACTACTGGTTGAAGCCGGGGTAGTGGCTTCGACTGAAAGTTTCTTTAGAGCTGCTGTTGCTAATCCCAGAGCTAAAGCAATTGCACCAGGAATTCACACGCTCTCAATCCGAATTGATGGCGTAACCGCAGTCGAACAGTTATTGGATTCAACTAGAATCGTTAATCTAATAAAAATTTCAGAAGGTGCCTGGAATTCGGAAGTGTTTGCTGAAATGAAAGCAAGTAAAATTCTGAGCGACAGTCCAGCGCAAAGCGCCGCACACGTTGTTCTACCCAAAGACATAAGTTCCTTAGAAGGAGTTCTATTTCCAGCCCAATACAGTTTCGCTGATGGAACTTCGCAACTGCAAGCACTGCAAAGTATGGTTGATAAATTCACTCATGTGATTTCTGGGCTTGATTTCAATGATCCTTATCAAAAGCTTTCAACCCAACAGTTGGTGACTTTAGCTTCACTGGTTCAAGCAGAGGGTGATACAAAGGACTTTTCAAAAATTGCCCGCGTAATTCGCAACCGGCTATCGATAGGTATGCCTTTGCAACTTGATTCTACGATCCACTATTTAAAGAAAACTAGGGGACAGATTTACTTAAGCACCAGTTCAACTAAATTGAAATCACCATTTAATACCTACCAGAATTATGGCTTGCCGCCTGCTCCAATCGGCAATCCCGGATTGGCCGCACTTAAAGCAGTTATAACTCCAGTTGAGGGTGATTGGTTATTCTTCATAACGGTAGCGCCAGGGGATACTAGATTCACTAAATCCAACTCAGAATTTAATTCCTGGAAATTGTTATACGAGAAAAACCGAAAGGCCGGTGCCTTCAAGTGAGAGTTTTCAACGGAGCGGTACTCGGATCTCCAATCGCACATTCACTTTCTCCAGTTATTCATCAAGTGGGCTATAACTTTCTAGAAATTTCGGCTAAATACACCGCAGTTGAGGTTCGATCAGGCCAACTCGCCGACTATCTAAATTCGACTCCACCTGAACTAAATAGTTTTTCACTGACCATGCCCCTGAAAGAGGAGCTGGTTGATCT
>Ga0114962_10005356_pt1 | contig 10039 bp, 6 predicted proteins | sample C_130820_MF_Meta_FD_87017 | JGI IMG/M metagenome (GOLD analysis project Ga0114962, IMG submission 87017) | Freshwater microbial communities from Lake Croche, Canada to study carbon cycling - C_130820_MF_MetaG | ecosystem: Environmental > Aquatic > Freshwater > Lake | place: Lake Croche, Canada...
ACTGTTGAACAATTGATTGAAATCCAAATCAATTCAGACCCACGCCGCGGCGAAGAAGAAGATTTCCCACTCGACACCATTCGCCTCAAAGATCACACCACGGCTGTGCTTGAGCTCAAACGTCAGGGCCTCACAGGTCAAAGTGTTCCTGAAAAAGACCGCCATGTGGTGGTCATGCGCACCGGCAACATGGCCATCGATGTCACCGATTTGGTTCACCCCGATGTGGCCGAGTTGGCGGCACTTGCCGCCCGCATTGTGGGCTTGGACATTGCTGGCGTTGATCTGGTTGCACAAGATATTTCCAAACCCATGAAGGCGCAAGGCGCAGCCATCGTCGAGGTCAACGCAGGCCCTGGCCTGCTGATGCACTTAAAGCCCGCAACGGGCGAAGCCAGACCTGTCGGCCAAGCCATAGCTGCACATTTGTTTGCCGAAAATTCCGAGTCCCGAATCCCAGTCGTGGGTCTTATTGGTCAAGAAAACACCACAGGCACCAGCCATCTCATTGCATGGCTGCTGCACCTGCAAGGATTGCAAACGGGCCTGTCTTCAGCCAAGGGCTTGTTTTTGGGCCAACGTTGCCTGCACCCCCAAAGCGGCATGGAGTGGGAGTCAGCCCAACGCCTGCTCATCAATCGATCTGTTGAGGCTGCCGTCTTTGAAACCACGGCCAGGCACTTGCTGTCTGAAGGCCTGCCCTACGACCGCTGCCAAGTGGGTGTCATCACCTCCATGCCCAAAGCAGAAGGCCTTGAAGATTTGTACATTCACAGTGACGAACAAATGCCCAATGTGGTCAGAACGCAAATGGACGTCGTGTTATCCCACGGCATGGCCGTGCTGAACGCTGAAGATGATGAAGTTGCCAATCTGGCTCAGTACTGCGATGGCGAAGTCACTTATTTCGCCAGCTCTGAAGAGCACCCCCGCATTGTTCAACACCGCAGTGAAAATGGCCGCGTTGTTTTCTGGCGCAAAAATCATTTGGTCTTGGCCCAAGGCGCACATGAAATCGAAGCCTTGAATCGCCAGTTGCCTGCCATTGACAAAGTCTTCAAAAACAAGCACCTCAAATGCATGGAAGTCTTAGCAGCCTCTGCTGCGGCTTGGGCTCTTGGTATTCAAACCGACCTCATTCGAGCAGGCATTAAAAGTTTTGGTCAAAGCCCTGGCGCTCACTGAGCCATCGCTGACTGCCAATCCATTTAAATCTAGGCTGCAAGACGCGCTTCAATCAGGATAAAGTTTCATGGAAGTTTCTAGAATTCGAGCTTTGCGGGGACCCAATCTATGGAGCCGTCAAACCAGCATCGAAGCCATTGTGAGTTGCGAGCCTCAAGAGCGGGAGATGATGCCCGGCAATGAGTTTGAAAAACAATTAAGACGCATTTTTCCAGCGGTGGGACCGCTGGAAGGCTCACGCCCTGGTCAACCCGCCAGCATGGCCCATGCACTGGAAAAAATCACACTGAGTCTGCAAAACCAAGCGGGTTGCCCCATCACATTCAGCCGCACAACGGCTACCGAAGAAGAAGGCGTCTACCAAGTCGTTGTGCAATACACCGAAGAAGATGTGGGCAGGTTGGCTCTGGCTTGGGCTGAAAAACTTTGCCTGGCAGTCAAAGCCCAAACGGCCTTCGATTTAAACCAAGCCCTCACTGAGTTACGCGATTTGGATGAAGATGTCCGCCTTGGACCTTCCACAGGTTCCATTGTCGATGCCGCGGTTCTCAAAGGCATCCCCTACCGTCGCCTCACTGAAGGCAGCATGGTTCAATTTGGCTGGGGCAGCAAACAACGGCGCATACAAGCTGCAGAAACAGACACCACCAGTGCCATTGCCGAATCCATTGCGCAAGACAAAGACCTCACCAAGTCCTTGCTGTTGGCAGCAGGCGTGCCCGTCCCCATTGGACGACCCGCCAAAAATTTAGAAGATGCTTGGCAAATTGCACTCAGCATTGGACTTCCCATTGTGGTCAAACCCCAAGATGGCAACCAAGGCAAAGGCGTCACAGTCAACATCGTTGAGCGCGAACTGTTTAACCAAGCTTACGAAACAGCTGCTCGCTATGGCGAAGTTTTGGTCGAAAAATTCTTGCCTGGCAGTGACTACCGCTTGCTGGTTGTTGGCAACAAATTGATTGCGGCTGCCAGACGTGAGCCACCCTTGGTCGTTGGTGATGGCATCCATACCGTCAAGGAGCTGGTTGACAAAGTCAATGCAGATCCGCGCCGTGGCGATGGCCACTCTACTTCCTTGACCAAAATCAAGTTCGATGACATCGCCATCGGCCGCTTGAAGCTACAAGACCTGGAACCAAACTCAGTGGCTGAAAAAGGTCGCCGCGTCATTTTGCGCAACAACGCCAATTTGTCCACGGGTGGCACTGCCACCGATGTCACAGACGATGTTCACGCCGAAGTGGCTGCGCGGGTGGTGGCTGCAGCCCAAATGGTGGGCGTTGACATTTGCGGTGTGGACGTGGTTTGTGAGTCGGTTCTCAAGCCTTTAGAAGAACAAAATGGTGGCATTGTGGAAGTCAATGCGGCCCCAGGTCTGCGCATGCACATCAGTCCTTCTTTTGGCAAAGGTCGAAATATTGGCAAAGCCATCATCGATTACATGTACCCCAACGGGGACAACGGACGTATTCCTGTCATTGCGGTCACCGGCACCAACGGCAAGACAACCACCGTGCGACTGACGGCGCATCTTCTCAAAGCCAATCAGCTGCGCGTGGGCATGACCAACACCGACGGTGTGTATGTCAACGGCCGTCAAATTGACGATGGTGACTGCAGCGGCCCACGCAGTGCCCGCAATGTTTTGATGCACCCCGATGTCGATGCTGCTGTTTTTGAAACGGCCCGAGGTGGCTTGCTGCGCGAAGGATTGGCATTCGATCGCTGCCAAGTTGCCATCGTCACCAACATCGGCTCTGGTGATCACTTAGGCCTGAACTACATCACCACGGTCGAAGATTTATCGGTCTTAAAACGTGTCGTTGTCCTGAATGTCGCAAGCGACGGCATGGCCGTCTTGAATGCAACAGATCCTCAGGTGGCCATGATGGCCAGGATGTGTCCTGGTGATGTCACTTTCTTTGCACTCGACGCACACCATCCTGTTTTAGCCACGCACCGTGCTCAAGGCAAGCGGGTGGTTTACACCGAAAACGGCAGCATTGTGGCCCAACAAGGCAAGAAATATTTCCGCATTCCCCTGAGCGACGTTCCGCTCACGCGGCAGGGACAAATTGGCTTCCAAACAGAAAATGTCATGGCGTCAGTGGGCGCAGCATGGGCTCTCGATGTGCCATGGGAGACCATTGCACAGGGCTTGTCCACCTTCATCAGTGACATTCAAGGCGTGCCAGGTCGTTTCAATGTGTTTGACTACAAGGGGGCCACTTTGATTGCCGATTACGGTCACAACCCCGATGCCATTCAAGCTTTGGTGCAAGCCGTTGACAACATGCCTGCCCAAAAGCGCGTGGTGGTCATCAGTGGTGCGGGTGATCGCCGTGATCAAGACATTCGCGACCAAACTCAAATTTTGGGCACAGCTTTTGACGAAGTTATTTTGTACCAAGATGCGTGCCAACGCGGCCGCAGCGATGGCGAAGTGATTCAACTGCTTCGCGATGGCCTCAATGGTGCTGTCCGAACACAGTATGTTCAAGACATTCAGGGTGAGTTCAATGCCATTGATACGGCACTGGCTCGCCTGACTGAAGGCGACTTATGCCTGATCTTGATTGGCCAGGTAGAGGCTGCACTGGCCTACATTCAAGGCAAGGTCAACGAAAGTCTAGTGGCTTCAGCCAAGTAACATCACGCCCATGCAGCTTGCCACAAACGTGGCGGTCCACTTCAAGCATCGCGTCCAAGTTGGTTCTTGATTTTCAATGTGAAGATGCATCTGCCGTCCTAAGATGACAGACAAAGCAAACGAAATCAACAAACCCAATGCATTCACCAGAATGTTTTCAGACCAGCAGTTAAACACCGCGGCACTCACAAGCAGACTCACGCTGAAGTGAACAAGGAAAATGGCGTAAGAAGCTTTCGACAGTTCTCCAATCCATTTCAACTTGATGACCTCAATCGGTTTGCAATCAGTCGCCTCGTACCAGCACAACAAAACCGCGATCAACACGGCCGCTATCAACCTGATTCTGGGCTGATGCGCTGTAGCAATAGCACCCAAGATCAAAATCGACAAACCCAAAGTTCGATGGCTGATCTTGATGCCCGAATAGCGCCAACTGCCCACACACAAACCTAAGCCATAGGCACTGAAAAAATAGGTTCCCCAAACTTCACCCAAAGGGTTCAGATTCCAGACAAATATTGAACTCAGGGTCAGGAGCATCCAAAAACCCAAAGCCTTGCGAATCACAGACCCGTTTTGTGATCGAATTTGCCATTCGTGTGCCAGCCATGCACACGCAATGGCCATGGCGAAAAGCTGGAAGTCGATGGCCACATACCAAACACCCGCGGAGAAGGCCTCCAAGTAAAGAACATCTTGAAGCAGAAAAACGTGGGCCACAATTTGCTTCAACGTGGGCACATCAGAAAGTGAGGCGTGGTCGAAGTAGGGCCTTACAAGCGCCGTGACAAGAACGGCCAAACTTAAAGCAGCCAACAGAGGAATCACCAGTCTTTGATAGCGCGCTAACAATCTCGGAAAGAATTGGAACTCAGCTTTGGACAAGGCCCTGGCCCAAGACTTGGCATTCAGGTACCCCCCTACCACCAAGAAAATTTGAACTGCCAACAGTCCGTGCTCAAAAAGGAATTCTTCAAGCTGTGGCAGCAACTGGGCCACCACGTCCGACATCGGACTGTAAAGCGCCAGATGGTGCCAAACAATCAGAATGCACGCGAAAGCCTTAAAGAGGTCAATGACCTCTGATCGTTCTGACTTCAAGCTGATTGCTCTTGAAATTAGAGTGCCAAGCGAGCACGCGCTGCAGCGTACTGACGCTTTAACTTTGCAACGAGATCTGCTGTACTGACCACAGCATCAACGGCGCCAATTCCCTGACCACAGCCCCAAATATCTTTCCAGGCTTTTTTGGCATCACCCCCAAAGTTCATGGCAGAGGGATCAGACACTGGCAAGTTGGCTGGATCGAGTCCAGCCGCTTTGATGGATGGCGCCAAGTAGTTGCCATGCACACCCGTGAACAAATTGCTGTAAACAATGTCGTCTGAATTGCAGTCGACGATGGCCTGCTTGTAGGCATCGGCAGCACGGGCCTCATGGGTGGCAATGAATGCGGAGCCAATGTAGGCAAAGTCTGCACCAATGGCTTGGGCCGCCAACACAGCATCACCGCTGGCAATTGAGCCAGACAATGCCACTGGGCCATCAAACCATTGGCGAATTTCTTGAATCAATGCAAAGGGGCTTTTTTCGCCCGCATGTCCACCAGCGCCTGCTGCCACTGCAATCAAGCCGTCTGCACCTTTTTCAATGGCCTTGTGTGCAAACTTGTTGTTGATGATGTCGTGCAGTACCACGCCACCATAACTGTGGGCTGCTTGGTTGATGTCCTCGCGCGCGCCCAATGAAGTGATGATGATCGGCACCTTGTATTTCACACACATGGCCATGTCGTGCTCAAGGCGGTCATTGCTTTTGTGCACAATTTGATTGATGGCGAAGGGTGCGGCAGGTTTGTCTGGATTGGCTTTGTTGTAAGCAGCCAAGGTTTCCGTAATTTCAATCAACCACTCTTCCAATTGCGCAGCAGGTCGCGCATTAAGTGCAGGCATGGACCCCACAACACCCGCCTTGCATTGCTCAATCACCAACTTGGGATTGCTGATGATGAACAAAGGTGAGGCAATGACCGGAAACGGCAAGTTGGCCAATGCAGCGGGAAGTTTTGACATGAGGTCTCCTGGTATTTTGTAATATGTTTGATTGCGGCAATCGCTGGCTATTTTAGAAAGCTTCTAAAGAAAGCTCTGTCACGCACTTTGCACCGTCGACGATGCTGTCGCGCACGCCCGGCGCACGGCTTAGCAAATGATCAGCATAGAAACGCGCCGTGATGACTTTGGCATCCATAAAAGCTTTGTCATTGCCCAGTGCGCTTTGCGTCAAAGCCACCAACAGGGCTCGGCCCATCTGCCAGCCAGCCATCAAATTGCCAGTCAACATCAGATACGGCACACTGCCCGCATACACGTCATTGGGATTGGTTTTTGCTTGACCTGCCACAAAATTCACTACATCCAAAAATGCCAAACGTGCCGCTTTCAATCTGCGGCCAACTGCTTGGGCATCTTCATGCGTGTGGGCTAACAATTCATTTTCAGTGAACTCGACTTGACCCGCCAAGGCCTTGGCTGTTTGGCCGCCGTCACGGCTTGTTTTGCGCCCTACCAAGTCATTGGCTTGAATGGCTGTCGTGCCTTCATAGATGGTCAGAATTTTGGCATCGCGGTAGTACTGCGCAGCACCTGTTTCCTCAATGAAACCCATGCCACCATGAACTTGGACGCCCAAGGAGGTCACTTCCAAACTCATCTCAGTGCTGTAGCCCTTGACCAGCGGCACCATGAATTCGTAGAACAAGGCGTTTTGCTTGCGCACTTCTACATCAGGGTGATGGTGTGCCGCATCGTAGGCTGCAGCAGCAACTGTGGCCAAGGCACGGCAGCCTTCAGTGGTGGCTCGCATGGTCATGAGCATGCGTTTGACATCGGGGTGATGAATGATGGGTGCAGAGGTGTTCATGCTGCCATCGACCGGACGGCTTTGCACACGGTCTTTGGCGTACTGAACGGCTTTTTGATAGGCACGCTCTGCAATCGCAACGCCCTGAACGCCAACGGCATAACGCGCAGCGTTCATCATGATGAACATGTACTCAAGGCCCCGGTTTTCCTCGCCCACCAAATAGCCGATAGCGCCGCCATGGTCACCGTACTGCAACACGGCCGTGGGACTGGCTTTGATGCCCATCTTGTGCTCAATGCTCACACAATGAACATCGTTTCGAGCACCGAGGCTGCCGTCAGCGTTGACCATGAACTTGGGCACGACAAACAAGCTGATGCCCTTCACCCCTTCAGGCGCACCTTGCACTCGGGCCAACACCAGATGCACGATGTTGTCAGCCATGTCGTGCTCACCATAGGTGATGTAAATTTTGGTGCCAAACACTTTGAAGCTGCCGTCCGGCAAGGGCTCAGCGCGGGTGCGCACCAAAGCCAAATCGGAACCTGCTTGTGGCTCCGTCAAATTCATGGTGCCCGTCCACTCACCTGAAATTAACTTTTCCAAGTAAATGTTTTTCAATTCGTCGGAACCTGCCGTGAGCAAAGCTTCAATGGCACCATCTGTGAGCAAGGGACACAATGCAAAACTCATGTTGGCCGAGTTGAGCATTTCGCCGCATGCTGCGCCAATGGTTTTGGGCAAACCTTGGCCGCCAAATTCTGTGGGATGCTGCAAACCCTGCCAGCCACCTTCACCATATTGCTTGAATGCTTCTTTAAAACCTGGCGTGGTTTTGACTTGACCATTTGCAAAGGCTGATGGATTTTTATCGCCTTCCCAATTCAAGGGTGCCAGCACATCTTGGTTCAACTTGGCGCACTCTTGCAACACAGCTTGTGCAGTTTCTAAACCTGCATCTTCAAAACCAGGCATTTGCGCCACTTGCTCAATCAGAGCCAAGTGTTCCATGTTGAAAAGCATGTCTTTGATAGGGGCAACGTAACTCATCTGTATCTCCAAGCAAAAGAAAGGCACCTCACAGGATGCCTTTCAAACTCACATTCCAATTCAATCAAGCGCTTCAAAGAGCGTTGACCAATTCAGGCACTGCCACAAACAAATCGGCTTCCAAACCGTAATCCGCCACGCTGAAAATAGGTGCTTCAGGATCTTTGTTGATGGCCACAATGACCTTGCTGTCCTTCATGCCGGCCAAGTGTTGAATGGCACCGGAGATACCGCAAGCCACATACAACTGGGGCGCCACAATTTTGCCGGTTTGGCCCACTTGCCAATCGTTTGGCGCATAACCTGCATCCACCGCTGCGCGACTGGCACCCATGGCTGCACCCAATTTGTCAGCCAAGGGGGTGATGACTTCAGCAAATTTCTCTGCACTGCCCAAAGCACGGCCACCCGACACAATGATCTTGGCCGCTGTGAGTTCAGGCCGATCGTTCCTGGCAATTTCGCTGCCCTTGAAGGCACTCTTGCCGCTGTCAGCGATGACCGCAATGCTTTCAATGCTGGCCGAACCACCTGTCTTTGCTGCTGCATCAAAACCAGTCGTGCGAACTGTCAGCACCTTGATGGCATCTTTGCTTTGGACTGTTGCGATGGCATTGCCTGCGTAAATGGGACGCTCAAATGTGTCGGCAGACAGCACCAGCGTCACATCGCTTAACTGAGCGACATCCAACTTGGCTGCCACGCGAGGCGATACGTTTTTGCCGCCCGCAGTGGCTGGAAACAAGATGTGGGTGTAGTTGGCAGCGATGGCCAGTACTTGAGCCGCCAGATTTTCGGCCAAGGCATGCGCGAAAACTTCTGAGTCAGCGTGGATCACTTTGGACACACCTGCAATTTGCGATGCTTCTTGAGCCGCCGCACTGGCGTTGTGACCTGCCACCAAAACGTGCACATCACTACCGCAAGCCACAGCGGCTGTGATGGTGTTCAGGGTTGCACCTTTGATCGATGCGTTGTCGTGTTCAGCAATGACTAAAGCGCTCATGAAATGACCTTCGAAACATTCTTTAATTTATCGACCAAGGTAGCGACGTCAGGGACTTTGATACCTGCAGAGCGCTTAGGTGGTTCGGACACTTTCAATGTCGTGATGCGAGGTGACACATCGACACCCAAATCTTCTGGCTTGTAGGTGTCGAGTTGTTTCTTCTTGGCCTTCATGATGTTGGGCAAGGTGACGTAGCGTGGTTCATTCAAGCGCAAGTCTGTGGTGATCACAGCGGGCATGGTGATTGACAATATTTCCAGACCGCCATCGATCTCGCGCGTGACCTGAGCTTTGCCGTCCACCACTTCGACTTTGGATGCGAAGGTAGCTTGCGGCAAGTCAGCCAATGCAGCCAACATTTGGCCCGTTTGGTTGCAATCATCGTCAATGGCTTGCTTGCCCAAAATGATCAGGCCAGGTTGTTCTTTGTCGACCAAGGCTTTCAGCAATTTGGCCACCGCCAATGGCTGCAATTCTTCTGTGGTTTCAACCAAGATGGCGCGGTCGGCACCGATGGCCATGGCGGTGCGCAATGTTTCTTGACACTGCGTCACACCGCAAGAAACAGCGATCACTTCAGTGGCAAAGCCCTTCTCTTTCAGGCGAACTGCCTCTTCGACAGCAATCTCGTCAAAGGGGTTCATGCTCATTTTGACGTTGGCGATATCGACGCCCGTGCCGTCAGATTTGACGCGCACCTTCACGTTGTAATCAACAACCCGCTTCACGGGCACAAGAATTTTCATTGCCAAATCTCCAAGAAAAAAAACAGGCTCACTGATAATTGAGTCGAATGTCTACGCAGAAAGTCTTTGCTTAGTTGACGTTAACGTAAACGTCAATTGTGCCTGATCAAAGCATTTTCTCAAGCCTTGCGCCCAAAAAAGCACGACCGTTCGCATTTTATAACACCTGGCGCCTTGCTTAAAACTGCGAAAACCTCGGGAATTCACCGACCAATCGGTTGGCTAATTGGCATTACCATGCCGTATGCAGGGTTTTATTGAAAACCTTCTTCCATTGGCAGCCCGTCTGCAAGCTTAATTCACCGACCGGAGCATGACATGAAAAAGTCTTATTTATCTTTGGCAATTCTGGCTTTTGCAGCCTTGAGTGCCCCAACGCAAGCCCAAACAGTCCTGACCGTATCTAGCTGGTTGCCACCTACCCACACTGCTTCTATGGCTCAAAAAGAATGGTGTGATTTATTGGAGAACAACACCAAAGGTCGCATCAAGTGCAACATCTTGCCTCGTGGTGTCTCACCCGCGCCA
>Ga0114962_10005357_pt1 | contig 10039 bp, 10 predicted proteins | sample C_130820_MF_Meta_FD_87017 | JGI IMG/M metagenome (GOLD analysis project Ga0114962, IMG submission 87017) | Freshwater microbial communities from Lake Croche, Canada to study carbon cycling - C_130820_MF_MetaG | ecosystem: Environmental > Aquatic > Freshwater > Lake | place: Lake Croche, Canada...
TGCAATGGCGACCAGCATCTCGTCTGCGGCAGATGCAAAACGCTTGCCCAATGTCGTGGACTGCGCAGCCACATTGTGACTGCGACCAGTGAGCGCAACATCGGCATAACGAACTGCCAACTCTGTCAACACTGCAACTGTGGCAACAGCCTTGGTGCGCACAAGTTCTAGGGAACGTACAACCTGCAACTGCTCAACATTTTCAGTGAGATCGCGACTCGTCATGCCCTTATGAATGTGCTCGTGGCCAGCAAGATCGCAGAACTCTTCAATGCGAGCTTTCACATCGTGACGCGTTACTTTCTCACGCTCGGCAATACTTTCAAGATTCACATCATTGATGACAGCTTCGTACGCTTCGATGACACCTTCTGGCACATCGATTCCAAGGTCCTTCTGTGCCTGCAATACAGCAACCCACAGGTGGCGCTCGAGCACTACCTTGTGGGCAGGTGACCAGAGGTTGGCCATGGATGTTGATGCGTAGCGTCCAGCAAGGACATTTGGGATGCGTGCTTTTGTCATGGTACGAGAATTTCTCCTTCGGCCGCTTTCAGTGCAATATCGCTGCGATTGTGTGCTCCGGAAAATGAAATGTGTTCAAGCGCTGCATAAGCCTTGGCGCGTGCTTCATTTAGGTCTATGCCAGATGCCGTTACGGACAATACTCGACCACCAGAAACAACAAGTGCCTCTTCAGACTGAGTCGTGCCAGCATGGAAAACATCGGCGCCGGCAACCTCTGCACCCTGGATTCCTGAAATGCGAGCGCCAAGAACTGGTGCATCTGGATAACCCTGCGCTGCCATCACAACCGTGACGGCAGATTCGTTCTTCCACTCAAGTTCAGGCATTGCCGACAAACTTTCAGTCGCCGCTAAATAAAGGATCTGACTCAAAGGCGAGTTCAGGCGAGCGAGAACGACCTGGGTTTCCGGATCACCAAACCGCGCATTGAACTCGATAACTTTTACTCCACGAGATGTGAGCGCTAGTCCTGCGTACAGCAAACCCGCAAATGGTGTTCCACGCTTGGCCATCTCGTCAATCATCGGCTGCAATACAGTCGCATGCACTTGCGAAACTAAATCATCTGGCGCCCACGGGAGCGGTGTGTAGGCACCCATACCGCCAGTGTTCGGACCTTCATCATTATCGGCAACACGTTTGAAATCTTGAGCAGGCGACAAAGGGACAATGACTAACCCATCGGTGATGCCAAACAAGCTGACTTCTGGACCGTCAAGAAATTCTTCAATCACGACGGCGCCATCAACACGACCTGTGATGCAGGCCTGTGCGTGAGCTAGAGCAGCTTCCCGATCATCAGTAACTACGACACCCTTACCAGCGGCCAGTCCATCATCTTTAACAACGTACGGACTGCCGAATTCATCGAGTGCTGCAGAAGCCTGCTCAACTGTGGTGCACAAACGCGCATCAGCTGTTGGAACATTTGCTGCCTTCATAATTTCTTTTGCGAAGGCCTTGCTGCCCTCAAGTTGCGCTGCAGCACCAGATGGACCAAATACTGCAAAATCAGCAGCGCGCAATGCATCAGCGACACCCGCTACAAGAGGTGCTTCTGGGCCAATGACGACAAGATCGACGTCGAGGAATCGTGCTAAAGCGACAACTGAATCGCCATTTGCGGCGTCAACAGGGTGGGTGGTTACATCACGTGCGATACCAGGATTGCCTGGTGCGCAGTGGACAATGACGCCATCATCTTTTAATAATGTGCGAACAATCGCGTGCTCTCTGGCACCCTGACCGATAACAAGTATCTCCACTGTCCTTAGCCTATTCCCTTATCGCTAAAGACTGAATTCGGTCAGGCTAAGCACCTTCATAGAAGTGGCTCATACTGTCAAATACTTCATCCAAGATGGCTAATCCAGCACGAACGTCCGATTCTGAGATGTTGCATGGGGGAACGACGTGGATTCGATTGAAGTTTGTGAATGTCAGCAAATTGCGCTTCTTGCACTCAGCAACCAGATGAATCATCGCGGGCGAAGTACCCGCATACGGTGCCAGCATCTCCTTGGTTACCCGTGACTTGACCAGATCAATCGCCCAAAAGACGCCCAACCCACGCACTTCACCAATGATGGGATGTCGCTCATACATGGCCTCTAGTTCCGGTCTGATAACCGTCTCGCCAATGTGCCTAGCATTCTCGACAATCTTTTCGTCCCTCATTGCGTCGATAGTTGCGACGATAGCGGCGGTAGCAAGTGGGTGTCCGCTGTAGGTCAGGCCACCTGGGAAAACTCGCTCGTCAAATGTGGCTGCAATTGGATCGCTGATGATGACTCCGCCGACTGGGACGTAGCCGCTATTTGATCCTTTAGCAAAAACAATAAGGTCAGGCGTTGCACCGAAATGATCGAAGGCAAACCACGCACCAGTGCGACCAAAGCCAGCCATAACTTCATCCAGAATCATGACAATTCCAAACTCATCACAAAGGCGACGAACACCCTCAAGATATCCCGGTGGCGGAACAAGAACTCCAGCAGTTCCAACCACAGTCTCAATCAAGATTGCGCCGATAGTTGCTGGACCTTCAAAGCGAATCACATCTTCAAGATGCTTCAGAGCACGTTCAGATTCTTGTTCTAGCGACTCAGAGTAAAAGTGGCTTCGATACAGGTGTGGACCAAAGAAATGAACGTGACCATACGCGAACTCATTTGGCCAACGACGGGGATCGCCAGTGGCATTAATCGCAGCACCCGTATTCCCGTGATATGAGCGATAGAAGGACAGCACCTTGTGCTTATTGGTGTGAATGCGGGCCATACGAATAGCGTTCTCAATTGCATCGGCGCCACCGTTGGTGAAGAACACCTTATTGAACCCGACTGGTGCTAGTTCGCAAATCTTGCGGGCAGCCTCGCCGCGCATCTCATTGGCATGCTGCGGAGCAATAGTCGCGAGTCGTCCTGCCTGTTCCTGAATAGCGGCTACGACACGTGGGTGTTGATGTCCAATGTTCGTATTGACTAGCTGACTGGAGAAATCAAGGAAGCGATTTCCTTCGTAGTCCCAAACGTATGATCCTTCCCCACCTGCAATGACCAGGGGCTTAAGGGCAGCTTGAGCACTCCATGAATGAAAAACGTGCGCACGGTCAAGGTCATAAACTTCTTTGCCACGTGCGGGGTTGGGCGTCGTCATGTCTACTCCTTGGGCACTCTGCTAACTCAATGCTACGCCCGTCGCATTAGTACAGCCTGAGGAATGCCCGAGAAACACCACCGTGAAAAGCGCACTCTGGCGCTGGCTTAGCGAATCAAATCACGCAGTGCGATGGTGGCGTCACGATCCTGACCAACACCAATGGCACTAATCTGCGTTCCGCTTATTTCCTCAAGGTACTTCACATACGCGCGAGCGTTTGCTGGCAAGTCCTCAAGGGTCTTCGCGCCGCTAATGTCTTCGGTCCAACCAGGCAAGTATTCATATATTGGCTTTGCGTGATGGAATTCAGTCTGCGTCATTGGCAGTTCCTCACAGCGAGTGCCTTCGATGTCATATGCAACACACACTGGAATCTTGTCCCAGCCGGTGAGCACATCAAGCTTGGTCAAGAAGATGTCGGTTAAACCATTTACGCGAGTTGCGTAGCGAGCAATAGGAGCATCGAACCAACCGCAGCGACGTGCGCGGCCAGTGGTCACACCTCGTTCGCCACCAATGATGCGGAGTTGTTCGCCGTCTTCATCAAAGAGTTCAGTTGGGAACGGGCCAGAACCAACACGAGTTGTGTATGCCTTCAAGATTCCGATAACACCAGTGATCTTGGTTGGACCAATGCCAGAACCTGCACAAGCGCCACCAGAAGTTGGGTTGCTTGAAGTTACGTATGGGTAGGTGCCGTGATCGACATCGAGCAGCGTCCCTTGTCCACCTTCGAGCAATACGACCTTGTCTTGATCAAGGGCGTTGTTTAGTAGCAGGGCAGTGTCAGCAACGTAAGGACGCAATCGGTCTACGTGACTGAGCAGCTCTTCAACAACTTCATCTACAGAAATCGCGCGGCGATTGAAAACCTTGACGAGTGACTGATTCTTATTTGTCAGTGCACCTTCAACCTTGTCGCGCAGAATCTTTTCATCAAAGAGATCCTGCACACGGATACCTACACGAGAAATCTTGTCGGCGTAAGTTGGACCAATCCCGCGGCCAGTAGTACCAATCTTTGATTTACCAAGGAAACGTTCTGTGACCTTGTCCAAAGTTACGTGGTACGACGTGATCAAGTGTGCGTTAGCACTGATCACAAGGCGCGAAGTATCGATACCTTGCGCTTCGAGACCGTCAATCTCCTGGAAAAGTACGCCAGCATCAACAACGACGCCGTTACCAATGACTGGAGTGACTTCTGGTGTAAGGATCCCGCTCGGGAGTAAATGAAGTGCAAACTTCTTGTCACCGATAACGACGGTGTGCCCGGCGTTATTGCCACCCTGGTAGCGCACAACGTAATCAACACGATGGCCTAATAGGTCTGTGGCCTTACCTTTGCCTTCGTCACCCCACTGGGCACCGACTAGAACAATGGCTGGCATGTCTTACTCCTTCAAGGTTGGCGCGCATACACTCCTGCATGGCTCTCGAGCGCAACTACACAAGGGTAGTGCCTTTTCGCAATGGCTAACGCCTAGCGCTCTAGAGACCTAGAGCAGTAACGGCTTGTAGGTCGCAATCTGCCAGGAATTGGTTGCAGCGCTCAGCTTCTTCCACCTCATTGATGGCTCCTGCTGCACGCCCTAAGGCATTGAGGCAGCGCAAAAAGCCCTGGTTTGGCTCATGTGACCAAGGAACTGGTCCATGACCTTTCCAGCCATTTCGACGAAGGGCGTCAAGGCCTCGGTGATAACCCGTGCGGGCATAGGCATAGGACTCAATGACCCGTTGCTCATTCCACGCCTGGTCAGCAAGCACTGCCCAAGGCAAGCTGGTTGCCGGAAAGTCAGCTGCAACTTGCTGTGCGGACTGGCCGTCGGCCAGCGCCTGCGTCGCTCCTGAATCCTCAGGAAGGAACGTAGGCGCTGGACCGCCGAGCAAATCTTGACCGATTGTCATTACTTGATACGTGTGCCGGTTGAGCGCAAGTCTTCACATGCATCGAGAACGCGCTTAGCCATACCTGCTTCAGCAAGCTTGCCGTATGCACGTGGGTCGTAAGCCTTCTTGTTACCTACTTCGCCATCAATCTTGAGAACGCCATCGTAGTTCTTGAAGATGTGATCAACGATTGGACGAGTGAATGCGTACTGGGTATCAGTATCGATGTTCATCTTGATGACACCGTAATCGAGTGACTCACGGATTTCAGAAAGAAGTGAACCTGAGCCACCGTGGAATACAAGGTCAAGTGGCTTGTCCTTGCCTGGGTACTTAGCAGCGACAGCAGCCTGTAGATCCTTCAAGATTGATGGAGTCAGAACAACATTGCCTGGCTTGTAAACGCCGTGTACATTTCCGAAGGTTGCAGCAACTAGGTAGCGACCACGCTCACCTAGACCAAGCTTCTCAGCCATTGCTAGAACATCTTCAGGGGTAGAGAAAAGTTTTGCATCGTGCTTAGCTTCGATACCATCTTCTTCGCCACCGACAACACCGATTTCGATTTCAAGAATTGTCTTAGCTGCAACACACTTGTCGAGCATTTCATCAGCAATGTCTAGGTTCTCAGTCATGCTGACAGCAGAGCCGTCCCACATGTGTGACTGGAATAGTGGCTCTAGACCGGCAGCAACGCGGTCTGCTGAGATCTGTACAAGCGGACGCATAAAGCCATCGAGCTTTTCTGCTGGGCAATGGTCGGTGTGCAGAGCAATGTTGACGTTGTAATGCTTAGCAATTGAGTGAGCAAACTCCGCAAGGGCAGCTGCACCTGCAACCATATCCTTAACTAGCTGGCCAGAAGCGAATTCGGCGCCGCCCCAAGAAACCTGGACGATGCCATCTGATTCAGCTTCAGCAAAACCGCGAATTGCGGCCACGATTGACTGCGATGAGGTGCAGTTAATAGCTGGATAAGCGAATGCGCCGGCCTTGGCGCGATCAAGCATTTCGTTATATACGTCGGGGGAGGCAATAGGCATGCGGTCATACTCCTCAAAGAGTGGCAGTTGCGGGAATCAAGGGCACCATTGCCCGTCACCTATTCTGTCACGGATAGTGTGAGAAGCGTGATTCAGACTCCATTTCTCGCGCACTTCCCAGCAGCTGGCGTTTTAAGCCCAGATGGTCTCCTGCATTCCCTCGGACCGTGGGCATTTGCCGCGGTGATTGCGATTGTCTTTGTTGAGTGCGGGCTACTCGTGGGACTTGTGCTCCCAGGTGATTCCCTGCTGTTCATTACCGGCATGCTTATCGCTACCAAGTTCATTCAGGTAAACCTCATTCTGGCTATTGCACTAATTGCCATCGCAGCAATTCTCGGAAATCTTGTGGGCTACTGGCTTGGCGTCAAGATCGGTCCTGCGCTGTTTCGCCGTCCAGACTCTCGCATCTTCAAACAGGAATACGTTGACCGCACGCAGGAGTTCTTTAATCAGTACGGTCCAAGAGCTATTGTGCTCGCGCGGTTCACTCCGATTGTCCGCACGCTGATTACTGCAGTAGCTGGCATTGCGCGCATGGAATACCGCATATTTGCAACTTTCAGCGCTATCGGCGGTGTCTTATGGGCAGCCGTGATGACTTTGCTCGGCTACTACCTGGGTACGGTTCCATTTATCTCAAAGCACATTGAAGTACTCACAATTGTGGTCGTCATCATCAGCATCATTCCAATCATTTTGGAACTGCGCAAAGGTGCAAAAAGGCTAGAGCCCTAGATCAGCCAGCTGATACGCGGCAAAGTAAGGAAGACCTGCGGCATCAATCATTGGTGCCGCTCCACGCTCAACGATGACTGCTACGGCAACAACTTCGGCACCTGCTTCACGCAATGCTTCAACCGCAGTCATCACTGAGCCACCGGTAGTGCTGGTGTCTTCAACGGCGACGACCTTGCGACCTGCAACATCAGGACCTTCAATGCGACGTTGGAGACCATGAGCCTTTTCAGCCTTTCGCACTACAAAGGCATCTAGTTTGCGACCGTCGGCTGCAGCAGCATGCAACATTGCCGTGGCTACGGGATCAGCACCGAGCGTCAATCCGCCGACTGCATCAAACTCGACATCCTTAAGTAGATCCAACATGACGCGACCAATGATGGGCGCTGCAGTTGAGTCAAGAGTCACTCTACGAAGGTCGACGTAGTAGTCGGCCTCTTTGCCACTAGAAAGAATGACTTTGCCGTGTACTACGGCTTTGTCGAGGATTTGCTGGCGGAGTTCATCGCGATCTGACATGGCTTAAGCCTATTGAGGTCTGCACAGCTACCGTCACTCAACCCTTCCGTCAAGCTGTGGCGGGGGTATGTCCCTGGCCCTCCTGGGTCTTGAGTACTTCTCGACACATGGCACAGTAGTCACATGGCTGTAGTCGCTTTCCTTCCCACCGTGGACGCAATCAGTCCTTTGCACACAAGCATGGTGTTGAAGTCCCAGCCATTTGTCGTTTCTGCTCCCCCAGAATCGATGCGGTGGGTAACTCATGTTGCTTCTCAACTCGCTCAAACTGCAGAGCCACTCGTGTTGGTGTTTGTGGGCGAGGCCAGTGTGCATGCACCGGCAATAGGTTTCAGCCGCAGGGCGCTACGCAGGCCGGCCGTGCACTACATCTTGGTCGATCCCACTATGCCGACAATCGGTGGTGACTACGGCGACTGGCCTGATGCGCCCGTAACGGTGGTACTCACGGATGACGCTGAGGATGTCGCTAAAGATGCTGCGCTCCAGTCGCGCTTGCGCGGTTGGACAGTTACTCGCGATTCCATCCAATCGGTTCTGGCCAACTACTAGCGGCGCCGAGCTTGCATAACCGAAAGTTTGCGAACGAATGGCCGAGGCAGATACTGAGCGACTAACCCGAGTGATTTGTACTGCACACCCGGCACACTCACTGCATGCTGCCCAGCAAAGTCAGTTAAGGCTTCCTTCACAACATCATTAACGTCGAGCCACATCCACTCAGGAATTGTTGCCGTTTCCATATTGGCTCGGTCATGAAATTCCGTTCGAGTAAAACCTGGACATAGCGCCATGACATGCGCGTCGGAACCACGCAGTTGGGTCGCCAAGGACTCACTGAAAGTTGTAACCCATGATTTTGCCGCACTGTATGTTCCGCTCGCTAACCAGCTAGCAACTGAACTTACGTTAATAACGCCACCACGATTACGGTCAACCATGCCAGGTAAGGCTGCATGCGTAATGCGCATCACTGCTGTAACTAAAACATCAAGCATCTGCTGCTCGGCTTTCAGATCGCCGCCAACGAATGGTTGATTCAAGCCGAAGCCAGCATTGTTCACTACGAGATCAATGTCATCAGCTGCTGCACGACAAGCCACTTCATCAATTTGTGCAAGTAACGATAGATCGGCACACACAACTTGAACTTCAATACCGAAATCGAAGTTGAGTTCACCAGCAAGTGCCAACAGCCGCGGTTCATCGCGCGCTACGAGCACTAAGTTCATTCCACGTGCGGCAAGTTCAAAGGCAAAGGCGCGACCGATACCTGCAGTTGCTCCAGTGATTAAGGCAGTTCTCATAAAGTTACTCTAACGAAACCGAACTGACACGAACGGAGAGTGGACAGCGGTCGCTACACGTTTTGACTAAGCACCACGGTTTGGTCGCCACACCACAAGCGCGGTTGAAGGAGCAGCCATTGCACTGCGTAACAGTGCCAATTCGTGCAATGTGGCCTCGAGTTGGGCTTCCAAAGTCAGGATGCGGACAATGCCGGCGAGTGTGACACCTTCGGCTGAAAGTCGTGCTACTTCGCGCAGGCGTTGAATGTCGCGCAAGGAGTACAAGCGATTCTTACCCATGACGCGCAACGGAGACACCAAACCAAGGCGATCGTATTGTCGCAATGTTTGAGGATGTAAGCCAGAAAGTTGTGCTGCAATCGAGATGGCATAGACCGGCACATTCTCATCAGGGATGTAACTACTCATGAGTTTCGCCAGCTAACTCGGGATGAGCCTTCTTCATGAGTTCGCCACGTGGATTAAAGTCTTCGGTCTCACGCACAAATGCCTCAAGGGCTTCTTGCGCTTTCGCGCTTATGTTCTTTGGCACCGCTATGTCCACGGTCACAATGAGATCGCCGGCATGACCGTCTGCACGGACAACGCCCTTACCGCGAGCACGGAACTTAGCGCCGGTCTTGGTGCCTGCAGGAATACGAATTGTGACCGGCTTGCCATCAAGGACGGGCACAACAATGTCAGCACCAATCGCTGCTTCATCAAAGCGAATTGGCACAGTCACAGTGAGGTTATCTTCGTCGCGGCCGAAGATAGCATGTGGCGTTATGTGAACACTGACGAACAAATCCCCAGCTGGAGCACCGGCATCTCCTTGACCACCCTTACCCTTGAGACGAATCTTCTGATCAGGCTTCACTCCTGCAGGAATGCGCGCCTGAATCGTTTGAGGGTTTTGTACTCGACCGCTGCCGCGACAAATTTCGCAAGCAGCTTGCCCAGACACACCTGTGCCGCGACATGTGGCACACCCAGCCTCAACATTGAGGCGAAGTGGAATCGTTGAACCGCGCATGGCGTCTTCAAAACTTAAAGTGACTTGAGTTTCTAAATCAGCTCCACGGCGCGGTCCGCGCTGGCGTCCACCTCGGCCAAAAAGACCGCCGAAGATGTCGCCAAGGTCGCCAAACTCCACACCGCCTTGACCGAACATGTCGTTGATGTTTCCACCTGGCATTCCGCCACGACCACCACGCGGTCCACCCGATGCCATGTATGCGCGCATCTCGTCGTATTCCGCGCGCGCTTTTGGATCGGAGAGAACAGCATTCGCTTCACTAATTTCTTTGAACCGTGCTTCGATTTTTGCATCATCCGGGTTCTTATCTGGATGCAAATCTTTGGCCA
>Ga0114962_10005359_pt1 | contig 10036 bp, 17 predicted proteins | sample C_130820_MF_Meta_FD_87017 | JGI IMG/M metagenome (GOLD analysis project Ga0114962, IMG submission 87017) | Freshwater microbial communities from Lake Croche, Canada to study carbon cycling - C_130820_MF_MetaG | ecosystem: Environmental > Aquatic > Freshwater > Lake | place: Lake Croche, Canada...
AGGACACCACCACCGGCGACACCCTGTGCGACGGAGACAAGCCTGTTGTTCTAGAGTCGATGACCTTCCCGAAGCCAGTTATCTCGGTTGCTATTGAGCCAAAGACCAAGGGCGACCAAGAGAAGCTCGGTCTTGCGATTCAGAAGCTAGCCGAAGAAGACCCAACCTTCCGCGTTGAGCACGACCACGAGACCGGCCAGACCGTTATCTCGGGCATGGGCGAGCTTCACCTCGACATCCTGGTCGACCGCATGCGTCGCGAGTTCAAGGTCGAGGCAAACGTTGGCAAGCCACAGGTTGCCTACCGCGAGACTCTGAAGCGTCCAGTCGACAAGTACGACTACACCCACAAGAAGCAGACCGGTGGTTCAGGTCAGTTCGCCAAGATTCAAATCAAGCTTGAGCCTATGGAAGTCACCGAAGACAAGTCATACGAGTTCGTGAACGCCGTAACCGGTGGTCGTGTTCCTCGTGAGTACATCCCTTCGGTCGACGCCGGAATCCAAGACGCCATGCTGGTCGGAACCCTTGCGGGTTATCCAGTTGTCGGTGTCAAGGCCACGCTGCTTGATGGTGCCTACCACGACGTTGACTCGTCTGAAATGGCATTCAAGATTGCTGGATCGATTGCTTATAAAGAAGCATCGCGTCTAGCTCAACCAACTCTGCTCGAGCCGTTGATGGCTGTCGAGGTGCGCACCCCTGAGGAATACATGGGCGACGTTATCGGTGACCTCAACTCTCGACGCGGTCAGATTCAGGCAATGGATGACGCCTCTGGCGTCAAGGTCGTTCGCGCCCTCGTTCCATTGTCGGAAATGTTCGGTTACGTCGGTGACCTGCGCTCGAAAACTTCGGGTCGTGCGGTCTACTCGATGACCTTCGAGACCTACGCTGAGGTTCCTAAGGCTGTCGCTGACGAAATCGTTCAGAAGAACAAGGGCGAGTAAGTAGTTACATCTACTAACTTTTCTGAGTAAAATAGAAAGTCTGTAAACCCCCAAATCAAATGGGCGCAAATCGCGCCCGGAGATTTACAAAGGATCCTGAGGAGGACCCACTAATGGCTAAGGCGAAATTCGAGCGCACCAAGCCGCACGTCAACATCGGAACCATCGGTCACGTTGACCACGGTAAGACGACTCTGACTGCGGCCATCACCAAGGTACTTCACGACAAGTACCCAAACCTGAACGCTTCATACGCGTTCGACCAGATTGACAACTCCCCTGAGGAGAAGCAGCGCGGTATTACCATCAACATTTCACACGTTGAATACCAGACCGAGAAGCGCCACTACGCACACGTAGACGCTCCAGGCCACGCTGACTACATCAAGAACATGATCACCGGTGCTGCACAGATGGATGGCGCCATCCTTGTTGTTGCTGCAACCGACGGTCCTATGCCTCAGACCAAGGAGCACGTGCTTCTTGCTCGCCAGGTTGGCGTTCCTTACATCGTTGTCGCACTGAACAAGAGCGACATGGTTGACGACGCTGAAATTCTTGACCTTGTTGAAATGGAAGTTCGCGAACTTCTAAGCAAGTACGAGTTCCCAGGCGACGACGCACCAGTCATCAAGGTCTCGGCTCTTAAGGCTCTTGAAGGCGACGCAAAGTGGGGCGAGAGCGTAATGGAGCTCATGAACGCTTGCGACGAGAACATCCCAGAGCCAGTCCGCGACCTCGACAAGGCATTCCTTATGCCAGTTGAAGACGTCTTCACGATCACTGGTCGTGGAACCGTTATCACCGGCAAGATCGAGCGTGGCCAGGTCAAGGTTAACGACGAAGTTGAAATCGTTGGAATCCGCGACAAGCAGAAGACCACCGTTACCGGAATCGAAATGTTCCGCAAGCTTCTCGACTATGCAGAAGCCGGCGAGAACGTAGGTCTGCTTCTTCGTGGAACCAAGCGTGAAGACGTAGAGCGCGGCCAGGTTGTTTGCAAGCCTGCCTCGATCACCCCTCACACCGGTTTCGACGCCAACGTCTACATCCTTTCAAAGGATGAGGGTGGCCGTCACAACCCGTTCTACGCAAACTACCGCCCACAGTTCTATTTCCGTACCACTGACGTGACTGGTGTTATCACCCTTCCGGCTGGCACCGAAATGGTTATGCCTGGCGACACCACCGAAATGTCGGTTGAGCTGATTCAGCCAATCGCCATGGAAGAGGGTCTGCGTTTCGCAATCCGTGAGGGTGGCCGCACCGTTGGTGCAGGCACCGTCACCAAGATCACCAAGTAGTTTCTACTTAGATCTACAAAAGAACCCCCAGACTTCGGTCTGGGGGTTCTTTGTTTAAGTTCTAACGGCTATTTGGCATGACGAGGCCGAGCCATCCAGCAACGCCTTCGTAAACGCGCACTTCGATGCCATCGACCCAGCACTTATAGCTTCGAGTGACTTCTTGGCAGATTTGCCCGGCTTCGGGGTCTGGTTCTTTGAAATAGGCGGTCGGACCACCTTGAGTCAAAATGCCGTTTTGCTTGGTCCAGCGTTCGGACACCTCAATGGGCCGCCCCGTTGAATCAACCGCACGCTCGGCACAAGGCCAACAAACTACAGTGTTTCCGCGAGCCCCCAAGTGGCTGCAATCCTTGCCGCAAATGCCGCAGGGCAGTATTCGATCCCCAGTCATAGTTCGAACATACAACAAACTTCCGACATTGAAACCCGAGCGTGTCCTGGGCTAGAAGAAACGAATGGCGGCCGCAGTCGAAATTACAAGGATGGCCACCGAGAGCAGCGGGATGCCGCAACCGGAATTCTCGGCAGAGACGATTTTGAATGGCCCCTTCAAGAAGTCGTTTGGATCTTTTTCCATGTGAAAACCCCCTTTCGATCGAGAAATTACGCTCAATATGGGAGGCATTCAAGTCAAAAGGTGTCCCCATTGCGGGGGACAGGTTTGCCGGCAGGCATCGGAGTGGATTTTGGGGCAAAAACAATTTGCATTCGCACCCCGATAGCCCATAAACTAGACAGGTTCATGAGATGTCGTGCTTTCTGGCGCGAACCACTCTTGGCGCAGTGAACAGCGTAGCTGGTCCGGCCGGAGCGAGAACAGAAATTTATTCGACCTAACTTTTGGCGTGCGTGTGAGTTTTCATGCGACACGCCCGACAGCGTGGGTCGGAGATGCAGTACCCCCAGAAATGGGTTTTGACAGATAAACAGTGGTGCAACAGAAGTAGTGCTACTAAACGTGCCCGAGGCAATTGCCAAAGGCGTGAATGAGAGTGAGTCAGCATGGCGGCAAACAAGATCCGCATTCGACTTAAGTCATATGATCACGAGATCATTGACTCATCTGCCCGCAAGATCGTCGACACGGTCACCCGCGCGGGAGCAACCGTAGTAGGTCCAGTTCCGCTGCCTACCGAGAAGAACGTGATCGCAGTGATCCGTAGCCCTCACAAATACAAGGACAGCCGCGAGCACTTCGAGATGCGCACCCACAAGCGTGTAATCGACATCATTGACCCGACCCCTAAGGCCGTGGACTCATTGATGCGTCTCGACTTGCCAGCTGACGTCAACATCGAGATCAAGCTCTAAGGAAACTCATGGCTACCACAAACAGAACAGTCAAGGGACTGCTGGGCAAGAAGCTCGGAATGACCCAGGTCTGGGACGAGAACAACCGCCTCATCCCAGTAACCGTGGTCGAGGCCGGCAGCAACGTTGTCACCCAGATCAAGAACGCAGAAACCGATGGCTACGAAGCCATCCAGGTTGCCTACGGCGCTATCGACCCACGCAAGGTGAACCAGCCAGTAGGCGGTCACTTCGCTAAGGCGGGCGTTAACCCACGTCGCTACATTGCAGAAATCCGCACCGCCGACGCCGCTTCTTACGAAGTTGGCCAGGAGCTCGGTGTTGAGGTTCTCGAAGTCGGTTCGAAGATCGACGTCGTTGGCACCTCAAAGGGCAAGGGCTTTGCAGGTCACATGAAGCGCCACGGATTCCACGGTGTTGGTGCATCGCACGGTGCTCACCGCAACCACCGCAAGCCAGGCTCGATCGGTATGTCATCGACACCGGGTCGTGTTTTCAAGGGCAAGAAGATGGCAGGCCGCATGGGTGGAGACCGCGTCACCACTCTGAACCTGACCTTGCACTCGGTAGACCTAGAAAAGGGTCTGCTGCTCATCAAGGGTGCAGTTCCGGGCCCTAAGGGTCAGCTCGTATTCGTTCGCAACGCAGTGAAGGGAGCGTAACCCGCATGTCAGAGAACACTTCAGTCGACGTGGTTGACGTTCAAGGAAAGAAGGCCGGTTCGGTCGATCTTCCTGCAGACATCTTCAACGTTCAGACCAACGTTCCGCTTATCCACCAGGTAGTTGTTGCCCAGCAGGCAGCAGCTCGCCAGGGCACCCAGTCTGCAAAGACCCGCGGTGAAGTTAGCGGTGCAGGTCGCAAGCCTTTCAAGCAGAAGGGAACCGGTCGTGCTCGTCAGGGTTCGATCCGTGCTCCTCAGATGCGCGGCGGTGGCATGGTTCACGCCGTAAAGCCACGTGACTACTCACAGCGCACCCCAAAGAAGATGATTGCTGCCGCTATCAAGGGCGCACTATCTGACCGCGCACGCAACGGTCGCTTGCACGTCATCAACGAGTTCGCTCTCGGTTCGGCTCCATCGACCAAGGCTGCCGCGAGCATCCTGGCTCAGTTGACCCAGCGCCGCAACGTACTTGTTGTTCTAGACCGCAACGACGACACCAGCTACAAGAGCCTGCGCAACCTTCAGAGCGTTCACGTTCTGCCAGTTGACCAGCTCAACGCCTACGACATTCTGCTGAGCGACGACCTGGTGTTCACCAAGTCAGCCATCGAGCAGTACATCGCTGGCCCAGCCAAGAAGGAGGCATAACGATGACTGCTCTAAACAAGTCACCACACGATGTCATCATCAAGCCAATCGTCTCTGAAAAGAGCTACGCGCTAATCGACACCGGAAAATACACCTTCGAGGTCGACCCGCGCTCAAACAAGACTGAGATCAAGCAGGCCATCGAAGCCATCTTCAACGTGAAGGTTGCCTCGGTCAACACGCTAAACCGTGTTGGCAAGGTCAAGCGCACCAAAATCGGCCTTGGCAAGCGCAAAGACACCAAGCGCGCCATCGTCACCCTTAAGTCCGGTTCAATCGACATCTTCACCAACGTCGGCTAAGCGGAAGTAGAGAAAGCAAGAAAATGGCTATTCGCAAGTACAAGCCCACGACCCCTGGTCGTCGCGGTTCGTCAGTGTCGGACTTTGCTGAGATCACCCGATCAACTCCAGAAAAGTCGCTACTGAGACCACTACCTAAGACTGGTGGCCGCAACGCAGCAGGTCGCATCACGACCCGTCACATCGGTGGTGGCCACAAGCGCCAGTACCGCGTCATCGACTTCCGTCGTCACGACAAAGATGGCGTCCCAGCCACCGTTGCTCACATCGAGTACGACCCGAACCGTACCGCTAACATCGCTCTGTTGCACTACATCGATGGCACCAAGCGTTACATCATCGCGCCGAACAAGATCAAGCAGGGCGACCGCATCGAGCAGGGTCCATCGGCCGACATCAAGCCGGGCAACAACCTGCCACTCAAGAACATCCCAGTCGGTACCGTGATTCACGCTATTGAGCTAAAGCCAGGCGGCGGTGCCAAGATGGGCCGTTCAGCTGGTGCTTCGATTCGTCTGGTTGCAAAAGATGGCGACTACGCTCAACTGCGTTTGCCATCAGGTGAAATCCGCAACGTCGATGTGCGCTGCCGCGCAACCATCGGCGAAGTCGGCAACGCCGAGCAGTCAAACATCAACTGGGGCAAGGCTGGCCGCATGCGTTGGAAGGGCATCCGCCCAACCGTTCGTGGTGTAGCCATGAACCCAGTCGACCACCCACACGGTGGTGGTGAAGGTAAGACTTCCGGTGGACGTCACCCTGTAACCCCTTGGGGTCAGGCTGAGGGTCGCACCCGCAAGCCAAACCTTCCGAGCGACAAGTTGATTGTCCGTCGCCGCACCGTTGGCAAGAAGCGTTAGTAGGAGCCTGAAAATATGCCACGCAGTCTAAAAAAGGGTCCATTCGTTGACGACCACCTGTTCCAGAAGGTTGTCAAGCAGAACGAGGCCAGCACCAAGAATGTGATCAAGACCTGGTCGCGTCGCTCGATGATTGTTCCAGCCATGCTGGGCCACACCATCGCAGTGCACGACGGTCGCAAGCACATCCCTGTATTCGTCACCGAGACCATGGTTGGTCACAAGCTTGGCGAATTCGCACCTACCCGCACCTTCCGTGGTCACGTGAAGGACGACAAGAAGGGACGTCGCAAGTAATGGAAGCTCTAGCGAAAGTTAAGCACATCCGCGTCACCCCAATGAAGGCACGTCGTGTCATCAACCTGATTCGCGGAAAGCAGGCCACCGAGGCCCTTGCAATCCTCAAGTTTGCCCCACAGGCAGCTAGCGAGCCGATCTACAAGTTGGTTCACGCTGCAATGGCAAACGCAAAGGTCAAGGCTGACGCCGCCAACGTAATGTTCGACGAAGACGACCTGATCGTCTCGGCTGCATTCGTTGACGAGGGCACCACCCTGAAGCGTTTCATGCCACGTGCTCAGGGTCGCGCATTCCGCATCCTCAAGCGCACCAGCCACATCACCGTTGTGGTTTCTACCCCAGATGAGCTTGCCGACAAGGCCGGCTCCCAGAAGGCGAGGAACAAGTAATGGGTCAAAAGGTAAATCCTTACGGCTTCCGACTTGGAATCACGACCGACCACCGTTCGCGCTGGTTCACTGACTCCACCAAGAAGGGTCAGCGCTACAGCGACTACGTAGCCGAAGACATCAAGGTTCGTTCAATGCTCACCGAGCGTTTGGACCGTGCCGGTGTTTCTCGCGTCGAGATTGAGCGCACCCGTGACCGTGTTCGCGTGGACATCCACACTGCACGTCCAGGTTTGGTTATTGGCCGTCGTGGCGAGCAGGCCGAAGTTATTCGCGCCGACCTCGAGAAGATGACCAGCAAGCAGATTCAGTTGAACATCCTTGAGGTTAAGAACCCAGACATGGATGCACAGCTGGTTGCCCAGGGTATCGCCGAGCAGTTGAACGCTCGTGTTGCTTTCCGTCGCGCAATGCGCAAGGGAATGCAGGGCGCGCTTCGCAGCGGCGCCAAGGGCATCCGTGTTCAGACCTCTGGTCGTCTCGGTGGCGCTGAAATGTCACGTCGCGAGTTCTACCGTGAAGGCCGTGTTCCACTGCACACCCTCCGCGCCAACATCGACTACGGCTTCTATGAGGCCAAGACCGTTTTCGGTCGCATCGGTGTGAAGGTCTGGATCTACAAGGGTGACGTCACCAACAAAGAACTAGCCGTTGCACAGGCAAACGCTAAGGGTGGTCCTCGTGGCCCACGCAAGGCACCTGCCGGCGCACCAGCAACCGCAGCACCAGCAGCCGAGGCAGCAGCCCCAGTTGCAGCAGCTGCAGGATCGGAGAACTAAGCCATGCTTATTCCACGTCGCGTAAAGCACCGCAAGCAGCACCACCCGAAGCGTTCGGGCGCAGCAAGCGGCGGCACCACCGTTGCATTCGGTGAATACGGCATTCAGGCACTTACCCCTGCTTATGTGACCAACCGTCAGATCGAGTCAGCTCGTATCGCGATGACCCGTCACATCAAGCGTGGTGGAAAGGTTTGGATCAACATCTATCCAGACCGTCCACTAACCAAGAAGCCAGCCGAAACCCGCATGGGTTCGGGCAAGGGTTCACCGGAGTGGTGGGTTGCAAACGTCAAGCCAGGACGCGTGCTCTTTGAGCTCAGCGGTGTTTCAGAGATCGTTGCTCGCGAAGCCATGACTCGTGCGATTCACAAGCTGCCGCTAAAGGCCCGCATCATCAAGCGTGAAGAAGGTGACGCATAATGTCGATCGGTTCGAAGAACCTTGCTCCAGTGGAGCTAGACAAGATTGAGGACTCGGTTCTCGTTGAAGAGCTAAAGAAGGCCAAGGAAGAGCTGTTCAACCTGCGCTTCCAGTCGGCTACCGGCCAGCTCGAGAGCCACGGACGTCTGCGCGCCGTAAAGCGCGACATCGCCCGTATCTACACCATCATCCGTGAGCGCGAGCTCGGCATTCGTGCGGTTCCTGCCGCCGCTGCCAAGCCTGCGACCAAGGCCAAGAAGGCTGAAGCTGTTGAAGCTCCAGCTGCCACTGAGGAGGCATAACCATGGCTGAAACCAAGAAGGCTAAGGCTGCCGCTGAGACCACCGTCACTGCAGAGGCTCGCGGTTACCGCAAGACTCGTCGTGGACTGGTCGTTAGCGACAAGATGAACAAGACCATCGTTGTTGAGGTTGAAGACCGCGTAAAGCACCCGCTTTATGGCAAGGTCATGACCCGCACCAAGAAGGTCAAGGCTCACGATGAGCTGAACACTGCCGGCATCGGCGACCTCGTGCTAATCAGCGAGACTCGTCCACTTTCGGCAACCAAGAACTGGCGCCTCGTCGAGATCCTCGAAAAGGCCAAGTAAACCTAACCCCTAGGGTGCCCGTCGGAATGGGCATTCTTCAAACAAGGAGTAACTAATGCTTCAGCAAGAGTCGAGACTCAAGGTTGCCGATAACACCGGCGCCAAAGAGCTACTGACTATCCGCGTGCTCGGTGGTTCAGGCCGCCGCTACGCCGGACTGGGCGACGTGATCGTTTGTACTGTCAAGGATGCAATCCCTGGCGGCAGCGTTAAGAAGGGTGATGTCGTCAAGGCTGTCATCGTTCGCACCGTCAAAGAGACCCGTCGTCCTGACGGTTCATACATCAAGTTCGACGAGAACGCAGCTGTGATCATCAAGAAAGACGGCGAGCCTCAGGGCACCCGCATCTTTGGTCCAGTTGGTCGCGAGCTTCGCGACAAGAAGTTCATGAAGATCATTTCGCTGGCTCCGGAGGTGCTATAATTTATGGCTAACATCAAGAAGGGCGACCTGGTTCAGGTCATCACTGGCAAGACTCAGGCACGCGGCGGAGACCGTGGCAAGCAGGGCAAGGTTCTAGCAATCGACCTAGCCAAGAGCCGTGTAATCGTCGAAGGCATCAACTTCGTCAAGAAGCACGTCAAGCAGTCTCAGACCGACCGCGGCACCACCACCGGTGGCATCGAGACCGTTGAAGCTCCTATTCACATCTCGAACGTTCTGTTGGTAGACCCAAGCACCAAGAAGCCAACCCGTATTGGCTCAAAGGTCACCACCGTTAAGAAGACCGTTGCTGGCAAAGAGGTCGTAAAGACCGTGCGCGTGCGCGTTGCCAAGAAGTCAGGTAAGGAAGTCTAATGACCGACGTAGCAGAAAAGGCACCTAAGGCCACTAAGGCATCGAAGGCAGTCGCAGGCAAGGCTCTGCCTCGCCTAAAGGCTCAGTACCGCGCCGAAATCACCGCAGCTCTAACCGCTGAGTTCGGTTTCACCAACCCTCACCAGGTTCCAAACCTGACCAAGATCGTTGTGAACATGGGTGTCGGCGACGCAGCTAAAGATGGCAAGCTCATCGATGGCGCAGTCAAAGACCTCACCGCAATCACCGGCCAGAAGCCACAGGTTAACTTGGCTCGCAAGTCGATCGCACAGTTCAAGCTGCGCGAAGGCCAGGCCATCGGTGCTCACGTCACTCTTCGTGGCGACCGCATGTGGGAGTTCCTAGACCGCCTACTCAGCTTGGCTCTGCCTCGCATCCGTGACTTTCGCGGATTGAGCAGCAAGCAGTTTGACGGCCACGGCAACTACACCTTCGGTCTCTCAGAGCAGAACGTGTTCCACGAGATCAACCAGGATGCCATCGACCGCTCACGCGGCATGGACATCACCATCGTCACCACTGCAAAGAATGACGAGGAAGGCCGTGCGTTCCTAACCGCGCTTGGCTTCCCATTCAAGACCAACTAATCAGATAGGTCCCAAGCCCTGAACGGCGAAGGGAAACCGCTGAAGAAAGTGAAACAAATAGCATGACAATGACAGACCCGGTA
>Ga0114962_10005360_pt1 | contig 10034 bp, 6 predicted proteins | sample C_130820_MF_Meta_FD_87017 | JGI IMG/M metagenome (GOLD analysis project Ga0114962, IMG submission 87017) | Freshwater microbial communities from Lake Croche, Canada to study carbon cycling - C_130820_MF_MetaG | ecosystem: Environmental > Aquatic > Freshwater > Lake | place: Lake Croche, Canada...
AGGACAGGCAAGACCGGCTCGGGCAACGCGCCCAAAGCCGCAGGCGAGGCCGCCTGCGTTTTGGATTTCTTTTTCAGCTGCCCACCTTCGACGGTGACAAAGCTGGGACAGAAGCCTTTCAGGCAGCTGGTGTCCTTGTTGCAGGTGCTTTGGTTGATGGTGCGCTTGCGGCCAAACTCGGTTTCCAGCGGCTCCACCGACAGGCAGTTGGACTGCACGCCGCAGTCGCCACAGCCTTCGCACACCAACTCGTTGATCACCACCCGCACAGCAGGGTCGACCATGGTGCCGCGCTTGCGGCGGCGGCGTTTTTCGGTGGCACAGGTCTGGTCGTAAATGATGACGGTGCACCCCTTGATCTCACGCATTTCACGTTGGATGCGATCGAGCTCGTCACGGTGGTGTACCGTCACGCCTTCGGCCAGGGTCACGCCATCGTATTTGTCCGGCTCGTCGGTCACCACGTCGATGCGCACCGCGCCTTCGGCGCGCATGCTTTGGGCAATTTGCACCACGCTGTGGCCTTCAGGCCGCTCGCCCACTTGCTGGCCACCGGTCATGGCCACGGCGTCGTTGTAAAGAATTTTGTAGGTGATGTTCACGCCCGCCACAATGCTTTGGCGAATCGCCAGCATGCCGCTGTGAAAGTAGGTGCCATCGCCCACATTGGCAAACATGTGCTGGTCGTGGCTGAACGGTTGTTGCCCCACCCAGGGCACGCCCTCGCCGCCCATTTGCGTAAAGCCGACCGTGCTGCGGTCCATCCACACGCTCATGAAATGGCAGCCAATGCCCGCCATGGCGCGCGAGCCTTCGGGCACGCGCGTGGAGGTGTTGTGTGGGCAGCCCGAACAAAACCAAGGCGTGCGCTCGCCAATGGCATTGACATTCAAAACTTGCAGAGACCTGTCCTTGGCCTCCAAGATGGCCAGTTGCGCATCGATGCGCGCCGTGGTGTCGGCGTCCAGGCCGAGTTTTTTCAAGCGCTTGGCCAAGGCCTTGGCAATCAAGGCGGGCGTCAGGTCGGCGTTGGCGCGCAGCAGGGTGCGGCTGTGCGGGTTGGAGACCGACCACTCGCCGCCACTGGTTTCGCCTTCTTGCTCGTCGAATTTGCCCAGCACCTTGGGGCGCACATCGTCGCGCCAGTTGTACAGCTCTTCTTTGATTTGGTACTCGATCAGTTGGCGCTTTTCTTCGATCACCAAAATCTCTTGCAAGCCTGTGGCAAATTCTCGCGTGGAGTGCGACTCCAGCGGCCAGACCACGCCCACTTTGTGCACCCGAATGCCCAGGCGTTGGCAGGTGGCATCGTCCAAGCCCAGGTCCAGCAAGGCCTGGCGCGTGTCGTTGTAGGCCTTGCCGCTGGCGATGATGCCAAAGCGGTCATGCGGGCCTTGCACCACGTTGTGATTCAACTTGTTGGCGCGGATATAGGCCAGTGCGGCATACCATTTGTAGTCGAACAAACGCGCCTCCTGGTCCAGCGCCGGGTCGGGCCAGCGAATGTGCACGCCACCGGGCGGCATGTCAAATTCCGGCAAGATGATTTTCACGCGCTCGGGATCGATCTCGGCGGTGGCGCTCGATTCGACAATTTCTTGGATGGTCTTCATGCCTGACCAAATACCCGCAAAACGGCTCAGGGCAATGCCATGCACGCCCATGTCCAGCACGTCTTGCACCGAGGTGGGAAAGAACACGGGCAGGCCACAGGCCTTGAAAATATGGTCACTCTGGTGCGCGGCTGTCGAGCTCTTGGCCACATGGTCGTCACCGGCCACGGCCAGCACGCCGCCCCAGGGTGTGGTGCCGGCCATGTTGGCGTGTTTGAAAACATCAGAGCAACGGTCCACGCCTGGACCTTTGCCGTACCAAATGCCGAACACACCATCAAAGCGGTTGCTGCCCGGCGGGGCAAAGCCCAGTTGCTGCGTGCCCCACAAGGCCGTGGCGGCCAACTCTTCGTTCACACCGGGTTGGAAGACGATGTTTTGCGCTTGCAAATACGACTTGGCTTTCCACAAAAACTGGTCATAGGCACCCAGCGGGGAACCGCGGTAGCCACTGATGAAACCGGCCGTGTTTTTGCCCTGCAGTGCATCGCGTTGGCGCTGCAACATGGGCAGTTTGACCAAGGCTTGTACCCCGCTCATGAAGGCACGACCCGTGTCCAAGCTGTACTTGTCGTCCAGCGTCACGGTTTCTAAGGCTTTGCGAATCGAATCGGGAAGTGGGGCGTTCATCAGGGTCTCCAACGCAGAAGTCGAAAATTCAGTGTAGGTCGCACCGGGCGCGCTTGCTTAGCTTTAGGCGACAAGACCACGGCCTCATTCAGGGTTTGCGCGTTTCGGGCAGAAAACGAACACCTTTGCGTGCCATTCCACCGCCGACGCCAATCGGCGTGCCATCGGCACGCCAGCAGGCTGCGCCTTCCAGGCTGCCATCGTCATGAAATTCGATGGCATTCATGCCGCCGCCCACGTTGGGCACGCGCAAGACCGCATGACCCTGCTGTTCGAGCGCCGCTTGCAGTTCGGGTGAAAAAGCCGGCTCCAACTCCAGGTCAAAGCCCTGCGTCCAGACGCGTGGGGCCTCGACCGCTTGTTGCAAACTCATGCCGTGATCGATCAGGTTGATCACCGCCTGCAAGGCCGAGGGGAAGATGCGCAAGCCCCCTGGCAGACCCAAGGCGTAGCGCGGCTGGCCGCCTTGCAACACCATCAAGGGGGCCATCGAAGACGTGACGCGCTTGCCAGGCGCCATCGAGTTGGCGCGGTCGGGTCGGGGGTCGAGCACGTACAGGTAATTGTTCGGAATCAGACCGGTGCCCGGCACCATGTAGCGCGCGCCAAACACCGAGTTGATGGTCTGCGTCGCACTCACCACCCGCCCGTCGCTGTCGGCCACCGTGATGTGGGTGGTGTGCGCGCTTTCGCTCGGCGACAGGCCTGGCACCCAGGTTTGTGCGCGTTGCAGATCCAACTGGCTTCGGCGCAAGTCCGCGTAAGCAGGCGACAACAAGCGCTCAACGGGCACGTTGACAAAGTCGGGGTCGGCGGTGAAGGCGGCGCGGTCGGCGAAAGCCATCTTCAGCACCTCGGCCAGCAGGTGCACGCTGGCCGGCGTACCAAAACCCATGGCGCGCAGATCGAAGCCCTCCAGCACGTTCAGCATCTGGCCGATGTGCAAAGGCCCAGCGCAGGGTGGCGGCGGGCCAATGATGTCAAAGCCGCGGTAGGACGAGCGCAAAGGCGACGGATCGCGTGTGCGGTAGTGGCGCAAATCGTCCAGCGTTAAAAACCCTTGGTGAGCCACCATGTCGTCGCACAGGGCGCGCCCCAGTGCGCCGCCATACAAGGCGGCGGCGCCTTGTTGCGCCACCCATTTCAGCGTATCGGCGTAGGCGCCCTGCACCAAACGATCCCCCTTTTGCAGCTGCCGGCCCTGCGGTAAAAAAAACCGCGCAATTTCAGGGTCCAGGGCCAGATCGGCGGCGTTATCGGTGATGCAGTCGCTCAGGTACTGCGTCACATGAAAGCCGCGGCTCGCATGCTGGATGGCGGGCGCCATGACATCGTCCAACGACAGGGTGCCGTGGCGAGACAGCATCTGGCACCAGGCCATCAGGTTGCCCGGGGTGGCCACAGACCCGCGGCCCAGGCTGTGGCGTCGCCCGATGCTTTCCAAAGAACCGGGCGGGGCAGAGGCATCGTGTTGGAAGGTGTGGGGGCCTACGGCCTGCGGACACACCCCTTGCCCCTCCAAAATCAAGTGCGTGCCATCGGGCTGGCGCAGATGTGCAAAGCCGCCGCCCAGCAAGCCCACCATCATGGGCTCGACCACCGACAAGGTGAACAGCGCCGCCACGGCGGCGTCCACCGCATTGCCGCCGGCGCACAGCATCTCAGTGCCTGCGGCGGAGGCCAAAGGGTGGTTGGTGACCACCATGCCGCGCGCCGCCCGGGCCGGGCGCTTGTCCGTGTCAAAGTGGGTGCCGCAGATTTTTTGCCAGTGGTTCATCGTGGTTTTTCGGTGTGGTGCAGAGACGGTCTCGCATCAAGTTAGTCCTGAACGCCTGAAAAAACAAGGGTGCAATCCATAAGCCCCGTGTTGTTTCCAGGGCCTGGCCCTGCTGTCGCCCATGTTTCAGCCCATAGGGTCAACCACCTTGGCGAGAAAAACGATTCGTGACCCAATGAAAAGTGAAAAGTTAAAAAAAAGCCCCCCAAGCCCCTGAATTCTTCATCCACCCTCGAGGAGACCCGCATGTTCAAAGCCCCTTTTTCCAAGCGTTCTTTTTCCAAACTCGCGCTGGCGCTGAGCGTCGCCGCTCTGTTGTCACCGGCACAAGCGCAGCAAGGGCCGATCAAAATCGGCCTGTCCACGCCGGTGCAGTTGCAGGTCGGTCGCGACACCCAAGAGGCGGCCAAGATGGCGATCGACGAGATCAATGCCAAGGGTGGGGTGATGGGCCGCAAGCTGTCTTTTGTCGTGGCGGATGAAACTGAGAACCCTGAAGTGGGCATCAACGCCATCAAAAAGCTGACGGCCGATGAAAAAGTGGATGTGATCGTCGGCGGTTACACCAGTGGCGTGACGCTGGCGCAGTTGCCCCACATTGCTTCGGCCAAAACCATTTACCTGGGTGTGGGGGCGGCATCCCCGGCGATCACAGCCAAGGTCAAGCAGGATTATGAGAACTACAAATACATCTTCCGTACCGGCCCCATCCACGCGGTGCACCAAGCCAAAGGCTTGGTCGAGTGGATTTCGGGCCACCTGATCGGCGAGTTGGGCCTGAAGAAAATCGCCATCATTGGTGAGAACGCCAAATGGGTGCAAGACCTGGTGCCCGTGCTGCGCAAAGGCGCGGGCGATGTGGGGGCTGATGTGCGGATGGTGGAGTTCTTTGACACCACGACTTCTGACTTTTCGCCTTTGCTGTCGAAAATCAAAAGCTCCGAAGCGCAGTTCTTGGTGGTGGTGTTGTCGCATGCTTCCAGCGATGTGTTTGCCAAGCAGTGGTATGACGCGCGCTTTCCGATTCCCTATGGCGGTATTGACGTGAAGTCGCAAGACGGGGACTTTTTTGATCGCGTCGGTGGCAAGTCGCTGAGCGAAATTGCAGTGAACTTTGCGGTTCGCGCACCGTTGACCGTGAAGACGGTGCCGTTTTTTGACGAATTCAAAAAGCGCACGGGCCGCGTTCCGGTCTACACCGCTTTTGGCGCGTATGACTCCGTGCACGCCTATGCCCAGGCGATTGATCGCGCCAAGAGTTTGGACACCAACGCCATCATCAAAGAGTTGGAAAAAACCAGCATGCCCGGGGTTGCCGGTCAACTGGAATACGACGACAGCCATGACGTGAAAGCCGGCGGTAAATACATGAACCTGCTGTTCGCCCAGTGGCAAGCCAAGGGCGAACGCGTGGTGCTGTGGCCGAAAAATTTGCGCAGCGGCAGCATGATCATGCCGCCTTGGTTGACCAAATAATTCCACCGAATTCAGGACTGTTTTGCATCATGCAAAGGGACGACTGTGCTTGAAATACTGATCTTTGGTGCCGTCACCAGCGCCATCTATGCCATGCTGGCCGTGGGCTTCACGCTGATTTTTGGCGTGGCCCGCATCCTCAACCTGGCGCATGGCTCCTTCTATGCCCTGGGCGCTTATGGCGCCTATGTGCTGACGACGATCTTCAAGGTGCCGTTGCTGGTGGCGGCGCCTTTGGTCGTGATCGGCGTGGCCTTGTTTGGCATGGTGGTGGAGCGGGTCTTGATTCGGCCCATGCGCACCTCGCAGCTGGCGGTGCTGATGATCAGCTTGGCGGTGGCTTTGGTGGTCGAGCAGGCCTTGTTCTTGGTCTTTGGTTCGGAGTACCGCAACGTGCCCAGTTTCAGCGATCAAAAATATGTGATCGGTGGTGTTGATGTCGCGGGCCAGCGGCTCTTGACCCTGCTGGTGGCGGTGGTGTCGATTGGCTGCCTGTACCTGTTCATTCAAAAGACCCGCCTGGGCAGTGCCATCTTGGCGATCTCACAAGACCCGGAAGCGGCGCAGTACATGGGCATTCCGAGTGACCGCATCTTTGGCGTGGTGATGGCCCTGTCGGCGGGGCTGGCGGCTTTGGCCGGCATCATGGCGGGGCCGTTCTTGAGTGTGCAGCCGTCTATGCATTTGCTGCCCATCGTCAAAGCCTTTGCGATTGTGGTGGTCGGTGGGCTGGGCTCGATTCCGGGCAGCATTGTGGCCGCCTTGATGCTGGGCTATGCCGAAACGCTGGTGGCTTATGGCATCTCCACCTCGTGGACCGAAATCGTTTCAGTGGCGGCCACCTTGCTGATGCTGGTGCTGCGGCCTGCGGGCTTCTTTGGCAAACGCGCCGCCTTCTGATCTAAGGAAATCCCAATGCAGTTGAAAAACATAGACCGCGGTGGCGCGATCTTGGCGGTGGCGGTGATGGCGGTGTTGCCACTCGTCTTTGACAGCCGCTACCTCATGGGCGTGCTCACCGTGGCCGCGATTTATGGCATCTGGTCGGTCAGCTGGGACTTCATGTCGGGCCTGACGGGCCGTGAAAATTTTGGCCACTCCTTGTTTATTGGCGTCGGCGCTTATGCGGCCGGATTTCTCAACACCCTCTGGGGCGCCAACGCCTGGTGGAGTTTGCCGGCCGGCATGGCGGCAGCGGTGGTGTTTGCCTTGATCATGGGCATTCCCACGCTGCGTTTGAAGGGCCCGTACTTTGCCTTGGCCATGCTCTCGGGCGCGGTCATCATGCAGCGCCTGATGCTGATTTTTTGGGAGTACACCGGTGGCGAGGAAGGCATCAACGGCATTGAGCCGCTGATTCGCTCGCCGCTGTACTTTTATTGGTTTGTGCTGGGAGTGTTGGCGCTCACGGTGGCTTTACTGGGCGGTTTGGCACGTTCGCGTTGGGGCCTGATTTTGAAGGCCATTCGCGGCGATGAAGCGACCTGCCAAGCCGCGGGCTTGAATGTGACGTACTACAAAATTGCCTCGCTGGTCATCAGCGCCGCGTTTGCGGGCATGGGCGGCGCCCTGTATGCGCACTACCAATTGCAGGTCAGCCCGCAATTGTTTGCGGTGGTCACCTCCATCACCATCATCACCATGGTGTATGTGGGTGGCATGGGCTCGATTTACGGCGCGGTGGGCGGCGCCTTGTTGCTGACGCTGATGACCGAGTTGCTGCGCAACTTTGGTGAGTGGCGCTTGATGGTCTACAGCGTGGCCTTGATTTTGATCTTGTTCTTTTTGCCCCAGGGCCTGGTGGCGCCCACGTGGCACAAGATGCGTCAGCGTTGGGCGGGGGTGAAGTCATGAGTTTGCTCAGCGTTCGCAATCTGAACAAGCGCTTTGGCGGCTTGCATGCGGTCAAGGATGTCAGCCTGGAGGTGCGCCAGGGCGATATCTTGGGCATCTTGGGGCCAAACGGCGCGGGTAAAACCACGCTGTACAACCTGCTGACGGGCTTTATCGAGCCCGACAGCGGCGAGGTGCTGCTGGACGGTCAATCCTTGCTGGGGATTCCCGCGCACAAAGTGGTGGGTTTGGGCATTGCCCGCACGTTTCAGCTGTGCCGGCCCTTTGTGGGCTTGACGGTCTTGGAAAACGTGATGGTCGGCAGTCTGGGGCCGCGCGTGCCGGCGGTCGATTTGGAACAAAGAGCCTACAAATTGCTGGACCAGGTGGGCTTGACGGGCAAAGCGCAGTCGCTGTCTGAACTCTTGTCCTATGGCGATCAACGGCGCCTGGAAATTGCCCGCGCACTGGCCACCGAACCGCGCTTGTTGCTGTTGGACGAGCCCTTTGCCGGTTTGGGCTCGGGCGAGATTGCCGCCCTGTCGACCTTGATCCGCGATCTGCACCGTGAGCAGGGCCTGACCATCATGCTGATCGAGCACAAATTGCGCGAGTTCATGCAACTGGTTTCCCATGTGGTGGCGATTGATTTTGGCCAAGTGATCGGCACCGGCGCGCCGCAAGAGATTGTGAAAAATCCGAAGGTGATCGAAGCGTACATCGGAAAACAAGAGGTCGACCATGCTGCTTGAGATTGAACACATGAGCGCCTCGTACGGCAAGGCGCTGGCGTTGGAAGACGTCAGCTTGCACATTGCGCCGGGTGAGTTTGTCGCGGTGCTGGGGCCGAACGGCGCGGGCAAATCGACCTTGCTCAAATGCATTTCGCGCATGCTCGATTCAAACGGCAAACTGGAGTTGAATGGCGTGTCCTTGCATCCGTTTGCCGCCCACCAGGTGGTGGGTCGTGGCATCTGCCATTGCCCGGAAGGCCGCCGCCTGTTTCCCGAATTGACGGTGCTGAAAAACCTGATGCTCGGCGCCTATTTGCGTGACGATGCCGATGCCGTCGCCAAAGACCTGGAGCGGGTGTATGCCTTGTTTCCGATCCTGCGCGACCGGGCCAGTCAAATGGTCAGCACCCTGTCGGGCGGGCAGCAGCAAATGGTGGCCATTGGCCGCGCCTTGATGGGCGCGCCCAAATTACTGTTGCTGGACGAACCCTCTGTGGGCATTGCGCACCGGCTCAAGCATGAAATTTTTGATGCCATTGGCCAGATCCGCGACGGCGGCGTGGCGATCTTGATGGCCGAGCAAGATGCCTTGTCGGCACTGCGCATTGCCGACCGCGCTTATGTGCTCGAGCATGGCCATGTGGCGCGCCACGGCCCGGTGGCCGAGCTCAGCCAAGACGACCACATTCGGCAAATTTATTTGGGCGTGGCCTGACGTCCGCGTGGCCTCCAAATGACCTCAGCGCGGCAACAACACCCACAGACGCAAAGGCTGTTTCAGTCGCCCGGCCAACTCGCCTGCGGCGGGGCCTGAGCCGGCAAAGTAGTCGGCGCGAACGCCGCCCACAATCGCGCTGCCGGTGTCTTGGGCCAGCACCAGTTTTTGCAGCTGCGCCTGCGCACCGCTGGAGGCCAACCACACCGGCGTGCCATAGGGAATGCTGCCCGGGTCCACCGCGATGGAACGCCCGGCCGTGAGCGGCACGCCTTGCGCACCTTTGGGGCCGAGATCGGCAGCGGCGCCGGCCAAGGATTCTTCTTTGAAAAACACCACGCGCGGGTTTTTCCAAAGCAACTCGTTCACCCGTTGCGGGTTTTTGGCGATCCAGGCTTTGATGCCCGGCCAGGTGGCGTCCCGCGTCAGGCCCTGCTCCAGCAGCCAGCTGCCGATGCTTTTGTAGGGGTGGTCGTTGGTGCCAGCAAAGGCCAGCCGCACCATGCGCACCCGGCCATCGGCTTCGGTGATGCGGATGCGGCCACTGCCTTGGATGTGCAGCACCATCGCGTCCACCGGGTCAGCCAGGTACGCCAGCTCTTTGCCTTTGAGGGCGGCGCGCGCAGAGGCCTGGGTGTCCATTTCTTCGCGCGAGAACCAGGGCTTGCGCTGGCCCAGACCGTTGGGCACCGCGTACAGCGGGACGGCAAAACCGGGGCGGGGCAGGCGTGAGGCGTCCATCACCGGTTCGTAATAACTGGTCAACAGCCCCTCGCTGGCCCCTTGCAAAGTTTCGACGCGGTAGGGCTGAAAGCGTTGCGTGAGCCATTGTTGTTGCGCGCTCAGACTGGCGCCGTTCAGGCGCTGCACCTCGGCACAGATGGTGGCTGTCGCCGTGCTTGGCCGCTGACAACTTTGCAACCAAGCGCCCCAGGCCTCGGGCAGCGCGTCTTGCGACCAGCCCGGCAGATCTGACCATGGCGCGGCCACCCAGCGGCTTTTGGCTTGCAGGATGGGTGGCGGCAGCGTGCCTTCACTGCCAGGGGAGTCGCTCAGGGGCGGCTCTGTGGTGCGCGCAGGGGGCGGCGCTGTCATCACCCCGCACCCCGCCAAGCTGCCTACAATCAACCCTATTGCCAGGGCGCGCTTGTGGCCGCGCGTTGGCCACAGGAGCGTGTGCATGCGTGGTTTGCTGTTGGAAGCGTTATTGGCCTTGGTCATTTTGCTGCTCATTGTGTGGTGGACCATGTTTTCGG
>Ga0114962_10005362_pt1 | contig 10033 bp, 11 predicted proteins | sample C_130820_MF_Meta_FD_87017 | JGI IMG/M metagenome (GOLD analysis project Ga0114962, IMG submission 87017) | Freshwater microbial communities from Lake Croche, Canada to study carbon cycling - C_130820_MF_MetaG | ecosystem: Environmental > Aquatic > Freshwater > Lake | place: Lake Croche, Canada...
CAAATTTAACTGCATAAACCAGACTTGAAGTTCTAGCGATTTTTTAATTTCCTCTTTTTTAAAATTAAAATATAAATCTAAATCAGACCTCAATATTTCCATGCATTGATTATACAATATATGATTCTTTAGTTTTATAAAGGAAATTAAATTTTCTAAATCGATATATACCCTCATTAATTATAATATTTCAAATAATTGATTTGCAGAAACATCAAAAAAACCATCACCAAATTTGTTTTTAAATATACCATCCTGTCTATAAATCATAGGATATGGTAAGATCTCTTTGCTACAATAATAAACTTTAAAAAGCTCGAGTGAAGAAGTTGTTTTAACTACAATTTGAGAACTTCTTATAACATATTCTGAATGAGTTTCAATAAGAAATTGAGTACCATCATTTTTATTTAGTTCATAAAAAAAAACAGTTAATTTACTTTGAAGATTAGGGTGTAAATTACTTTCAGGCTCTTCAATAATAACAATACTTTTAAAATTAAACGAGGATAAAACTGAAGCTGAAATAACAGTGAATAGTTGCATTATACCATACCCCATATCAGAAATATGCTGGTCACCTAATTTTAATATATATTTTCCTGAATAGTCTCTTTCTACCTTATATTCTTTACTAATTTCAAAATAATTTAACCATTTATTCATTTCATCAATAAAATTGGTATTATTTCGCATATTAAATAAGAATTCAATAACACTTCCAAAATAAGATGAGTTTGAGTCAAAAGAACGAGCTATTTCACTTCTATGAGATGGTACATATACTATATCTCTTCCTTTATGAATACTTTCAATTAAGTTTGCTATTTTTCCTAATAAAGATTCGACTTCTTGATTTTTGTTTAGGTCTATTATTTCTTTCTCCTTTACAATCATTAATAAATCAAATATTTGAATCTGCTCATTGAAAATATTAAATAAACTATTAAACCCAGTTCCTGGTTCTTCGGGAAAAGTATATGTTAAGTTTCTATCCTCATCTATATTGAATATTGATTTATTTAGTTGTATTTCTTTAAATTCATCTTCTTGTTTTAATTTAAGAACGTATTCGATATTATCTTGCTTGTTTGAAAAATCAATTGTAAATGTTTTCAATTCAAGCGTCGAATCATTATCATTTCCATCAAAATCAAATATTGCAATTAATTCTTCTGAAGGATATTTTTCGAATTTAAAATCTAAATTCAAGCTAATCGAAATCTTTTTAGAGTTTGAATCCTCATTAAAAATTGATGAATAATCTAAATTTATTTGCTTAATCAGACCTTCTTTTAAACTTGGATTAATTTCAAACTTATCTTTATTAGTATTATAAGACAATCCTGTTAGAAAAAGAAAAGATTTTAAAACACTACTCTTACCAGAATTATTTTTTCCTGTAAAAAAAGTGATAGGAGAGAGTTTAAAATTTTGAGAAATATTGATATTTCTAAAATTCTCAATTCCCAATTCATTTATTCTGAATTTTGAATATGGTATCTGTTTACGATTTAATATAATTTCATCAACTTCAATTTTCTTACCGCAAACTTTTTCAAAATAAAAAATCTCTAAATCTTTTGATTTTGACAACAAACCTTTTGATTCGAGGTTTGATAAATAATAATCAAATTCTAAATCCTCGCTATAATTATCATTTTCAAAAGGTTGATATCCACCGTAATTTATTTGTTGTATCCCACTTAAAACATCTAAAACCTCTTGAGGATTTTCTAATTTTTTTACAAATAAAGTAGGTTTCATGTATAGAAGATATTCACTTATGAACCAACCTCCATAATTGCCTAAATCAAATAAATAACCCGTTTTTGCCCATGTAGAAAAAACTGCTTTTGCTGTAAATTTTATTCCTTTAACGTCGAACATAATGTTTTAATTTTTCCTCAAAAATATTTCACTTCTGTGCAATCAACCTGCACACATCAATAATTCTTAAACAACTTATTTACCCTATCTTTCAATTTCACCCTCAACGCTTCCGGTTCTAATACTTCCACTCTTTCCCCGAAACTCAAAATTAAGGATTCCAATTCGTAATTGGGTATTACTTTAATAACAACTAATCCATAATTTTCGTCAAACGGCTTAATGAATTGTGATTCATGTAATGGTTTTGTTTGGATGTAGGGTAATAGCGATTTTTCAACTTTTAAAACTACTTTCTCAATTGGACTTTGCTCGATGCTCACGCCAATGATATCCTCAAAGTATTCAGAGAAATCTACTAAATCATTTTCTTTAAATTCCAGGGAAGATTGTTCTATATGTAAAATACGATCCAAGGATAAATTCTGTATGGAATCGTATTCTTTGTTTCTACCAAATACGAACCAACGATTATTGTATTGTTTCAGATAGTAAGGATGAAAAATAATTTCAATAGCTTCTTCCACTTTGAAACTTTTGTAACTCATATTCAGTACTTGTTTTGAAAGTATGGCATCGTATAAATCGGATATGAAATTTTTACCAACCAAATATTTATTTTCATCAAATTCAATTACTTTCGTTGAGATATCTTTAAGATTTAATTTTGTTTCTAATTTCATGGCCAACTCTTCTACCCAGTTAAATTGAGGCATACCTTTAAAACGAGATAAGGTAATTAACGCCTCTCTTAATTGCTGTTCTTCCTTTACATTCATCGGTTGATTCAGAATCGAAAAGTTTACATCTTTATAACGATAAAAGACTCTTTTTCCATCTTTACAATGTTCATCTAATTCAATTAAATAACCTTCATTTTCTTTCATGAAGGTAATATCATTGAAAATTTGCCTACGACTAATTTTAACTTCAAAACCGGTATATTTTTCGATTGCTTCAGAGCAAGATTGCATCAAATCTTCGATAAAATATTTTCTACCCGTATTGCGAAAACATTTGTCTAAAGTTTGATAGCGAATAATTGCATGTTTATTGGTTGCCATGAATGGTGTTATATTAAAATCTATTTATCGTATAGTTAAAACAAGTTGACAATAGTACAAATATTCTTTTAAAAAAATAGAATAAATCGATGTGTTAACTTCCTAATTGTTAAAAGAAAATAACTGTGCAAATCTACTGCACTAAACGAGTTTAGATTTGTTGAAATTAATAGAAATATAGATTATGATGCTACTACAAAAACCTTCCGAAATTGAAATCGATAACAACAAAGATATTTACGAATCCTTTTGTATGGCCATCATTGGAAGAGATTTGAATTTAATCAACGAATTGTTGAGTGATAAAGGGCGTTTTTTAAATCGAAGCAAAATGGAATTTTTGGGATATATGAATAGCTTGATATCTTCATTGCCTAAAGTGGGAGTTTGCGACTTTGACATCCTTAAAGGAATCTGTTTAGATCAGGTGCCTGGTAGTTTATCTTGCGAAATCGTTGCTAAAAACTGGTATCCTTTAAGAGAGAAAATGAACATTCAAATAGAAAGTAAAAAAACGATCGATTTCAGATTTTGTTTTTCATTGGTGATAGAAGAGGATTTAATTACGCATTTATTTACGCCTAAAACCACTATTAAATTGGAAGATTTACAAAAGTGTTTAGAGTTAAATTAAAGGCATGTGTATGCTTGCTTTTTTATTAATCGACTAAAACGGACAATCAAATTCCGCCATATACTTATAGTTTTTTTCACTCAAGCATACCTCACAATAATTAGCAAAATGGGGTGTTTTATTTAGGTCCATCCATTCGAAGTGAATTGTAGGAGCTCCGGATAAGGATTGACAAAATTGACAATGTTCCGAAAATACAGAGAGATTATTCTTGAAATAAAGCGACATTTCTTTTTTGTATAAATAGCGCACTTCATTGGAAGTAAAGAGTGGATAATTTCGATCTACAGGAATATCACTTTGAAATTTTAATAAAGTATATATTTCACGTAAGGTTGGTTGTCGCTTTAAGAAATCAATATATTCATGGATGTATTTGATCATGTTCTCATAAGATACTTGAATCATAGCGAAATTTGTATCGAAGTAAATACGATAAATCATTTCTCTAGGAAGGTTAATGGATAGTAAACCTTTCACACAGGATAAAGCACTTTCGATATCATAGCGAATACGCGTATAAATTGACAGTGGAGGGTGGTTTTCAGAAATCAATAACTCATATTCTAGTTCACTTAGATTTAGCTGCAAAGTTGGAGTGTTAAGATCCTTCTCTCCATGAATTAACAAATGAAGTGCTTCAAAGTCTTTCGTCCTTTTTAAACTAAAAAACTGGTCAGTCAATAGTACCGGATTGATTTGATCGATATACAAATGAAGAAATAACTCGTGCGCATCAAACATGTAATGCGCATTTTCGTCACTAAAACTATAGGAATCAAACGATCTTAGTTGATCTTCTGGATAGTAGGAATGGTAGAGGGCAATTTTAAATATATTTCTTAATTCATCTACGGTAAATTCCTTGATATAAAGAATAGACGTACTAATTTCCTTCATAAATTTTAATGTTTTTTCGCAAAGTCCTTTGTCGAATTCATGAAGTGTAAAAAATCCATCTAAAAAAGTATTTTGAATCTCTACCGTTTCTTCGGAAAAATAAGAAAGCGTGAATAGCACGATTTCTTCGATGACTTTTAGTTTTTCTACTATGTATTCACTTGTACTATTCGAGTCGATATACATTCCAACCACCTCGTCGAAAAACCTAGGGGATGGCAAATAGTTGTGAATCTCTTCAAGGGTATTTTCAATGTGCTTTATTCCTATATAGTTTTGACTAATTCGTGAAATCGATAGAGGGTTAGCAATGGAAAAAAAGTAGGAGGAGGAAGTTTCTTGTATCATAACGAATGCTAGTGGTTATACGAATGAGCTTTTTCAATGAATAACAATAAGCTATAACGAATTTAAATTTAGTAATAATATTATTTTATTGAACAATTTCAGAAACTAATCGATATAACTTTTTAAAAATAAATAAATCCAAATAAGTTATTTGTGAGTAAGTTCGACATTGAAAAAATTTGGATAATCCATAAATTTATATATTTTTAAAAAATTTCTAATAATTAGTTAATTCTTTTTAGTTTTAGTATAATAAAAACGCTTAAAAATCCGTTTTCAAATTGATAATGATTTAACCTAAATATTATGCATCCATTAAGAGAAGAAATCTTAAAAAAGCATTTAGAATTTACAATGCCTTTTTTTAAATTTTCAGGAAGTGTTTTCACTAATATTGGTGATTTCTTTCTTAGAAACAAATTCTCACCTGTACCTTTCGTTTTTAAAAACATGAGTTCAAGTTTAATTATTTCAATTTGTACACTTATTATCGCTGGTCTATTTTGCCTTTTAACGGAAAAAAAAGTATTATCGAATAAGTTCGAAATATTTTGGGAAATTTTATTAGGAATAGTAAGCGTATTTTGGATGCTTTATTTACTTCCTATATTTATTATGACGTTAATTATGGCTATTTTGTTTTCATGTTTTGTTACTCCTACCATAATATATATATTATTATTGATTTTACTAATAATATTTAAGATTACTTTTATTAGTCCATTGATGCTAGTTATTATTACTTTAATCTTAACTTTATCTTTTGCCTATAACGAATTTACATCGAATAAAAGTTAATCATCCTAATCCCAAATCAACTTTCAAATACGAATAATTAGTAATTTTAGTGTTCATTTTTAATGACTAAAAATTATGATTAAAATAATCCAAGAATCTTCCAAGTATTATATGCAAATTGGTTATAATCCAAAGACGGAAGAACCAAAACATTCTTTGGAATTAACCACTGAAGAATTACAAGTAATTGCACAGTTATTTACCGAGAGATTCGCGGAAGAAATTGGTGCTGGAGACCAAGCAACTTGGGAGTTTGGAAATCTAAAATTGACTGATGCACCAATTCACACCTATGGTTGGACCGATGGAAGAGAACGTGTCATTTTACATTACCAAGAGTTAAAATGGCATATGATTGTTCCTGAAATTGATGCAATAGGAGAGTTAGCTCGTAAAATTATAACACATTCAGAGGCATAATCTTTATACAGTTGTATAATAGATTGGGTTTGAATTGATGTAGATTTCTGAGTCGTAACTCACAAATTGGAGCCTAGCTAAATCTTTGGAGCGCACATCTCTTTCTGCTCCAGATAGGCTGTAAAAACACCTAGCGATTTCTTCCTCCATTTCTTTAAAGTTTTCGGAAATCGAATCTGTTAATACGAAAATTTTCAATCCTTTTCCACTTGGAGTAATAAAACTTACCCAAATCCATGGAATTTTTTTGGTGATTTCTTTTAATGCTTCAGGTTTGTCAATCGCATCGATATCCAAACAGATGACACCTGAATAGGTAGTTAATCCATTTGAATTTCGGTAGGAAAAAACACCGGAAGGAGTAAAACAAGGTAAGGATTTTTTTAATGTAATATCGGATCTACAAGCCTCCACTTCTGTCTTCCATTTTCCATCTTTTATCTTGTGAAAAATTTCAATTAAATCACAGGTTGACTTAGAATTTGTATCTCGTAGATCCGAATAAAAGCTTACTTCGATCTTGGTGTTACATTTCATCCAAACAGAAGGATAATATTCGATATAGTGCTGCGTGAATAACCACTAAATCTTTACCAATAGGACGTTCTGGTCTGCGCGTTATTTCAGACTTACAATGTGCTGCTTCATTTCCTAATAGGCGAATGACATGGCAATAACTTGTTATCCATGCTGAAATCTTTTACTTTCTTCTAAGCGTTTCAAATAAGAGTCTAGCGTAGATTCTTTACTTTTTAAATCATGCTTTCTACAAAGTTCAAGGGTGAGTGCTTCTACCAAACTGCGGGATTGTATAAGGTCTGCAGAAAGTGATGGTTCGGTATTAAAAGTTTGTATGGAAGAATTTATAGTGTATTTTAATGAGGTATGTATGGTTGTATTTAATTCTAAACGCGTTAGTAATTGTTTGTTTTTTGCGCGTAATGCTAAAGCTTCCTCAAATTCAAGCGATTCATCTTTACTTTCATCCGCTTGATCATCCCAAGCACGTTCTAAAACATGCATATGAATTCCTTCTCCATACGAAATAAATGCCCGCTCAAAGCTAGTAGAATTTGCAAGCCAACCCATAAGTACTTCTGTGAAAACCTTTACGCGTATTTTCGCTATTTCCTCAGATAAATTTTCATCCTGATCCCAATGATTTAGTAAAGCTTTGTCAATTAAATTGTTACCTATGTCTGAAAATAAGAGTGTACGATTGGATAAGGCATACTTAGTGTCAAGATGATAGGCAGTAATTGCGCTGATGCTACTTAAAAGTGTACGATAAATAGTAGATAAAATTTCTTTATAAACACCTTGATTGAAACCGTGTTTTTTGAAGTAGGGGTTAATAGTCCAAAGGGGAAAATTAAAATAAAGAATATCAGGATATTTTTCATTTTCAGTAGAATGGTGCCAAATACCCCAACTCGCTCTATATGTCGCAAGTTTATCTTCCTCTAATTCATTTTGTATGATGTCAAACGTAAAAAAGTCGTTAGCTAAATGATGTAATGGTAAAACAAGCTTCCAAGTATCGAAATTATAGGAAGAACTTTCTCGTAATTCGCGTAAGATTCTACTTCCTTTATCAAATGGTGCAGGGTATTTTCCGTTTCCTGCAATTACAAGCATTGCTGGTTTTTTATCCTCTATTAATAAATCGGTTTCTGATGCATCAAAGGAAATTTTAGCATCTGATATGATAATTTTTTTCTCGCCATATCCTTTATCTACAACAATTTCTATTTCTTTCATAGGTTTAATTTTAAGTAAACAAGTTTAATTATTTTATTTAAATTACTAGCTATGAATTTCATATCTTTTTTGAGTCTGTAATTTAACTACATTTATATTTAGAAAATAGATTTTAGTTATTCATTCCTAGAAAAATCAATAATAAGACAACATGAAATTATCCAGATCTAAAATTGAACTGTATTTTGACTGCCCTAAATGTTTTTATTTGGATGTCGTTGAGAAAATTGGAAGACCAAGTGGTTTTCCAATGACACTAAATAATGCAGTGGATTTACTCATGAAAAGAGAATTTGATAGTTACCGTGAAAAACAAACACAACACCCAATACAAATAGCTAGTAACACTGATTATTTCCCTGCTAGTGATGTACGATTGGAAGCATGGAGAGATCCATTTACAGGTGGCCTTTCTTACTATGACTCAAAACGTGATACAACCTATTTTGGTGCAATTGATGATCTGTGGGTAAATAGTGCAGGTAATTATGCAGTTGTGGATTATAAAGCTACAGCAGGTAAGTTAGCAGTTACGAGTCTGCCAACATGGGCTGAGAGTTATAAAAGGCAATTAGCATTTTACGCATGGTTATTGAAAAAAAATGGAATGCCATTGGCAAAGGAAGGGTTTTTCGTATATGCTACTGCGGATACTAACCGAACAATGTTTGAAGACAAATTAAACTTTGAACTGAATCTTATCGCCATTGAATTGGATGATACTTGGATAGAACCAGCATTGGATGAAATTGAGGAAGTACTTGCAGGGAATGAGGTACCCCCATCTTCCAAACAATGTAAATTTTGTCGCTATAAAAATAGTTAAGTAATTACGTATTATTTTATATTTAAATTGTACTAAATAACTTACACTTTCGTTTATATTTTAAGTATGTAAATTAGACTCCTTTTTTCGAGAAATAGTAAGCACTTAAAATATTACCGACCATGAAAAAGTTCGTTTTAGCAATCACAGTAAGTTTAGTAAGTTTCAATTCTTTTTCTCAAAATACTAAGACACATAAATTAGGTGAGGCTTTTACTCCGGACTGGTATGTGCCAAGTACATATGTATTTGATTCTGTTACTAATCGTAAAAATCATATCAAATCCGTAAATGAATTAAATGCAATACGCAAAAAAGCTGGTAAACCTATTTTAAAATGGGATGATCGTTTACAGCCAGCAGCAATACATCATGTTAAATATATGCAATATTGCAAAAAACATCATTTAGTGAATGATCCAGATGCTGTAGAAAAAGATACAATTAAATTTAAGGATTATAGTTATATGGATCATATCCAAAAATTTGATATTCCTAACTTTACAGAGATTAGTTGGCCGGGTGATAGAATCTCATTATTAGATCGTACCGTTTTTAGTGAAATGACCGAATTATTAGGTACTGGTTTTTATGTTATGGGTTTCAATTTTTGCCCATATCATTGGGCAGATTTAAATAATGCTAAATGGGATGCGGTATTTTCTTATACAGATGATTATACTGGTGTTACAATTGTTATTTTAGGTAAATATGTTAAGGTACCAGTTAATAAGTGATTATAGTTTTTCAAGTTTAATAACTAACTAGTTGGATTTTTTCGCATGTAAATTATAATTTTTAAGTAGTAGAAAACGATAGGTTAACTATTCCGAATATTCCATGAAGACACTTATTTTGGATTTAGACAATACCCTTATTTTTTCAAGTTATACGCTTTTACCAAATCTCCCCTTGGTAGAGAAAAAAGGATACCATTACCTCTATTTTAGGCCTTTTTTGTTAGACTTTTTGAAAGCGATACAAAAATTTAAGTACCAACTTATTTTTTACACTTCAGGTAAAAGCATCTATGCACATTGGATAATCAAGCATTTTCAGATGCAAAAACCGTATATTTTGTACACCCGAAAATATACTAAATCTCGGTATACCAAGTATGGGGTATACTACTTTAAATCGTCTAATAACATCCATTTCCCTATTACCACCAAAGAGATTGTCGTGCTAGACGATCGCATGGATTTATGGGAAGATAATGGCGAAATTTTTATAGATATATCCCCATGGAATGGAGAAGTAGGAGATACAGCATTGAAAGAAGTAGTAATTCAATTACTTAAAAGGCAAGAGAGGATACACTGATTTAAGCTTTATCTAGAAAAAAATATTTTTTGTTCAATTGTAATATTCTACCAATAATCTTCGTTATTA
>Ga0114962_10005363_pt1 | contig 10033 bp, 9 predicted proteins | sample C_130820_MF_Meta_FD_87017 | JGI IMG/M metagenome (GOLD analysis project Ga0114962, IMG submission 87017) | Freshwater microbial communities from Lake Croche, Canada to study carbon cycling - C_130820_MF_MetaG | ecosystem: Environmental > Aquatic > Freshwater > Lake | place: Lake Croche, Canada...
ATTAAGGAGTATGTTATGAACCATGAAGAAAATAATGCTAAAGAGTTTAAAATAAATAATAGTTTATTTTCAACTAACCATATTTTTAATTTTCTCTCAAGAACTCAACATACTTATTTAGAAGATCCAAAGCATTTACTCTTTAGTCTTTCGCGTTATAAATTTGTTGCGAAAATGTTTGAGGGTTATGAAAATGTTCTTGAAATAGGATGCGGAGATGCATTTGGCACTTCACTTGTTGCTCAAACAGTCGCCAAGATGACAGCAACAGACCTTGATAATAATTTTATCAATGAATTGAATAAATATCATCCTTTTTCTAATAAAATTAATTTTCAAAGTAAGGATTTTTTAAAGGATTATTATTCAAATGAATTTAATGCTGCTTTTTGTCTTGATGTTTTAGAGCATATTCCTCAGAGCTTAGAACATATATTTATTTCTAATATATTATCTTCTTTGAAAACTGATGGTGATTTGATAGTCGGAATGCCTTCACTTGAATCACAAATATATGCTTCCTCTATAAGCAAGGAAGGTCATGTAAATTGCAAAACTGCAGCTGAACTTAAGAAATCAATGCAACGTTATTTTTCTAAAGTCTTTATTTTTTCAATGAATGACGAGGTTTTGCATACTGGTTTTGCAAAAATGTCGCATTATTTTTTTGCTTTGTGTATTCAAAAAATATAGATATGAATATAAATATTTTTAATTATTTTGAAATATTTTAATTTTTTTAATATATATCTACGATTTATGTTTTTATTCTATATTCACATGGCCATCCGAAATGGAACGTTGAGCAGCCTTGTCCAGTCGCTGGTTTGGTGTAAAACCGCACAAGACCATATTTAACTGACATGGTTATAAGAATCCATCCACTTGGTATTAAAGTCTTGTACCAATGATATGTCTTACCAATATTAATACGTCAGCCATTCATACTTTTACTTTCAAATGAATCTTTCAACCTAATTTTTTTGTTTAGGTTTAACTGGTTCAATATATTCAAGCCTGATTGCTCACTCATACGCACAAAAATTATTGCCGTGCTGATGCATACAGGCTTGTTATCACAGTGAAAGTTTTTTTGCTTATTTCGTCAAGCTCTTTCTTGCACGACATCATGTCCATCGATACGAATCTGCGGGCCCAAAAACGCTTGTAACCATTGGTGTCTCGCTCCTTAACCACATCAGCAATTGCCTCTCTAACCTGGGCATCATCATTGTTGAGCAGAGATTTTCTGCAATCGCCTCAGTCAAATCTTCCGTTTTGTTTTACCACAACGTTGCTGAGCAAAAAAACCAATACCTACGCACACAGTCCTCACTGCTCGTCCCCAGGCAATACAGGCAAGCACGCAATCCACTTTTCTGCTTTAGTAAAGTCCACAGCCGCCTTTAGAATCTCGCTTTCCAAAGCCTTTCGGCCCAACGCCTCTTCAATTTTTTTAATACTCCTCATCACATCTTGGAGATCATAGGCTGGGACAACCGATTCATTGGTACCCACAGCCACCAAAGAATCTTCCATATAAGCTTTGCACCATTGAAAAAATTTAGTTGATGCAAACTATTCACCATGGCCACCAACAACACTGAACTTAATGGTTCTTTGGCCAGTTATAGAATTTCAAGCTTCTGCTCGGGTGTCCAGCGTCTTCGCCGCTGAACACATGTAACCACTTCCACCCTTCAGAGTCTTATTGAAGACAAAATCATATTCCTAGATCTTAGTAAATGAAAAACAGATGGGACTGTGTTTCATGGGGGTAAATCAAATAGATCCTCATCTACTTTTCAAATTTTCGGCACCACAATTAATGTAAATGTTATATTTTTAAAATAAATTTGTTTGTTTCAATAAAAATTATCATATAATATAGTAAAATAATAATATTAATAAACTTAATAATATAGGTATAAAAATGAAAACAAATGAAAATATTACAATACTTAAGAATATTTTATGCTTAGCTTGTAAATCAACAAAAATGGTAAAACTTGATATAAATCATGAAAATTATGTAACTTCAGATTGTAATACTGTCAATTTTAATCCAAGTTTTTTCATTTGCTGTGAATGTACTCTTATACAGAAAGAAATTAATTCAAAATATATTAAAACAACAAAAAACATATATGATGAATATAAAATTTACAAAAATGCAAATGGTGCAGAACAGTCTGTCTTTTCAAAGAATGGGCTCGCAAAATCACGATCTTCAAAAATAATTGATTTTTTGATGAATAATTTTAAAAAGAAAAAAAAGGGTAAATTATTAGAAATTGGTTTTGGAAACGGATCATTTCTGTCAACATTCTCAAAATTAAATCCAACTTGGAAATTAATGGGAACTGAGTTTGATGATAGAAATAAAAAAAATATCGAACAAATAAAAAATACGAGTTTTCACCATGGTGATATTACTTCTATTAATGAAAAATTTGACTTGATTGTATGTATTCATGTTCTAGAACACATATATTCGCCAAAAGATTTTTTAAATAACTGTGAAAAATTATTAAATGAATATGGAAAAATTCTTATTCAAGTTCCAGATTATAAGAAATCTCCTTTCGATATTTTTATTGCTGATCATTGCTCCCACTTTTCAATTGATTCATTAAGCAATTTAGTAGTCTCTAGTGGACTAAGAATTTTGGAAATTGGTAATATATTAATTGAGAGAGAAATTACATTATTGATCGATAGCAATAATATTGATCAAAGAATACAAATTATAGAAAACAATAATTCTGAATTTCAAAACTTAGTAACAAAAATTGAAAATTTATTTTTAATAGGAGATTTTACCTTAGGGGTTTTTGGCTCATCAATTGCAGCAACAATGATTTACAATTCACAAAAAAATAAAATAAAATTTTTTGTTGATGAAGATATAAATAAAGTTGGTAATAAACATCTTGATATCCCAATTATTTCTGTAAAAGAAATCCCGAAAAAAAGTATTATTGTGTTACCTATGAAAAAAGAAGAAGCAATTCTAATTTCAAATCGATTAAAAAATAGTAATTACAAATTTTTATATTGATCTCCTAAATTGATTATTAATAATGTTTATTTAGAAAAAATTTATTTATTTAACTAATAATTGAATTAGGCACCCATTGTAAATATTGTTTTTGAGGATAAATAAAAAATGCATCAAGAGGAGTTTTAGCAATCAATCGATATCCAAAAGTAGTTAAATAATTAACAATTTCATTGTGTGATATATTATATAATGACATATGTTTAGTTTCTATTACTATCACGCCAGGCTGCCAACGTCTCAAGTTTGCTCCAATTAAACAATTTAAATCTTCACCTTCAATGTCAATTGATAAAAGATGAATTTCTTGTTCATTAAAATAATGGTTTTTTAAGTAATCAAGTGTTGTTGTAGTCACTTGTTTTTTTATTATTTCATTTTGTAAAAATCTTTCTTCGTATCGTTTCACCGAAGTTGAATCCATAGTAGATAAGGTTCTATCCGGATAAATTGAAAATTCAACATTCCTAATTCTATCTGTAACTAATTCTGAAATGAAAATATCCCGTGGTCTATTATTCTTCCATAAATTTTTAAATTCATCATTGCCATCAATCGCTAATCCGCTCCAGCCATTCTGATAAAAATAATTTGTATTATTTAATATTATTGGGTGATTAGCACCAACATCAATATAATTACCTCTAAAAACATTACGAAGTAACGATGAAATAATTAAATCAGATCCTTCAAAACTGTAACTATTTTTTTGATATGGCAAATATGTTACAAGTGAATTATATTTAGGAATATTTGGATCAATAGCAAAAGTCTCAACAACCTTACTTAGAATTTTAGGATTTGAAATGTATGTTTTTTTTGCATATTCAAAAAAAGAAATTTCTTCATTTCCGCCTAACTGAAAAACACCAGTGGTTTTGCGTTGAACCAATATTTGGATAGCATCAAGAACATCCTTAATGTCAATTGGCGAAATAAAAATATTAGAAAAAGCTATAATTTCGTCTTTATTATCAGCGGCAGATTTCCAATTTTGAATAAATCGTGAACTCTCTGAAATGACTTTGGTAAGCCTTAAGATGCAGGCAGCATTAGTATTTAAAGATTGAATATAGTTTTCTACTTTTTGTTTAGATATTCCATAAAATGTATTTGGATTTGTAGGATCAGTATGTTTATAAAATTGCTTGGAACCATCAAAGACCGCGCAAGATGAAAGGAAAATAACAAAGCAATTTGAGTCAACACATTTTTTTATTAGTGCAATTGTGTTTGTTGAATTGATTTCTTCGCAGGCTTGCTGATTTGACTCACATTGAGCAATGTTTGTTATTCCAGCACATATTATTATACAATCATATTTAGAAAAATCAAGATTAAACTCTGGTTCTGCTAAGTCAAAAAAGAATGTATGCTCATCAGTTCTATCATTATGTCTTGTGGTTCCGAATACGTTGTAATATCCATTTAGCTGATTCTTTATAATTGCAGATCCGATTTGACTATTGGCACCAATGACTAGAATATTATTATTTATAATATTTTTCTTACTGCTTATTTGACACATCTCGTTTTTTTTAATTTTATCCATTGCTGCTTGCACTTTCAAAATTGAATTTTATATTTTAATTTTTTAATCTTTGAAATATATAATAATCAAAATACTAATCTTCAAATAATTCAAAATATGGTTTCTTACTGGCAAAATGAAACTGTTTAGTGGTTTTATAATCATAAGCTGTAAAAGGTAATATTCTAAAATCAACAGAAAATCGGATATTTTGACTTTCATTTATTCCGGACCCATGAATTAACATACCTGAAAATAATGAACTATGATGATCAGGAACAATCATCTTCCTAGCATTATTTAAATTTACACCTGAAATTATTTCTTTGGGCGAGTATAGAAAGCCAATAATATTACTAGTTGAACCTTTAGATGTTACTTCATCATTTATATTATTAGTAATAATTTCAATCTCAGGGATATTTTGTGAAGTAGGTATATATTGCAAAGTATTTAGAATATTAACACCTAAAATTGGTGTCCATATATTAACTGATTTTTCCATATTAGGACCATAAAAGGTCTCCCGATGCCAACCTATTTTTTCAGTGTTCATATTTACAAATGGCCTTGTTGCCCTAAGGTATAAATTAGACTGGATAAAAAATTTTTCCTCTCTAATATATTCTTGTATTTGAGCTTTCAACTGCCTACATAAGTGATATGTGACATTTTTCTGGTTGAGTAAATCTTGCGTTGTTTTTACAATTTCTCTATAGTCATCAATCAATAAATTAACATAATAATCTGTACTTTCGCTAAAGTATGATGTAATATAATGTCTTATTTGGTTAACAAGCAATTCGTCTTGATGTTTTGCAAAATAAATTGAAGATTCTCTAAATAAATTTTGAGCAGAATCATTATAACTTTCGAAGAGAAATTTATTTTTTTTACTTTCATTTGAAAATATTTTATTGTTCAGAAAAGTCATTATTTCCCCTTTTAATTATGGAATAAACCAATAATAATCACCGGTATAACCGACGTTTTTAAATAAATATTTCCAATCATCCACATGCATTATGGTTTTAGCTGTTAAATTCCAATCAAGCATATTTTGCTTTTCAGATTCAGTTCGATACGCATCAACTGTTATAAATGATTTACCTTTACATACTCTTTCAATTTCAATCAAGGCAGTAGTACATTCATCAATGTCCAAATTATGAATTGTATTTATTGAAATAACAACATCAAAATATTTTTCTGGAAATGGAATAGATATGGCATTGGCAAGTTTAATATTATTTTTAATTTCAGGCAATGCATTATCAACAGCGTATTGTGAAATATCAATTCCTTTTATATCTATACCAGGAATTAGCTTCGATATCTCATAAAGCATGAATCCTTTTGCACAACCAACATCCAAAAGAGAAGAAGATGATGAAAATTTGAAGTAATTCATGAAGTCTATGACAACGTTACTCCAATATTTGGAATCGTAGTTATAACCTCCATAACCATACCGTCTATCGCCATCAAAATAATCATAACCATATTTTGATGCAACTATTTTATCATTTTCAGTTTTTAACGATCGTAATTTAATATCTCGTTTTGAAACAGGATATTTAGCTAATAAATTGATTTCGATACCCATTTAATTTTCCCTCAATTATTTAATGGTTCTGGAATAAAACAACTTGATAACGCTCTTTTAATATTCCAAATATCTTCTATTAAAGAAAAATCGTTTTTAGATGTAGCTGTAATATTTTCAACTGCAAAATAAAGCATTTTTTTATTAGAGATTACGCTTTCATATATGTAAGAACGCTCAGTATCCTTTACAGGTAACTGGAAAAGACTATAAAAAATTATTCCATCAATTAATTCTAATTCTTTGATGGTTTGGTTAAGAATAAGTTGGCAATCTTTCATGCAATATTCTGTATTACTCATTAATAGATTTATTTTATTTTTTTTTGAGTAATCCCTTATAACAATATTTTGAATATGCTGCGGAACTCTTTCGCCTGCGAAAGGAGTACTTGTTATATAACCTCTGCATGTCTTCATGATAATTCAGGGTATTTGTATGTCATACCAATCCTAGAAGCAGCCCTAAGCGTAATAGGTGTAAAAAATTCACCAATTTTTTTATCGCCATAAGGTGAAAATAAGCTCTTGAATCTACAGTTCATTGTCCATCTGGTTTCAGGCTCTTGATTAATTCGATTTCCGTGCGGTAGCGATTGATTAAATATTAAAATATTTCCAAACTTAACTTCAAGATATTTTATTTTATCTTCAATTGATTTGAAAAGATCTTCAGAATCTTTTTTTCTCCAATTTCCAAAGAAATGATTAATATCGTTTAAATGATTCTGTGGAAGTATATACATTGATTTTGTCTCGTGACAATCAACCAACGGTAACCACGCAACAACCTCATAAGGTGAATCTCCAGACCAAGTATCCGAGTGAACTTGTAATAGCGAACTACTGTCACCGGGCAATTGAATACTTAAATTTATTCTTGATTGCATTGCTAGTTCATTGCCCACCACTGCATTCAAAATATTTTTGCATACTAAATAATATAGTTTACGTAATTCGGCATATGAATTCATTTCATTGATGATATTTAAACGAAATTCATTTAGTTCTACTGTTGAAATATAATTATGCACATTGTCTAATATATTTTTATCAGATTCTTCTTTATTTATTTTAAAATAGGATCGAATATTTTTGATAAAAAAATCTTTGATTTTATTTAAGGCTTCAATATTATCTACTGGCTTAATAATATAACCATTTTGAATGAGCTCATTATTCAAATTAACTTCATCTTGATCAAGAAACATTTTTGTTCTTCCAGTTTTATTTTTTTAAAATGGTCCTACAAAATTGAGGTGCGGTACATCGTGCCGTCCTTGTCGCACAAGCGATTGCTGCATAGAGTGTTGTTGCGTAGGTGATGGCTGAACATCCAGTTGAGCTAAGACTGCTTCAACCAAGTCCAGTGCATTCGGATAGTAGTGCTGGGTCATGCTCGACGCTGAAGGCGCTGGGTAGTCTGGTAGACAAACTCGCGAAGGTGCTTTTTTAAGCTGTCCGAATGTGGCTTGCACCACTTCGGTAATCAGTTCACCTGAAATACTGCCAGTTTTTTGTGCTGTGTCGGAGACCACCAAATGACCTGTCTGACGAACCGACTGAATCACGCTATTGACATCTAAAGGTCGAACACTGCACATATCAAGCAATTCGATTTCAATATTGAATTCACTCAACAATGTTTTAGCTGCCAAGAGAGCATCAAAGTTGGCGTAAGAAAAAGCCGCCACCGTGACGTGCTGCCCTTTGAGTCGGCACTGAGCCTTGTCTAGGGGTACGCGGTACATCATCTCTGGAACCTGTTCTTTGATGTTGTGCAGCCAACGGTGTTCAATGAACAAAACCGGATTGGGATCCTCAATGGCTGCAATCAGCATGCCTTTGGCGTCATAAGGTGTTGTTGGCATCACTACTTTGAGGCCAGGTACTTGCGCGAACATGGCCTGCAAACTTTGAGAATGCTGTGGTCCTTGTCCCCAACCACGGCCCACAATCATGCGCACAACCAGTGGAACACTGGCCTGTCCATTGAACATATAAGACCATTTGGCTGCGTTATTCACCAGTTGATCCATTGAAAGCAATGCAAAGTCCAAACGCTGGTGAACCAACACGGGTCGCAAGCCTGTCAAGGCTGCGCCAATGCAAATACCGGTCATACCGTTTTCTGACAAGGGCATGTCAAACACTCGATGTTTACCGTGTGTTTCTTGCAATCCTTTGGTCGAGTGAAATATGGCTTTTGGATCAGGTACGCCTTCACCAATGACCAGCACATTGGAGTCTTGATGCATCGATTGGTCTAAAGCCTCGCAAATGGCTTCTGTGTAACTCAACTCCCGCGTATAAAGTTTAAGCATAAACACCGCCCTCAGCCTTCTCAGCGTTTGAAAAGGGGCTTGCAAGCGCAAAATCAAAGGCTTCTCTGATTTCCTCAGCAATTTGCGATTCAAATCGCGAGATCACATTTGCATCTATCGCAGTTGCTGATCTGAATGTCAGCAGTGGGCATGTTTCTTCACCCGCCAGTATCTCAGCTGCCGTTCTGTAGTTCAACCCATGATCGAAGTCAGGTCCGCAGTGTTCGCGCCAACGGTAGGTGGAATATTCCAAAAATTGAGGGCCTTGGCCGTCACGCATGGCTTCGACGGCTTTGGCTGCCATCGCATAGATCGACAATACGTTATTGCCGTCCCCACATGCCGATGCAATGCCGTGTGCTTGGGCAATTTTGTAAATAGCTTGGTCAGGCTGTCTGTCCTTGCGGCGGGTGTAAACAGAGAAATCGTTGTTTTCGCAAACGAACAAAACGGGTAGCTGATGCAATGCGGCAAAGTTCATGGATTCTGATACCACGCCCTCTTCAAAGCATCCATCACCGAAATAAACAACCGTCACATCATTGGTTTGACATAACTTAGATGTCCAAGCAGAACCTACCGCCAGTGGCACTGTCCCACCCACAATAGGGGTTGAGCCCATAAATGACACTGTCAAATCGATCAGGTGCATGGATCCACCGCGACCACCACAACAGCCCGTGGTGCGGCCGTACATTTCGGCCACCATCGCTTGGAGGCTGCCACCTTTGGCTAAATAATGACCGTGCGCTCTATGGTTGCTAAATACCTTGTCACTGTTTTTTAAGGCCGCTGATACGCCAACAGCAATAGCTTCTTGCCCTATGCACAAATGCATGGGGCAACGCATCTCTTGCTCTGAGTAGCGCTTAGCCAAAGACTCTTCCACCCGACGGATTCGAAGCATTTCAAAAAATAATTTCATGGGTTCCATGTTTAACTTTATTTAAGCAAAGTAGTGAGGTATTTCTTTAAGCTCACGGGATCAATGGGCTCTCGGTTACAGACAATTTGCACATCCATGGCTGCAGCAACGCTGCCTACAAAACCAGCCACTTGCGATGAAATACCGCCCGCCAAGCACAAAGATGAAAGAGACAGAAAAGCATCCCCTGCGCCAATGCGGTCAATGACCCTTGACGAAAGTGCGGGAACTTTGTGAAACTGACCCGCAGCAGCGTCGTAAGTCACCACGCCCTTGGTGCCACGCGTGACGGCGAAATGCGATACACCCAACTTGTCTGCCACTTCTTGGCACACCAACTCAAGATCATCCGTGCGGTTATGGGCCGCCAATCGCAATTCAGGTTCATTCAATGACACATAGTCTGCGCGTGTGTAGCGATTGATGACATGAAAGCCTCGGTTACCGCTGTTGATTTGTGTATTCACAGCCAAAAAAGGTGCTTGCTCACAAATAACGGGAATCATCTTGTTGTTGATAAAACCATTACCGAAGTCGGCCACGATCACCACATCAAATTGAGACAAATGATCTTTCATCCATGGCAA
>Ga0114962_10005364_pt1 | contig 10030 bp, 8 predicted proteins | sample C_130820_MF_Meta_FD_87017 | JGI IMG/M metagenome (GOLD analysis project Ga0114962, IMG submission 87017) | Freshwater microbial communities from Lake Croche, Canada to study carbon cycling - C_130820_MF_MetaG | ecosystem: Environmental > Aquatic > Freshwater > Lake | place: Lake Croche, Canada...
AAAAGCAGTTGATATCTTACTGTCTATGAAAACATCTTGTAATCTACCCAACAAAGCAGTTAAATATGGTTCACTATATTCATATATTTTTCTTTGATACGAGTTTTTGCCTGATATATTTTCATTTAATAACTCTTGTACAGTTATTTTGAATTCTTCGTCTACCAACTTGGCCAATCGTAATCTTTCTGCTTCCATATGTTCTATATACATATTTTTAAGATCTTCGCGTGTAATTTTCATTTCTGAATAATATAAAAAAATTTTTATATTATTTACATTCAGCATTACAAAAACGAGGCGAACCCTTACCCCCTTATATAATGTCCTTTGGCAAAGGTCTACTAGGATCAATAGGCATAAACGCAGTTTTGGGTTGAAATAACATAGGTTTAGTTATATTATTTTCTTCATATTTACCAGAATCAATCATTTCCTGTGTATACTCAACGCCACCCCAGTTAGGATCCATAGGGTTATCACTAAACTGCGAGTTTTCAGTAGAATAATGAATTGCGTCTAGATTTGTAAAAACTCCTGTGTATTGGTTTGTAGGATCAAAACTTGCGTAATTTCCTGAATTATAAGGTGCATTTTCACGGGAAGCATCAATAACATCTATTGGTATCGTGTTTACTGGAGTTTGTTCCGATAATGTATTGCTATTTATATCAGTTATTGTTGAGCGTCTGTTATGCGTGTTAGATGTATATGGAAGACCTCCTTGCATATCAAATGGACTAGGGCGCATTCTATACACATCTTTTCCTTGTGCGTTGCTTTCCTTGTTCAAATAGAGAACAGGGCATGTATTTCCCAATTTGCGTTGAGCTTCTAAATAATAAATATATTCATCTAAACTATTAAATGGTATAGGATTATTCTCATCTACTGGTTTATTAGAATTATATAATAAAAGCATGCCTCCTTCTTGTATTAACATATTAGGGCACTTTGAATTCTCATTGTCCATTTGCTCAATAGTTAATTTATTATTTATAAAATCATATTTATAGGCACTTTTAAAATGGAATATAAAGTATATTCCTGCTAAAAATACTATAATTAAAAATAGTAAAAATAATAATCGAATATTCTTCATACAATGTTTTATATATAATAATTAGGAAAAAAATAGATGTTTAGATAAAACAATATCTACTAATAATATATATGCGTCAACGTACAAAAAAGAACAACAATAATTTTACAAAAAAGAATATGAAAGGACCCGTCATAATAGGGTTGGTGTACGCTAATTGGTGCGGTCATTGTCAATCCTTGAAACCAGAATGGGAAACAATGAAGCAGAATATTATGAGCTCACCTTCTTATAGAAATGGTTCTTATAAATTTGTTGAGATAGAAGATTCAGACAATGCAAAAGACGCAAAAATCAGCAACATTAATTCTAGTTTAATAGGAGGATCAAAATTAATGGCAAATGGTTATCCAACAATATTTAAGGTTCATGGCGGGAAATTACAGTATTTCCAGGGGGGGAGAACTAGCAGCGAATTGGAGAGATGGTTTTCTTCTAAACGTGTGGTTGGTGGGAGAAGGAGACCCGGATACAGGAGACGTCGTAGTTTTAAACTGCATGATTTAAAATCTGCTCCAGTTTGGAGGGATATATCTAACTAGGAGTATCGCCCATTCAAAAAATTGAATTAAATAAATTTTGAATTATTTTGTTCAACCCTAATAAACGTAAGAACACATATACTAAATATGAGTAAAATTAAGAAACCTGTTATTAAGAAGCATTATCGCCTCTTTGACTTTCACGCCTATGACGAGATATTAGAATCTCAAGAAGATTCTAGTTCTGGATCAGATAACGATACTAAAAAGTACGGCAAAAGAGTAGATAACAAAGTATTCGTTATACAAATGTTTGGTGTAAACGAATCGGGGGAAACTTGTTGCATCTACATCAAAGATTTCCAGCCGTTCTTCTTTATCCGCGTTGGAAATAATTGGACCCAGTACAATGAAACGATGCTAATCAATGAGATTCTATCTAAAATAGATAAAAAGTACGCAGATTCGATTGTCTCGCATAAGCTAGTTGATCGAAACAAGTTGTATGGTTTTACGGCTGGTAAACAAGATAAGTTTATGCAGATTACTTTTAAAAATACAGAAGTTATGAATAAAGTAAAGAATCTGTGGTATACTTATTGTCCAAGTAAATCCGATCCATCAATACAAGAGCGCAAGCGCATTAAATTCATGTTCCATGGAGTTTCTCTAGAACTTTATGAGAGTGGAAACATTCCTCCATTGCTAAGATATTTCCACGTCCATAACATTAGTCCAAGTGGTTGGGTTTCATTTTATCTAAACAAGGTGATAAGATCATCTGTAAATACAACCACATGTAACTACGAATACATATGCCCATTATCAGCATTAACTCCAGAACCCACTAAAATCGATCGAGTTCCATTTAAGATCTGTAGTTTTGATATTGAGGCAAGTAGCAGTCATGGAGATTTCCCCATTCCAGTTAAAACATATAAACGCCTAGCTATGAATATCGTAGACACGTTTATCAAACAAGCACAATTCTTAGATGAAAACAAAGGAAAACTTCTATTACAGAAGACGATATTAACTGCTTTCGGATACGATAGTTTTCAAAATATAGATCTAGTATATCCCAAAATTATGCCTTCGAAAGAACGGGTGAACCATATTATTAAAATATTGATGGATGAAACTATTGAAAACGCAAAAACCGCCAATAAAGATGAGGATAATTCTATACTATTAAGGATCGATGATATGTTTGAATCTATGAATGACGTCCAGAATCATGTTGCTAGTGAAAATGCTTCTGATGAAATAGAACAAGTTGGTGATGATGGTTCCGTTGACGAAGAAACCGCAGCTTTTCATAGGAATTCTAAGATGACTAAAAAGCGAAAGGATGAAAAGATCCTTGACATTCTAATGAATACAACTAGCATCAAAGAAGATCCGAAATTTATCACCAGAGACGAAAAGATTCAAGTTACCAACGAAGTATTAACTAGATTATTTCCTAGGTTAGAGGGTGATAAAGTGACGTTTATTGGATCCACTTTTCTAAGATACGGTGAATTGGAACCTTATTTAAACCATTGTGTTGTTCTTGGTTCGTGTGATCCAGTAGATGGCGCAGTTATCGATTCAGTACCTGACGAAAGATGTCTTTTGTTGCATTGGTCGGAATTAATACAGAAAGAGAACCCCGATATAATTATTGGGTACAACATATTCGGTTTTGATTATGAATTCTTATTTCGCCGAGCGGAAGAGAATGAATGCGTCCATGACTTTATGTTGTTGTCTAGGAAAGTTGGCGAACTTGCTGCAAAACCAAAGCGGGATGAACCAGGGAAATATGATATTGAAACCAACAAGATTGCTATTGCTAGTGGCGAATATGATCTTAGATATTTTAAAATGACTGGAAGATTGCAGATAGATATGCTTGCTAGCTTTAGACGCGAATTTATTCTGTCTTCTTATAAATTAGATGATGTTGCTGGATTGTTTATTAGCGACGACATTAAACGAGTAGAGCATATAACGCATCCAGAGTTTGGTGAAGTTACTGAATTATATAGCCAGAATTTAATGGGAGTACATACAAACGACTTTATTCACATAGAGATTTCTGGTTATACTTCCGAGTATCATAAGAAGGGGCAAAAGTTCAGGATTTTAGATATCGAACGAGGCAGAGAAGTCGTTGAAATGGTAAAAGGACAAGAGAAAACAAATAAATATAATGTATTGCTCATTATAGGACATGAGCATTTTGAAAAAGGTAAATCTATTAAATGGGGTATGGCAAAGGATGATGTATCGCCAAAGGATATTTTCAGATTAGCAAAAGGTTCGTCAGCAGACAGAGCCATAGTTGCTAAATACTGTATTCAAGATTGTAACCTTGTTCATCATCTTATGAACAAAATAGATTCGATTACTGGTTATTCAGAAATGGCGAATATCTGTTGTGTTCCAATTAGCTATCTTGTATTCCGTGGTCAAGGTATTAAACTGATGAGTTTCGTTGCTAAGAAATGTCGTGAAAACAATACTCTTATGCCCGACTTAGAAAAAACCATGGATTTTGATAGATACGAAGGTGCCATTGTATTGCCTCCTAAATGCGCAATGTATATTGATATACCAGTTGCTTGTGTAGATTACTCATCTCTCTATCCATCTGCAATGATTAGTCAAAATTATTCACACGATAGTTTAGTATGGACCAAGGAATACAATCTAGAAGGAAAACTAGTGAGAGAAAAAGGAGAAAAGAATTCGGCTGGAAAATATATATACGATAATTTGCCAGAATATCAGTACATCGACATAGCTTATGATAACTTTAAGTATATTAAGGTTGGGAGTGCACAAGCTAAGAAAACTAAGGTAGGACAGATTGTGTGCCGTTGGGCCCAGTTGCCAAATAATAAGAAATCGATTCTTCCATCGATTTTGGAAGAGCTTTTGAAGGCCCGTTCTGACACTCGTAAGCTAATTAAAACTGAGAAGGATCCTTTTATGCAAAATATCTTAGATAAGAGGCAATTAGCTTATAAGGTTACAGCAAATTCGCTGTATGGTCAATGTGGTTCTAGAACATCCGCGTTTTATGAGAAAAACGTTGCCGCATCTACAACTGCAACTGGCCGTATGATGATTACTTACGCAAAGCGTATTATTGAAGAAGTTTATGGAAACATGATATATAATACAACTTGTGCTGGTCCGGTTAGAACGCGAGCCGAATATATTTATGGCGATACAGATAGTGTATTCTTCACATTTAATTTGGAGAATGCTGAAACTGGTGAGAAAATCGTAGGCAAACCTGCTCTTGAAATGACTATTGAGATTGCTCAAGACGCAGCTAAACTCTGCACGCAATGGTTGAAACCACCCATGGAATTATCTTACGAAAAGACGCTCATGCCATTTATCTTGCTTTCTAAGAAGCGTTATGTAGGAATGCTTTATGAGGAAGACCCAAATAAGGGAAAGCTTAAGTATATGGGACTTCCATTGAAGCGTCGAGATTCGTGTGATTATATGAAGGATGTCTATGGAGGAGTTTTGGACATCCTAATGAAAAACACAGATATGGGTGCAGCAATTAAATACCTAGATACGTGTTTAAATAATCTAATTGCTGGCAAAGTAAGTATGGACAAATTGGCTATTACAAAGGCACTTCGTAGTGACTATAAGAACCCGGAATCTATTGGTCATAATGTTTTGGCAGAACGCATTGGAAAGAGAGATCCAGGAAATAAGCCGAAATCCGGTGATCGTATTAAATTCGTATTTATTGTGAATGATGATAAAAAAGCGTTGCAAGGTGAGAAGATGGAAACACCGGAATTTATTTTGGAGAATAAGATACCAATTGACTACACGCATTATATTACGAATCAAATCATGAAACCATTATTGCAATTGTTTGGACTTGAAGTGGAAAAGATTTGGCGCGCTCAAGGGAAGATGAGCGCTATTAAAGAATACCAAAAGGAGATTCGAAAACTCGAAGATGATTATCCAGATTTAGAAATATTTATGAAGAAAAAGGAGAAGTTTTGTGCCGTAAAAGTTAAGTCGTTACTATTCGATAAAGTGTTAGATAAAATCTATAATGAAAAAAACAATATTCAACAGATTACATCATTCTTTTCTAGAAAATAAAATATACAACATTATTATATACATTTAGTAAAATGTCGTTGTCCATGCATACAGTTGTTGGCAAGAAAGCTACTTATAAAGTTAATCAACTCAATAACCGAATGGTTGAGTTCAATAAACCCATAATTTATTACGGGGATGCTAATGTACAGAGAAATTTAACAGTATATGGCGATGAAGATCTTAAAGGCGATTTAACAGTTGGTGGTAATTTATCCGTACAAGATTTAACAGTAAGAGGTAACGAGCAAGTAAACGGAAACGAGCAAGTAAACGGAAACGTAAATGTAAATGGAACCGTATTAGCTCATACTTTTTTACCTGGTCAAGTAATTAATATGGCTATGCTTAGCAACACAGATTTAGGCCAAACCGAGAAAACTATTGCAGCTGCGGCAACTACTAATATTTTTTCACTGTCATATACACCTAAGTATTCAGATTCTTATTTAATTCTTGAATACCAAGCGGTTTATTATTTAAATGGCGGTGGTACTGATCAAGCTTACGGTTTTTTGAAAGTTAATGGCGACAGAATTAGTCAAACTTATCAGAAATGGTTGAATTCAATGGGTGGAGGTGCCAGAAGTGGTGTGTTGTTTCCTTTAATCGGAAGATACACTAATACCAATACTACAACAAAAACAATTGCTGTAGATTTATATAACGGAGCAGACGCTGACCCTATTACTGTAAATTCTGATCTTTCAACTTGGTTGAAGATTACCGAGATCGCTCGTTAAATAATAATTTTATTGTTATAAAATAAAATTATTTACACACCTTCTTTGTATTGACTTAAAATATTAACCAAAAGGGTAAACTCGACCACGCCTTTTTCCATCCTCTATCACTAATCCATCATCCAGATTGTTGTTCCAAAATATACCTAAATGAGTTATCTTCCCACATTTGTAAGTGTAGCTTCCTTCCACCATCAATATTTTACCACTAGCGTCCTCATAATATTTCCCTATGAAGATTCCTCCATCTTCATGACAAATTTTTCCGCAACGGTATCCATTCTCTATTTCTTGTAGAGTTATTTCAAATTTACCGGTATAAGAGCGAGATCCGCCGTCTCTAGCATACTGAAATGTGTGATGTATCGTAGACATTTTACTTAAATTGCTTTACTTAATTCGCTGAAAAAAGTTTTCAATTTTTCGGTATTTTCAAGGAATCAATAAACAATCCATTCCATCATTAAATTTATCAATGCATTGAGAATACTTTAATTCCTCCATGCAAAATTTCTTAATATTAAAACAGCTTTCTTCTGAATATTGTGGGTATTGATCGCAGATATTCTGGAACATTATTTTGGCGGCATCTCCTTTCTCAAATTCAAAATTTTCATAATAAACAATAGGTCTATGCTTTCTAATAGTTTCTATTCCCTTAGAAAATATAAACGGCTCTGATCCTTGTGCGTCACAATGTATAAATCCAATGTTCTCCAAATCCATACTATCAATTGTAGTTAGGTTTATAGTTTCTCCGTTTGTTCCTAATCCAATTCCTCCAAAATTGCATCCATCGCATATCTCTTCGTCGTAACGTTTTGCAACATTCCCACCCCAACCATCTATATCTGTATCGTGCATACTACCTTGTCCATTAAAACAGAAAACTCCTAGGTTACGAGGTAATATTTTATCATGTAAATTATTTTGATTAGCATTTTGAACCAATAAATCGTAAAGTTTTTTCTGGGGTTCGTAGACATATATTTTTTGGCCAGGGTTGAGAAAGGATGCATAAACTAGTGAACTTGTTCCACAATGACCACCGATTTCTAAAATATTACGATTAGGATCTATATATTCTTTTAATTTCCATAACGTATCTTCATCCCAATATTTATTTTCTCTAAAACTAGTTCCTATGAAGAGTTCATTTTGATAAAGAGTAACTTTCCCAAAATGAGTAAGATAAGTATATGTGTTATTCATTATAATACATATGCATTTATGTTTTTATTATATTAAACGAATTCATAACCCAACTCCTTTTCTTGGTCAACGTCAACCCTACGTTTGATTTCTTCTATAACTTCATTAGGAAGTAAAATAGGTTTTCTGAAATAGAGCGCAGTATATGTTCCCTTGTATCGAATTATAGTTTCATATTCCATATTTTTTTTTCCTAAACAGAATTCATCTTTTAACTTATCCAATGTATTCTCGTAATTGTCTCGCAGATCCTCGTACCGCAAAACAGCAAAGTTTTTCACTCTATTTTTAAAAACATTCAATAAATATTTGTTTTTAACTTTACGCAATTCGAATATATTTTTATATCTTTCTCCTGTATTGATATTGCGATCCTCCATAATTTCTGTATTTATTAATGAACCTACTTCATGTATGCTATAAAATTCGTTGTTAATAAAACTATGGATCGATTCTTTATTTTCAGGAGGAATGTGGTGCAACCTTTTAAAAAAACTATCTATCCAATCAATAGGATTTCTAACTACAAAAACAAACAATGTATCGTCTACGCATTCTTGATTAAATACTTCTTCTGTATGTCCAAAGAAATGCTTTATAGATAATCCTATATGTTCTAAATTAAAATTTCTAGCTATAGCATATTGTGCAAAAATAGTTCCACTACACCTTTCTCCTAATATCGAAAAATACTTCATAATATAGGTTGTTAAAAAATCTTTAACCCCTTAATGAATTAAAATGTGATATTTGTTATAGAATATATTACGCTGCATGTATAAACAATAATAGAATTTATTATATTTTCGTAGCTCCATAAATTTCTATTATATGTAAACGGAGCTTCTCTTATCCAGATATTAGCTATGTATTTAGTTCCTGATTTAACAGGTAACCCTGCGTGCAATGCTTTTGGATGACAACATTTATTTTCAGAATCTAATGGATGAAAAACTATCGCGCTATTGGGTTTGGGTTTAAAGTTTTTATCTAAGTTGATAAATCTAGTTTCTCCCTCTTCAAAATCATTATTTAAATAAATTAAAACTGTTAATACTCTGTGTCCTCCTTCTAATAAAAATTCGGGTTCATAGTGGGGAAAGCTATCATGGTGTTCATTATAGAAGTTTCCCTTTTCATATTTCACTACCTGCATATCTTCTACATTCTCAAACGGTAAATTATATTTATTGCATGCTTTTATAATAATATCTTTCGCTATTGGATTATCTTTGGGTATCCATGCAGTATAACTATTTCGAATGCTAGTATCAACATTATTTAATGGTCCACCCACTTCGCTAGGTTTAAACAAAGGTTTCGCAAACTCTAGTATTAAACGATTTTGATCCGGTGTTATATAATTATCTATTATTTCGGGATAGATATACGGAGAACTATCATGAACAAATCCTATTTTATTTTTAATGTATATGATTCTTGAATAATAAACCGTTACAAATATTACTATCGCTATTATTAAAAATAAAAATATGTAATACAGCATATATTATATATTTTCATAAATAAAACTCATTATTATCCTTAAATACTTGCTAAATCATTGCATAAATTAGAACAATTTGGTGACCCTAGTCCTGTTGTTAAATCATACCCTGTTCCTGCAGTATACGTTGTCAAAGACGCCGAGTTACCTGCTACTGAACCTTTATCAGAACCAATTGTGACATCATAAAAATCATTAGCGTATTTACTGCTCGTGTAAATAGTTTTATATAGACATTGTTGCACATTATTAAGTGGAGGAACATAATTAGAATTTGTTGGTTGGGGTTGGCTTGTAGAATAAACCGTAGTTAGAGTTGTTTTATTAGAATTGAATCTTTGTTGATTAGCCAATGACAGAATAGCAGCAAATAACGGTGTTGCTATAGAAGTTCCGCCAAATACATACCATTGATTATTGTATACTGTGTAAACTCCAGTGCTCTGGTTTGCTACCATACTAATGTCTGGTATTGCTCTGTTTTTATGAGCAATTGCACTAATCGATTGCTGATAACTGGGTTGTGATACACTTGTAGCATAACCACAACCTGCACTATTCCATGTGAATTCCGTCCTAGTTTTTGTTCCATTAGGAGTCCATAATAATGTCGTGCCGCCTACAGATATGCAGTTTGATAATACTGATGGCCAAGAAACTGAATTATTGTCTCCACTAGCCGCGCAATAACAGACATTAGGATTATTAAACCGACTATTGTATTCAGATAGAGATGTAGAATCATCAATTCCCCATGACATAGATATTACGTCTGCTTGAACTGTATTTGTTGCATAATCCACAGCAGCTAGTAAATCTGAAATGCTATCTGATCTAGCTTCCACCA
>Ga0114962_10005365_pt1 | contig 10029 bp, 15 predicted proteins | sample C_130820_MF_Meta_FD_87017 | JGI IMG/M metagenome (GOLD analysis project Ga0114962, IMG submission 87017) | Freshwater microbial communities from Lake Croche, Canada to study carbon cycling - C_130820_MF_MetaG | ecosystem: Environmental > Aquatic > Freshwater > Lake | place: Lake Croche, Canada...
AAACACACAGGGCTCACCTTCAAATACACCTATTCCGTCTGTGGTTCCTGAATATAGTCCAGGAAAATAAAGGCTCTGTTCCATGGCCCATATCTCAGTCATTTTTCCTAGACCGTTTGCAATAATAACATCAGCCATTTTATTAGCCTGCACATGTACTGGATTATTGCCCGGTTGACGCTGTTCACCAATTAAGAAACGCTCTAGATTGGCATGCATGGCTGTACCAACACCTGCGGCTTCTGTAGTGATCTGTTGTGCTTTTTCAACACCGACACGTTTCTTCCACTCATTCAAGTGAGTCATGTCCTTAGTGGCTGAAAGTATTGTTGTTACACTAGGTAACTTTTCTCCATCTGGAGTTTGATAAACTCTTTTACGAGTTACTGGATCATTAATTTGGATACAGTTTTTGTATTGGAATCGTTCAACGAACGGGGGTGGATTAATAGTCATATCAGTAATTATATATTACTGAAGTCTAAAGGTCAACCTTTAGAAAGGTTCTGGAGTATTAACTGCTGAGTGCGCCATTTGATCTACACTTGGACCTGGAGGAACATCAGTTGGGTTTTCGTCTTTTGGAGGTTTTTCTGTTGTAAGAATAATACCATCTTCATTGTAGTTTTTAACAACTGACTTTAAAGATGGGTTGCCTTTATACACATTATCAAAACCTTGATAGTCCATTTTACCATACCCCATATTTTTCATAAGGTTAGATAATGCTTCGTATGATAACTTCATAGAAGTATGTTTTTCGTCTGAACGGCCAACCAGGTTTCTAAGGACCAATTCCAGTTCGTCTGCAAATTGGTCGCTTACTTCAAATAATCTCATTTTGATTTAGATAGTGATCTAACTAGTGAGTGTGCTTCGCTTAATTTGCGAGCAAACAGTTGACGAGCTTCACGTGTCTCACGACCTGCTAGTTCCGAACCGCCTGCGGCAGCATCGGCGGCAGCAAACTCATCTCCGCCCATATCTTCTGGAGGAGGCATAGCACCACTGTCCATTCCAGCATCCATGCCACCGCCCATTGGATTAGGTGCACCGCCACCTGCTAGTGTAGCAACTGCTGAACTGATTGTTTCACGTGTTTGTGAAAGTGCTTGTAGAGCTTGATCTAGTGCAGGAGCAACTGCTTGTTTAAATGCTTCTGATTCCATTTGGCCAAACTCTTGACGAATTTGGTCTGCTAGTTCAATCATAGATTTAGTCTGGTATTGACCAACACGAGTCATCCATGTTGTAAAGTCATTAACCATGTCTGAACCGGCAGTAATTGTTTTGGCTTTTTCTTCTTCGTCTTCACGTAGATATTGTAGTCGAGCAATTTGTACTTTGTGCTGATTCTCTTTCACTTTAGATTTTTTCTTTTCTAATTTTTTATCTTCTGGTGGAGGATTCATAGCACTGTAATTCTTGCCACTGGTATGTTTTAAACCTGTAGCAGTCTTAGTAATGGTACCACCTGTTGATGATCGTTTTGTATCGCCTTGTTTCATATTTTCTCCAACTGTTTGTCCGCCTAGTACTGGGTTATGTGCTACACCTTGTTCTGGTGTCCCCATTCCCTGGCTTTGCATTCCGCCTACTGCTGGGGCAGGTGCTCCGCCCATAGGAGCGGCCGGTGCCATTCCACCTTCTTTAATACCATATGGCATACCGCCCATGATACCTGCATGTTTGTGATAGCACTCGCCCATTGGACCATGACTGATCATGCCGCCGCATTCTTCACAGGCTTTCTTGTGATGACCGCATTGTTCTAGGTTGCCCATGCGGTGATGTTTGGCATATTCTGAAGCATGGTGATGTGCTAGTTCAGCAACATGTTCAATACCTTCCTTGACTTTTTTCTTGGCACGTAATTTTTTAAAATCACTTTTTTCTAATTTGCCATCGTGATCCATATCTAACTTGTCTTGGTTGCCTTTTAAGGCTTCCTTGACTTTCTTATCTTTAACGGCCTTTTTCATTGGCTCTTTTTTGTTGCCGTCTTTGTCCATGTCTAGGAAGTCCGGCTTGGCTTTTTTACTTTCGCCTAGCATTTCTTTGATCCTTGTGTTTAATAAATTAACCATATATTTGTCTTTCTGGTATGTGTTGTCTGTTAGGCTAGCGTTAAAACCTGATGATTGCTCGACTTGAAATATCTTTGTCCTCAACAGGTTACGATAGTTTTCAAGTTCTTCTCTTGTGTATTTGTCAAAATTGACTTTAACGCCAAACTTCTTGAACATGTTTTCGTTCAATTGGTTAGCAGTGACGGGTTTGTTTAAATCTATGGTCTTCATGGTTTTTTCCAAAAAAGTTTATTATGTTTATTTATCTGAGACTACGTAGTTTCTCAAAGGAGTGTACAATGGTAGTTTTATACGCCTTTGCTTGATATTTTGCATCATTGTATCTGGTTTGCCAATATGCAAACTGATCTATGTTTTTCTTACTGCGTTCCATAGCACGTTTGAATACTGTCTGATCAAAATCTCTGTATCCAAAATATTTGTCTTGCACTAATAAATGTTCAACAGCAGACTTACCCAATGCTAGGTTATTTGCCACTACCGCGGCTGTTTGTGGTAGATTAATTTTATCAATCAGTGTGTCTTTTTTAGGATTAAAAATATAATAAAATCCATTGTCGTCACGGCCTACAATATATCCGTCAAAGTTAACTCGATTATGGGACAGCGAAGAAGGAACTACATAGCCTTTCTTTTTCAGAGAGTCAATCACTGTTTTAGCAATTTTCTCTACTTTAATGAATAACGCGGGATCAAGATCTATCATTGGCTTTAATAAGATGTTTACTATCTTTACTTATTGAGTAAACACCTTTGCGAACCAAATTCTGAGCAACAATGTATTCGCGCTCATAAAGACTGTCAATGGACAGATTGTCAGAATGACTTTCAAGAAACTGTTGTTCTTCGTTGTTTAATATAACAGGTAAATCTAATAGTTGATAAATTTTCATCTTTGACCTGCTAATGTTTTAGGATCAACTTTAATTGTGCCAAATTTATTTCCAGTTAGTTCAATACCAGTATCGTCAATTTTACCTACTTTAAAATCATCCATTCCGGGAACTTTAAGTTGTGATCCTGGTTTCAGTGTTTGTTGTAATTCTTGTGTAGTAGGGGCTCTGTCAGATGCGGCTTTTGATTCTGCATCCCATCGACTTTGATCTATTTGCCCTGCGGTATTGCCCATGTTAGCACCACGAGCAACTGCGGCACCGCCTAGTTTAGCAAGACTGCCTAATGAAGTAGCCTTACCGCCAGTAAGACCACTTAGGAAGGCAGCACCGGCGCCCATAGGTTTGCCGCCTTGTTGAGCAGGTTGCGCTGTCTGTTGTGCAGGTTGTTGACCCATTGGTTGTTTTTGTTGAGAAGTAGCAGGTGCTGGCTGAGGAGTTTGTGTTCCTCTCGGAGTTGCTTGTTGTGCGTTTGCAGTACCTGTAGCACCAGTAGTAGTCGCTGGAGTTTTAGTTTGATTAGGATTAGGCGTAGGGGTAACTGATCCCGGAGTGGGTTTAAGATTACCTATGTTACTGGCATTGAACGTGGGAGGTGCACCTGCAGTCTGTTGACCCGAGGGACTTTTTTGTTTGGCCGCATCTATAGTTTGTTTAAGTGCTCCTGCAATTCCAGGTGGGCCTAATTCAAAAATAAATTCTCTTGCTCTCATTATGGCATTTTAGTTAAGATAATCCCAATCAATGACAGCATTGCTACAATGATTGTTCCGGCGGTGCCGATAAGAATCTTAATAGTGTTAAGACTGCTTTTTTCTACTGTATCTTGAAGAGTGCTTAGTTTACCTTCAACACTGCTCATTCTTTGTTCTAAAGCATCATAACGTTGTGCGCATAACTCAACGTGTGCTTCTAAGTTTTGTTTCTCTATCGATGTTGGGTTTGACATCCCTTTTCTCCTGTTATGTAATAACTACCGTTTGCCATAATGAAGCCTTAAGAGTTGCCTTGAACGAGATTTATAATTGTGTTTTTTGTCGCAGGGTTTGACACGTCAAATACTGCTGTGACTATATTTACCGTTTCATCTAATTTTTCAATTACCGGGACCTGGTCGATGCTACTGAATAAACCACCTAATCGCCCTGTATCGTCACTGAAAATGTTGGTACGATCTGGTCTAAACAACCAAGTCCACACACGGTGTTTGCCTTTGTAGTCGGATCCAAATCCAAGTCCTTTAACATCAACTAGTTCCGATGATGGTGGATCGTCGTATTCTATGATACTGCGAATTTCTATACATTGGTTTAGTGTGGTCCAATTCTTATGTTGATCTAACTGTTTAGGTGTTCCTTGATTGGGACGCTTCACACCTGTGTTAGTAATATCAATAAGGGTCTTGATTTGTATTGTTTCCATAATATACCTAGATAATATATTTATGGTCAAAAGAAAAGGGAGTTAAAAAACTCCCTTAATCTGTTTCTAATTTTTAATATTAGAATACAAAGGCTGCAACAGTGGCACTGCTTAGGTGAACACCGTTAACTGTACCTAGAGCCTGGATACGGCTTTGTAGCGCGGCGGCTGTAGTAGAGCCGTAAGCGGCACCTGTACCGTCGTTGTTTGGACCTGTACCTAGAACAGCATTGCTTAGATCGCTGTCACCTAGAGCCTCTAGGCTAAAACGTAGTGTACGTGTTGTTGTGTTCAATGTACCAATACGTCCAACAGTACCGATTTGGCCAGTTGCTGTTTTGAAGATTTGGTCTAAAGCACCGGCAGCGTCACCGACGTCGTCGGACAATGCTGTAGAGCCTGCGGCTTGTACGTCACCACTCCAAAAAGTGATTGTGTACTCTTGTAAGGCAACGCCTTCAAAGTTATTGCTGTGTCCACTGTATGGTACACTAGATCCGTGAATTCTTGTAATTCCACCCATGATTTTTCTCCTTGTTAATCGGACCGCTCTCTGCGGTCATCGTGCAAATATTTAGCCAAATTGGGGAAAAAGGCCGTTAATCGGTATCTTTTGAGTTACCTTCAATTAACCTAAGGCCTTTGGCAGTTTCTCTACCATCACGTAGTTTACGTATACCTCGGGTAAATTTGGTAGGATCGGCACCTCGTATGCTGTTAAGTAAACGTTTTTCTAATTCAAAGGCGGCTTCTGGATCAAAGTTTTCTCTAATTGTGGCTATTAAATTAATAGCACTGTCTATAACGTGGTGAGCCCGAGTTTCAATTATAGATTCGGCATCCTTCTTAACTGCTATGGAATTGAGTTCTTCTAATAGAGATCGAGTTTGTCGTTTCACTTAACTTTCCTTTTGAATATTTATTGTTATGTAACATCTATTATAGCAAAAGTTTTGACAAAACAAAACCTTGCAAATTGTGCGGTCGCAGTATATACTTGATAAATACTCAGTAGAAACCATGAGTAATACATTTTAACACACAGGAGAAAAAAATGTCTAAAATTATCCAAAAGATATTCAAATTTTTTGAAGGTAACCCACAAAGTCACCTAGAAGCATACATCACAAGCAAACGCCCTACTAACTGCGCCGAAGTCGAGCATTGGGCTAGAGTTTATTCTCAAAACAACACAGCCTGGAGGGGTCTATAATGTTTAAATCAATTAAAGAGTTTTTTGCGTCAGTAGCAGAAGCAATTATCGAAGCACGTAAAGCAGAAGCAGATATGGTAGTTCGTCGGTTTAAAGGACAGTAATAATGGCTGAATTTTTTAAAACCTTTAACGAGCGTGAATATGGGCCAATCATTGCTATGATTGTTACTACTGTTGCAATTGCCTGTTTGGAAATATTCACGTGACCTGCTGGTTCTGAACCAATAAATACTGGCATGAAGTTAGTGTACATACACGGTGCTAATGCCACCAGTGAAAGTTTCAACTATATTCGAAAGAAAATTGGTTCAGGTATGGTTATTGACTACAACAGCAATAACGGTTTTGAAAACAATTTAAAGGATATGGTAGAAACACTTGCTCCACATAAGAATATATTTTTTGTGGGGCATAGTCTTGGTGGTATATATGCACTACATCTTGCTAACCATATGCCCGATCAGGTACTAGGAGCAGTTACACTAAGCACACCATATGGTGGAGCAGAAGTAGCAGATTATGTTCAGTACTTTTTGCCTTTCAGCAGACTTATGAAAGATATAGGTCCCAGCAGTTGGGTTATGCGGCAAACAGATCATATTAAGATACAGCATCCATGGACCAATGTAGTTTCTATCAATGGGAAACATCCTTTCATGGTACAACCTAACGATGGTGTTGTTACTATTGCCAGTCAGCGTCATCATGCTGACATGGAGTTAGTTGAGGTAGAAACTAATCACTACGAAGTTGTGCTAAGTGACACAGTGATCGATATTATTAAAGAACGAATAAAAAAGTTCTAAGAATCATTTGCTATTGTGCCGTAAGGCCTGTATAATAAATACATGGCAACAAATAAGTTGTTGCTATCACAGACATTAACACACAAGGAGAATACAATGTCATTCGAAACACCAAAGTTACCAGAAGTTAAGTTCAACAAGAACGGCTACGAAATACGTACAGACATCTTAGATATGGCTAAGAGCCTAGTCAGCGAAGACTTTCATTCAAAGTTCCGCGGTTGGGAAATGTCAGTTGCTCGTGATGAAAAGACTGGCCAAGTTATCACTAGAGTAGATATGCCAGAGTTTCCAGGGCTTGACAAAGTTCTAGAAACAGCGGAGAAAATGTATAGTTTTGTTAATCAAGGTACTACTAATACTAAAAAATAATAATTAAGGCGTAGCCACTATTAGTCCAGACCCCGGGTAACTCCGGGGTTTGTTATTTGTACTAGGGTTTGATGCTGTCCAGGAGGTATTCCTAAAATTCGAGCATTAGGAAACAATTTTAAAAATGCCGATGTTTGGTAGTAAGTACGCACCGAGTCACAATTCGAATTAATATCTTCTTGATCTAACACAATATCTCGGTCGTTAAGCCAATAGGCAACCTTATTGTATTTTACAGTTGAAAAATCTATTTCGGCAATGTTGTACCGTTCATGCATCCAACAATAAAATGGTTGAAACATTTCTGAAGGCCATATGGTAAACAACAATTTTCCACCGGGGACTAGTACTTCTAACAAATTATCTATTTCCTGCTTGGCCTGTTCAATACTTATATGTGTAAAAACACTGTAGGCAATAATAACATCAAATTTTTCATTAACAAAATCTTTTACCTTCAAATTAGGTATGCCTGTGGGATTGTAACTAGGATGCCACTTATTGTAGTGAACAAAATTAAATCTAGGATGATGTGATCGAGCCTGCTCTATTGAAGGCAGATTTAAATCAATTCCTAAATAATTATGTGGAGTTATGTTTGTCCCAGCATTAGAAACATAGTTCCCCACATTACATCCAAAGTCTAGTATCTTATCTGTTGTCCAATCAACTGTATTATTATGTTTAAAGATTTCAAATAGATCTTTGTTATTAGGTTGTATATAATTGGATTCTTTAATTGGCGCAGGTTTCATACATTTGATTTAATTGATCTAAAGTAGTATTATTTAAATCGACATAACCTCTATCTAAATACTTTTTGTATCGATACATGATAGTGTCTTTGGGCCATTTGTGAATATTTTTATTAAGTCGTATAGTTTTATTTTTAATATCATCTAGTGTATATTCATTTGTTATATAGTCTTGACCGTCATATGCAATTGCTGTTATTGTATAGTCTACAATTTTTAGGCGTTCTTGCACTGATATAGGATGCACAAAGGCCTGATATTTAAAATTATTAATTGTCCAATACATACTACTGCTTGCTAACCAATTAGTTTCTTTTGTTGTTGTGGCCAACGGCTGAAGTATTCGTTTTACATTCTGAAATTGATCTTCGCTGGTACAACAAATATCTAAATCATCTGGCAACCAAGTTGGAGTCGCATGATTGAGTTCAGTTTCTAGTAACCATGTCATGAAACTGCCTGTTATGTAAGGTCCGTTGACTAAATCAAACTCACATAAAGATGCCAATTCTTGTAAGCATTGCTTACTGTCTGCAAATGAATCTAGCATGATTACTTGTTTGCGTGTTTCTTCCGGCCTGACTTCATATTGGCCAGCCAATGTGCCATACGAGCCTTTTCACCCGACGAGTGTTTAGCAGTATTTCTTAAACTGCTGATTGATGCTTTGGTGTTTACACCTGAGCGTTTAGCCAAACCTTTGCGTCCTGGATTCTTACCGTCGGCAAAGTTTTCCGCCACACCTTGCTGTCCTTCCACAGTCAACCTGTCTAGTGCTATTGGATTTAATACAACATTCGGTTTTAAGCCTTTGGTGTTGGCATAGGCCACATACACTTGATCCGTGGGTTCTATAACAAAACTCACACAATGTTTACCAACCCAGTTGGGTTTGCCCACACTAAACCAAATGCCTATCACAGGAATAAATGGATGTTCATCTGTGCTCAACCGACCATATTCTCGTTCGCCTGTGGCATCACGACGAGGTTTCAGTCCACCACTTTTCTTGATTGCTTCTAGACTATTGGTACAATGATAAACCCTTTGACCCACTATGTCCTGTCCAGGAAATAAGTTCGTACCGGGAACATTCTTGGGAGGTCTAAGTCCTTGGTAGTTGACAAAATTTTCCATTGCTTGATCTTGTTCGTAATCTAGAAATTTTTCAGCAAATGATTGGCATTCTTGTCTTATGTTCTTATCACGAGTTTCCATTATATCAAATTCTCGATCATCTTCTGGCTGTGTAGGATCCATAAATCCACAGTAGACTTTGGTAACGCCTACTTTGTTTAGTAGTTCTGTACAGGATTCTTGATAACGTTCGTCCATGTGCTCTGAACAGGGAGAACAAGTGGTAAGCACAATACTGCCTTCTGGGATAGCACCATGTTGTGATTGGTATTTGTCAATAGCCACACGTTCTGCGTGACGGCGTGTGCCATTAGGTCCGGGCATGTTAAGTCCTGCAACCATACGGTTATCTGGATCTAGTACACAGGCCGCAACCATTCCGTATTTTTCCGAATCTATATTTTGCCCTTTATTAACCATCTTAGCAAGTTTATCCAGTATTCGATCTAACTTGGGATAATTGTGTATTTCTTCATTGCTTTCACGCAAATTCACCGCCGGTTCGTCAAAATATTGGCGTGAAGCCTTGTTAAAATGACGCATAATAACGCCCGCTATCTCGTGTGCTTGATTTTCTTCTGCCGAACCTGTTTCACCGCTCCGAGGCCCCAGCCGGTGTTCAACACCCTGTTTGTAGTGTACCAATTCGTGTGCTAATGTACGAATAATGTCTAGTGGATGACGATCTTCTATGGCAAGGTATATAACACCTTCATCATTGACGAACTTACCAAATGTAGGTTGATTTTCATCATTGATTTTCAATTCTAATTTAATTGGGGGTAGTTTGTCTATCTTCAACTCTTTCATTGCAAAGGGCAGGAAGTCTCTAAAGATTGCTATTAGATCAGGTTGTTTTGTTTCAGATAGAAATTCTCGTGCTCGCATTGATATATTTAGTGCTGGTTACTTTATCCAGCGCACACTACGCGGTGCAGTTCAATTGCGCGGACGCCTATAACCGTGACGACTAACGTGCCCTAAGGTGGGTTCTTATCATCTGGGTATGCTATTCCCATCATACCGCAGCCATAGCGGGACAAGCCCTCTATAATACAATCAATCAGTTGACGCATTAGCGCCACACTTTGCTCTTTTAGCATTTGTTAAGGCTCCAAAGTCTACTGCCCATTCTCTGCCAGGTTGTAGTTCAATTGCGCCTTGTGGGTAAGCAAATTGTACACCCGCTGTTTGTTGTATCTGTGCGATTGGCATACGGAAACGAGTTAGGTCGTTGCCTAGGTTAGGATATGGGGCTACATGTGGAAATGCCCAACCTGCTATTTCTTTGGTTTGATTATTGATAACAATTTTATAATAACCATGCGGAACAACAACA
>Ga0114962_10005367_pt1 | contig 10029 bp, 7 predicted proteins | sample C_130820_MF_Meta_FD_87017 | JGI IMG/M metagenome (GOLD analysis project Ga0114962, IMG submission 87017) | Freshwater microbial communities from Lake Croche, Canada to study carbon cycling - C_130820_MF_MetaG | ecosystem: Environmental > Aquatic > Freshwater > Lake | place: Lake Croche, Canada...
CGTAAGCGTTTTAGTGCTCCAAAGTCACGTTCTAATGGAATTGTGATTGCAAGTGCTTGGAAGCCAGTATTTACTAAGCCCGAAGCGATCATTCCGGCAAGAAAGTATTGTGAAAAAGTTACGCCAGGTGCGATGGTATTTTTAAATACTGATCCAAAGATGGCCAGCAAAATAACCGGAAAAAGCAAGGTGAATACAACAGATTCGCGCTGACGAGCAAATTGTCGAATCTCTAATCCGCCGCGACGGATCCCTAATGACAGAGCGCTAGGAATCTGATTCATTCGTGCCTCCAATCATTTCAAGATAAATATCTTCAAGTGATGGCCGCGAAACAATTAACTCTGGGACTTCGCCACCGAATTGAGAAGATAGCTTGGCTACTAATTCAGTGGGGTTATCAGATCGTTCTGATTTAATTTCACTGCCATCTCGCCATGCAACCGTTGCTTGCGAAGTTGCCCGCCCGCCTAGTTCGCCCGGGGTTGAAACTTCAATAATTACACCGTGATTAATCACAGCTACTCGATCGGCCAATGCTTCGGCCTCGTCTAAGTAATGAGTTGTCAGCAAAATCGTGGTTCCGCCGCTGCGCAGGGATTGAATCAATGCCCAAAAAGATCGACGAGCTTCTGGGTCAAAACCAGTTGTTGGTTCATCCAAGAAAAGTAGTTCGGGGTTTCCGATAATTCCCAGTGCTACATCTAATCTACGGCGCTGACCACCAGAGAGATTACGAATAAGGGCATCTTCTTTTTCCACTAAACCAACGGAGTGAATCACCTCATCGACATTGCGAGGGTTTGAGTAATACCCGCTGAAATGATCAATAGTTTCGACAACTGTTAAATCACCTGCATCGGCTGAACTTTGCAGAACAATTCCAATTCGATTTCGCCATTCGCGAGATTGATGACCACGAGTTTGAGGATCAAATCCCAATACCGAGACTGTTCCAGAATCTCTCGTTCTAAAACCTTCTAGGATTTCTACCGTTGTTGTCTTACCCGCACCATTTGGACCGAGCAGAGAAAATATCTCGCCTTGTGCGATTTCCAGATCGACTCCACGCACAGCGTGAACATCGCCATAGCTTTTCTTCAGGCCTTTTACTTCGATGAGGCTCATGTGGCCACTTTACTATGCGAAAATACACCTGTGAGCCCGCGCAGAAACTACCCCAAGAAGCGGGTTAAGCCTGAAGAACCTCGGGAAATCAATATTAAATCCACGGGTGAGACCACTGAAGAACATAGTGATGGCGTTTATATCGTTCGCCGTTTAACAGGATCTGGTTCTACAAAACCGTATCGCTGTCCGGGATGCGATCAATTAATTCCGCTTGCAACTCCACATGTTGTTGCGTGGCTTGAATACGATGAAGAAGGTCGCCGACATTGGCATACAGCTTGTTGGGCCAAGAAAGATAAAAGGCGTCCGAATACCGAGCGAACTCGAAACGCTCCTCGTTTTTAACTCAAACGATTAACCCAGCCGACCCTTTAACAACTGTGTAGCTTTCACAACAAGTGTGTCATCTTTAGCACGACGTTTGAAGCTTAAGAAATGCAGCGGCACATTAAAGCGAGTACGAACAACCGTGCGCGGATAGGTATATTCAAGCAGTCCTTCGGGACCATGAACTCGGCCGTAACCACTGTCTTTCACTCCACCAAAAGGAACTGAAGAAACTGCTGCAAAAGAAAATGTGGAGTTTATTGCAACCATTCCACATTGCAGCTGCGAAGCAATTTTCTTACCCTGTCGTTTGGACCAAACGTTTGCGCCCAAACCATAACGGGAAGCATTTGAAAGATCGATTGCTTCTTGCATATGTGCTACACGATTAATAATAATGATTGGTCCAAATGTTTCTTCTCGCACTGCAGCCGATGACTCAGGGACATCCACCAAAATAACTGGCTGAACAAATGGTGCTTGTACCGATTTCAAAGAGCCATAGGCAAACCGCCCACCGTCTTTGATTGCAGCCTTGATGTGAGATGAAATTACAGAGATCTGTGAAGGCATTGTTGCTGGCCCATAATTTCCATCACCAGGTGCACCGGCATGAATACTTTCGGCAAGTGCAACTGCCTTTGCAATAAACGAATCAGCCACTTTTTCATCAACATACACACGTTCTGCGCCAATACAGGACTGGCCAGCGTTGGCCATAGCAGACCAGATAGTTGCATCAACTGCGCGATCTAGGTTGGCATCTGCAGCAACTATCACAGGATCTTTTCCACCACATTCGGCAACTATTGGCGTTAAGTTAATTGCACATGCGGCAGCAACTAACTTGGCAGTTCTGGTTGAACCTGTAAAAGACAACTTATCAATTGCGCTGGTGCACAAAGCATTGCCGGTATCTGCTAATCCCGTAATAGTTGTAAAAATGTCTGCAAATGGTGCAATGGCGTTGAAACTATCTTCTAGCCACACACCAACACCAGGTGTGAACTCACTTGGCTTAAACACAACCGTATTTCCCGCAGCTAGTGCATATGCAATGGATCCAACAGGAGTAAAGATCGGATAGTTCCAAGGGCCAATAACACCGACAACACCAAGTGGTGAGCGCTCAACAGTTGCTGACATATTTGCCATCAATGCACCTGGAGCCCGATAAGAAGTTCGCATGATGTCTTCAGCATGTCGCGCAGCCCAGCCGATGTGGCTTACAGCTAAAGATGCCTCAAGTTTTGCATCGCTAATTGGTTTACCTGTTTCAAGTGAAACAAGTGCTGCAATTTGATCCACGTTATTTATAATGTAATTACTCCACGCCAACAAAACCTTTTTGCGACCTGAAAAACCAAGCCCAACCCATGCGGTGCTGGCGTTTCGTGCATGAGCAACAATTTCGCCAACTTCCTTTGCGGAATAGATTGGGTATGAACCAATGGCTTCACCGGTTACAGGATTATTGGAATTGAATGCCTTTGTGGATTTCGATGTAGTGGCCATGTGAATAAGCCTAGTCGGGTATAGATAGGATTTGAAGTATGAGCCAGCCAGTTAGATCGAGCAGTGTCTTTGATTCTGTTCGAACTCCATTTCATGTCATGACGGCAGATGGAATCGATTTAATTGGCGAGGTTGCTGCACCGGTTGGGCCATCTCGAGGTGCCATTCTTTGTTTGCATCCATTACCAACCGCTGGCGGAATGATGGATAGCCACATCTATAAAAAAGCTGCTAATCGCTTACCTGCAATGGCTGGCATAACAGTTGTTCGCTTCAATACCCGTGGAACAACTAGCGAAGCAGGGAGCAGCACTGGAACATTTGATAATGGAAATGCTGAACACTTTGATGTTGAAGCAATGCTGGCATACTGCTGTGATGTTTTGAAGTTAGACAATCTGTGGGTAACCGGCTGGTCCTTTGGAACCGATTTAGCCCTTCAGTACGCTAAAGATCCACGCCACAAAGGATTAATTTTGTTAAGTCCGCCGTTGCGTACAACAACTGACGAGCAACTTAAATATTGGAACACAGATCCTCGCCCAATTACTGCGTTAGTGCCCGAACTAGATGACTACTTAAAACCAGATGCTGCCCGTCAAAGATTTGCAGTAATACCAACATTAAAAATTATTGCCGTCGATGGTGCTAAACATTTGTGGCTGGGCGAACCTTCGGTCCATCGAGTTTTATCTGAAATAAACAGCATCGTCACCGGCGCTCAAGCACCGCTGCCAACTGATTTTTAACTGTTATTGGCGCGAGGAATAACAACCTCATCAAGAATCAAGATGATAGATGCGGCGACTGGTACGGCTAGCAAACCACCAACTAGACCTAATAGCGAAGACCCGATCAATGCCGAAATAATCGTTACTGCACCTGGAACAGATAAGGCACGTTTCATAATGCGGGGCGTTATTACATAGTTTTCTATCTGCACATAAACAACGTAAGCAATAAAGGCAATTGCCCCGATTGCAACAGATTGCGTAAGTGCGATCAAAGTGACGATGGCGCATCCAAGAAAGTGACCAATTAGTGGAATTAATGCGGCAACTAACACAATCATTCCGATGGCAATTGGCGATGGCATACCTAAAATTGTTGCCATGAATACTACGAATACTGCAGCCATCGCAGCGATCAAGATCTGGCTACCGACAAAAGCACCAACTCGAGCAATGACGGCGTTGGTCAAACGTCCAACTCGATCACGACGGCTGGCAGGAACTAATGAAAGCCCCAGGTTGACTGCCTGCGGTAATGATGTGATGAAGTACAGAGTAAGCACCAAGATAGTTAACGCTGTAAAGAAACCTGACAACACAGATTTTCCAACTCCGATAACGCCACCGAATGTACTGATAAGTAAAGTTCCATCAGATGTAATTGACTTGAGTTTTGCTTGCAAGGTATCAATTAAGCCAAATTGATCATTTAATCTATTAATACTCTTGTTCTTCATTAAATCATCGAGTAAAGCTGGTGCAGTATTGATCAAGTGTGTTCCTTGACTTACCACAGGTGGAATCACTACCAAAGCAAAAAAGATTACAAAAAGAATGACTGATGTAAAGATAACTACAACTGCTGCATTTCTAGACATATTCCGCTTGCGCAGAGCTTCAACAGCAGGGTTTAACCCAGTAGCCAGAAACAGGGCAATCAAAATTAGAACGAATATCTGGCTGACACTTGCCAATGCTCGCATCAAGACAATTGCAGTGAGCGCTCCAAGGGTTGCAATAAACCCAAAGTAATAGGGATGTGATCGATTGATCGGTTCGCCCAAGACACCGAAATCAACTGGTGCCTTTTGTGCCTTTGGCGTACGAGTGGTTGCTTTCTTAATTCTCTGGGTAATTGCCATAGTCACATTCTAAAGTGCCTAGATCACTCAGATTGAGTCGTGGTGTTCATGTTCTGGTAACAAATATGAGGGAGAATACTCAGCATGGCACTGCGTATTACGGGTTTGGGCGAGGAGATCGCCTCTGTCGCCGGCCTGCCTTGGCACCTTCCACTTGAAGAGTGGCCAGAAGATCCTGTTCTGGCTGAAAAACGAGGAATTTCGCGCCACGTTGTGCGTTTAGTCCGAGCAAGTAGCGACCCGGATGCCGTTGTCTATGCGGTTAAAGAAACAGTCACTGAGTTTGCAAATCGTGAATACGTTATTTTGCGACAGCTCTCTCAGCTAGGTGCACCGTGTGTTGAACAAGTCGCAGTTGTCGAGGGTCGCAAAGATGCGCAAGGCGAGGAACTTCCGTGCGCAATTGTTACTCGCTTCTTGCCGTACTCATTGCCATATCGTGTTTTGTTATCGGGTGCGGTGACTGCTAATGAAATTACAACTATGGCAACCGCGCTCGCATTTCTTCTAGTTCGTTTGCATTTGTTGGGATTTTGGTGGGGCGACTGTTCTTTGTCTAATACTTTGTTTCGCCGCGACGCCGAAGGTTTTGCCGCATATTTAGTAGATGCTGAAACAGGTGAGTTTCAAAAAAGTTTAAGCGATGGCCAAAGAGAGCATGATCTTGAAATAGTTCATTTCAACGTTGCTGCCGAATTAGAGGACCTGGCACTATCTGGAGTTTTATATCCTGGTATGGACCCAGTGCGCGCAGCTGAAGCAGTGATTCGTCGATATCGCAGGTTATGGGCGGCATTAAAAGAGCCACAGTTGTTGGATCCCAAAGATCGCCATGCGGTGGAAAGTGCAATGCGTCAGCTTCATGATCTTGGCTTTGCCGTTGAAGAAGTTTCGGTAACAATTGATGGCAGTACGCAAATGCTTTCCTTCCAACCTAAATTAGTAGCAGCCGGATATCACACGCAACGTTTGCGCGAACTTATGGGTCTTGAAACTGAAGAGCTACAAGCAAAACGATTACTTGCCTCATTTGATCGCTATCGAGCTCGCGAAAATGCTGAAGGATTATCGGCTCAAGTAATGGCACAGCGCTGGCTTGCTGATGTGTTTGAAAAGGTAATCTCTCGAGTTCCTGATCACATGCGTGGACGTGTAGAGCGTGCCCAGATGTTCCATGAAATCCTTGAAAATCGTTGGTATTTAAGTGAAAAAGCAGGCCATGATGTGGGTCTTGAAGTTGCAACAGATAATTACTGCGCCGAAATTTTGCCATCGCGTCGTGACTCAGGCGTCGACATAGTTCTTGGATAGATAGGATGGCATCATGAGTTTGCCACCTAATTTTGGGCAAGCCTTTGATTTAAGTTCACTTACTAAACCAAAGGTAGATCCTTCAGTTCCGATGCCAGGTCTTGAAGTAACTGTCGAGAATTTAAGCAATGAAATTTTGCCGCTTTCTTTGGTTCGTCCTGTCATCGTCTTGATGTGGACATCTCGAAGTCCTGAATCTGTTGACATGATTAAAACTCTTGGCAAACTTGAAGTTGATTACAAAGCAGCGTTCGCACTTGCGCGAGTTGATATTGATGCCAATCCCGAAGTGGCCAAAGCTTTCCAAACGAAATCTGTGCCATATGCGGTAGCAATCATTGCTGAACAAATGGTTCCGCTATTTGAACAGGCATATCCAGAAGCACAAGTAAAAATGGTAATAGATAAGGTCCTAACCCTTGCAGCTGAACAAGGCGTCGGTGAGGCACCTGTCGAGCAGATAGAAGCTGAAGAAATTGAAGCGATGAATGCACTTGAATCTGGTGACTATGTAGCTGCCGAAATTGCGTATAAGAAATGGTTAGCCAGAAAACCTGCTGAAAATTTAGCGAAACTAGGACTTGCCCAAACTCAGTTATTGATGCGTACAGAGGGCTTAGATCTCAACACCGTCATAGCGCAATCAACCGCTGCTCCAACTGACATTGACCTTCAATTAAAAGCTGCCGATGTAGAAATAGTTAATGGGGGAGTCGAGGCAGCTTTTACTCGGTTGCTCCATGCGGTTAAAGCCACAAGTGGAGATGATCGAACAAAGATTAAAAACCATCTACTGCAACTATTTTCATTAGTAGATCCATCTGACCCCCGTTTAGCAGCGGCCCGGAAAGAGTTAGCGAGTGCACTATTTTGAGCTCCAGTATTGATGTTAAGCATGAACTGAACCTCATCAAAGGGCTTTTCTTTCTCTTCGGTCTTTTAATTATGTCGTGGGTTCCTAGATTCCCCGAAGTAAAAGCTCATTTGCAGTTAACTAATGGTGAATTTGGCTCAATCGTCAGTATGGGAGCGATTGGCAACATCGTGGCATTACTTTCGGTAGGCCATCTCGTTCACAAATATGGGGCACGTTGGATGCTTCACATCAGTTCATTTTTCTTATCAGTCAGTCTAATTTTTCTTACACACAGTACCTCCAGCTTAGTTTTTCTTATTTTTATTATTATTCAAGGTGCTGCAATCTCGGCTTTTCATATTTCAATTAATGCGCAAGGTTTCTTTTTCCAAGATCGGACTAAGAAACAGATCATCACATTACTCAGCGGCTTTTGGAGCAGTGGCGCCCTTATTACATCGATTATTGCGGGCCTATTAGTAGACCGAGTCGATTTGGGTACATATTCCAATATCTTGTCAATGAGTTGTTTTGTTGTGATGACACTAATTATTATTAGAATTTCACCAAACTTGGTAAAAGCCGATTTAAATCCTGACTCCAAGCACAAGGTTTGGGACATGTTCAAAGGTTTTAAGATTGATACCCAAGTGTCGGCGACCATGCTTCTAGTCCTAATGCTCGAATATGCGGTAAGTGATTGGTCAGCTATTTTTGTTAAGGAAGACATGAAAGTAGTGAGCGGAATTCACACTCTGCCATACATTCTTTTTACTCTTGCCATGATTACTGGACGATTGAACCTGCATAATCTCTTACCGCGTTACAGCATTGATTTCTTAGTATCGCGGGCATCATTGCTCTCTGGACTCGCATTTTTTGCCGGCCTAATTGCAGTAAGCCTGACTGGTACTTCAAATAAGACTGTGGTCCTGATTATTCTTTCAATAAGCTTCACAGTTGCCGGACTTGGTTCTTCATTTTTAGCACCATCTGTTATGAACGCTGCAAATGCCCGCTCAAATTTTCCATCTAGCGTGGTTATCGGCCAAATGGGTGTCATCAATATGTGCTTGGTCTTTGTAATGAGATGGGTCATTGCATGGACTGCTCAAGCAACGTCATTGACGATTGCCTTGTGCATACCAGCTGTGATGCTATTAATCGCTTCTAGATTTTCTACAATCTTTAAAAGCGCTTAAATCAACCTGAGCCTTCGGTGTTGCCAGCATCTGCTGCTGAAACATCATGGATGCGATATTTTTCCATCGCCTTTGTAACAACGCTTTGCTTGATATCTCCTTGGCTACACAACTGCTGAAGGACAGCAACAGCAATAGATTCTGCGTCAACTTTGAAGTGACGACGAAGAGCTCCACGAGTATCTGATAGACCAAAGCCATCTGTTCCAAGTGAGTAGAAAGGTTGTTCAACCCATGGTGAAATCTGATCTTGAACAGCTCGCATGTAATCGCTCACTGCCACAACGGGACCTCGTGCACCACTGAGTTTCTTAGTGACAAATGCGGTTTGCTTGTCTTGCGGATTGAGAAGATTGTGGCGATCTGTTGCAAGACCATCACGACGCAATTCATTCCAAGAAGTTACTGACCACACTGAAGCATTGACGCCCCAATCATCTGCAAGCAGTTGCTGAGCCTTAAGAGCCCAATTAACACCAACACCGGATGCCAAAATCTGTGCGCTCTTCTTGCGAGTATTAGATGCAGGCGAATACAAATACATTCCCTTGAGCAAACCATCTACATCTAGGTTTTCAGGCTCTGCTGGGTGTACATATGGCTCGTTGTACACGGTGAGGTAGTAATAAATATTTTCGCTGTTTTCACCATACATACGACGCAGACCATCTTTGACAATGTGCCCGAGTTCAAATGCAAATGCCGGATCGTAAGCAACAACTGCTGGGTTTGTGGCTGCAAGAAGAAGTGAATGGCCATCTTCGTGTTGCAAACCTTCACCGTTAAGAGTCGTGCGTCCTGCTGTTGCACCAACGACGAATCCTCGGACCAATTGATCGGAAGCAGCCCAGAATGCATCTCCTGTGCGTTGGAAACCAAACATTGAATAGAAGATGTAGATAGGAATCATTGGTTCATCATGTGTTGAATAAGAAGAACCAACTGCGGTAAATGAAGCAACAGATCCAGCTTCATTAATACCTTCATGCAAGATCACACCTGAAGTCGATTCCTTGTATGACAACATCAATTCGCGGTCAACAGCTGTGTATTTCTGACCATGAGGTGAATAGATCTTCATCGATGGGAACAATGAGTCCATTCCAAATGTCCGCGCTTCGTCAGGAATGATCGGAACGATTCGTGCGCCAAGTCCTGGATCCTTAACAAGATCCTTCAACATGCGAACAAAAGCCATTGTTGTTGCAATTTCTTGATGGCCTGAGCCACGCTTTACAGATTCGTAGACAGAATCATCGGGCATTGTTAGTGGTCGCGACTGTGTGCGACGACGTGGAATTGATCCACCTAATTCGGCACGACGTTCTGCAACATATTTAGCCTCAGGTGAATCTGGTGCAGGCATGTAATACGGAGGTAAGTACTTATCCAACTTAGAATCAGGAATATCCAGATGCAATGTGTCGCGGAATTGTTGAATATCTTCCAATGTCATCTTCTTCATCTGGTGCGTTGAGTTACGACCTTCAAAGTGCGAACCAAGAGTCCAACCCTTAACAGTCTTAGCCAAAATAACTGTTGGGCGACCATTCTTTTGAGTCGCAGCTGTGTAGGCAGCAAAGAGCTTCTTATAGTCATGTCCGCCACGCTTTAGGTTCCAAATTTGATCATCAGACCAGTTGGCAACCATTGCAGCGGTTCGGGGATCGCGACCAAAGAAGTTATCGCGGACATACTTTCCAGATTCAGCCTTAAATGTTTGGTAATCGCCATCAAGGGTTTCATTCATTAACTTAACAAGTGCGCCTTCGCGATCTTGGGCCAACAATGGATCCCAACCACGACCCCACACA
>Ga0114962_10005371_pt1 | contig 10026 bp, 10 predicted proteins | sample C_130820_MF_Meta_FD_87017 | JGI IMG/M metagenome (GOLD analysis project Ga0114962, IMG submission 87017) | Freshwater microbial communities from Lake Croche, Canada to study carbon cycling - C_130820_MF_MetaG | ecosystem: Environmental > Aquatic > Freshwater > Lake | place: Lake Croche, Canada...
CCTACGAACTCCCTCATTGGGGGCGAAGCCCCCAGTGAAACCCCCCCTTTTGCTTCTTACTTTTGGGTAGGCTACGCCTACCCGAAAAGTAGGATACGGTCGTTCTCCGGATTTTTCAATATTCCTATGAACTCCCTGCGGTCGTTCTCCGGAATATAAAAGAAACCCTACGTCGTGGCCTTCGGCCACTCCTCCGGATTTTTCAATTTTCAATGGTTTAAACCGGTCTGAATGGCAGACCACCAGTGACACCTAAACCAATACCGTAACCAGCACCCGTTCTTGCGGCCTGTCCGATTGAAGGTGCAAATATATCTAAAATAGCAAATGTAGCTGCGGCAGAAAGACCGACTACTACAATCTCTTCTACACGGAGTCTTTGCTTAGGAATAGAATAAGCAACTATTGCAATAACTAAACCAAGAACCAAATATTTAATCGCCCTTTTTAATAATTCGTTGAAGTCAAGTATTAATCCACTCATTACTTATATACAATTAATTTATATTTAATATCGCCCATTCTGAATATTTCTACGAGCTCCCTTCGGTCGCTCTCCGCAATATAAAAGAAATCCTACGTCGTGGCCTTCGGCCACTCCTCCGGATTTTTCAATATTTCTACTAGCTCCTCCATTGGGGGCGAAGCCCCCAGTGAAACCCCTTTTGCTTCTTACTTTTAAGTAGGCGGTGCCTACCCGAAAAGTAGGATTCGGTCGCTCTCCGCAATATAAAAGAAATCCTACGTCGTGGCCTTCGGCCACTCCTCTGGATTTTTTAATATAGAAAAATACCACATTTAGTAAAGGGTTAAAGAAATATAGTATATAGGGTTTATATCATGAGCTCTTCGTGTATTTTAGAAAAACCCGTTCTAAAGAATGGTAAAAAAAATCCGAAATATGTTGACTTGATGACAGAAGATAAACCTATCCCTGGACAAAAATACGGATGTTTTTCATTCATTTGCCCGGAACATATTTTAAAGAAAAGAGAGTTATTTCTATTTGAAAGGTTTGTTAAAAACTGGGATATGTCTAAGTCTATGGAAAAGTTCAACGAGTTCAATAATTTCTTATCTTTCAAATATAACTTGAATGTGGAAAAGGTGATTGCAGACTTTAATGATTTCGTCAAAGAAGAAGAAGACAAAATTAAGAAGGGTTCGGCCATTGAAGACGACTGGAAAAACTTTTTAGACAAAAATGAAGAAACTCTCAATGCGGAGTTCAACCGTATGCACCAGTTTCAAACGAGTGTACGAGGATTTAAAGCGAGGGGGGCATTTTCTACACAAGAGGAGGCTGAAAATTTCGCTAAATCTTTGCGAGAGGAAGACCCCGATTTTGATATTTTCGTTGGGCCGATGGGGGTATGGATGCCGATTGATATGCCTGCGTATAAAGCGGGTAAGACGGAATATCTTGAACCGACTCTCAATAAACTATTTGAGGAGAAACATAAAAACGAAGAACTCGCAAAGAAAGAGTTTAATGAAAGAGTAAAGGAGTCAAAGAAAAAGGCAATTGAAGAGAATATTAAACTGGCTTCTGCTTCTGGGAACAAGTTGACTCAGACAATCGACGAAGAAGGAAATCTGATTGGGGTAAATAATATGGATTTTAGTGATAGAGAGATTGTTGAACCGGGGTCATCTTAGAAGTGATGAAGTTATTTTATGATTAACCCTTTAACGTTTCTGTCATTTTGTAAATTTCATATTTTACCAATAAATAATAAAATATGAAACCATCGTAGATAAGGTATTTATAAAATAAATATAAAATCAAAAATTTGTTTACATCCATATTTGGATGTATAGCCGTTAAAGGGTTAACGTTTCTGTCATTTTGTAAATTTCATATTTTACCAATAAATAATAAAATATGAAACCATCGTAGATAAGGTATTTATAAAATAATTGAAAAATCAGGAGGAGTGGCCGAAGGCCACGACGTAGGATTTCTTTTATATTGCGGAGGGCGACCGAATCCTACTTTTCGGGTAGGCACAGCCTGCCCAAAAGTAAGAAACAAAAGGGGTTTCACTGGGGGCTTCGCCCCCAATGGGGGAGCTCGTAGTTATACTTTTATATTGCGGAGAGCGAATAAAATGAGCTCGTAGTTATATTGAAAAATACTACAAACTCCCTCATTGGGGGCGAAGCCCCCAGTGAAACCCCCCCTTTTGCTTCTTACTTTTGGGTAGGCTACGCCTACCCGAAAAGTAGGATACGGTCATTTTCCGGATTTTTCAATTTTTTATTGATAAATAATAAAATATGAAACTAATAAAAATGGCAGAAACGGTAAAAAGATATGGAACTATATTATTATAATATAATGGAGAATAAATTTATCATTATAATAATAATTTTAATCATTGGTTTTCCAGTATATTATTATATTTTAAACTCAATATTATTACACGCGATTTTTAAAGTAAACACAACTAAAGATAGAGTAAAAATCGAAGATAATAATAATCCAGTAATGAATAATAATTTTAATAATACATCAAATTATATAAAAATATCTAGGGATTTAACATGTGTAGATGTGACTATGTTATACACGTCACGTTATATGATATATATATTTCTTGTTTACTGTTTATGTTTATTATGAAACTCCGGTAGTTACATATTTGCACATGTAAAACACCCATTTTAGATGACTAAAAAAGTAACAAAAGGTAACTAAAAAATCCGGAAAAAGACCGTATCCTACTTTTCGGGTAGGCGTAGCCTACCCAAAAGTAAGAAGCAAAAGGGGGGGTTTCACTGGGGGCTTCGCCCCCAATGAGGGAGTTTGTAGGATTTCTTTTATATTCAGGAGAGGGTCTGATTCCTACTTTTCTGGTAGGCTATGCCTGCCCAAAAGTAAGAAGCAAAAGGGGTTTCACTGGGGGCTTTGCCCCCCCCCAATAGGGGAGTTAGTAGGAATATTGCGATTTTCACGCTATGATATACTTATCTTCGTTAAGGGCATTGCTTGACCACTATTCCGTTTTTTTAGTTATTTAAGGTCCATTTGTCTGTATTAAACGGGCTCAAGATAGAATACGTATCTTTGTTATTTTTCCAGTACTCCACCTTTGCATCTAAAATAACTTCCTGCATTGATTTAGGAGTAACTTTAGTCTTTATTTCATTCATTCGCAATTTGTCAGTAGCACTGGGGTCAGGTTTGATTCCATAACAGTTGATACCAAATCTCATAGAAGTATCTTTTACTCTACCACCATTCACCCCTGTTCGACCACAGTTATTTTCTGCCCCTTTTATGCTTTGTAGTCTATCATATGTCGACTTTTGTGTGGGAAATAACACCTGTCTGTCAGCACTCCAAGAACTCACACACCAGTCTGCCCCTTCATCGTATGCTTCGTTCATCTCATCCACTGTTGCAAGTCTGGCACCATACGCTTTACATACTATTTGAGCGTCGTCATAGTTGTACAAACTATTGGCTATATTAAATACCTCTGGTTTTTTATGTTTAGTTACATTGTTACTAAAGTCCTTTGAGTTAGCACTAATATCGTGTAAATTATTACTTGAATCTATTTTTAAGTTATACCAACTATTTATTAGACCACCATTCAATCCAAAAATAATGTCTACTATAGGAATTCCCATTATATATTTGAAAAAATCTACAATAATTACAGTAATTAATAGTATCCAGCTCTTTTGTTCAATTAAATATATCGACATTGGACGGGTCTCTTTTGTCATTGGAACCCCGAATAAATAGATAAAACAGTAAAACACAATGATAAACATCACTACATTGAAAAAAGACATCGGATTGTTATAGAAGTTCTTTGTCCAATTCAACAAATACCCGACTATATTTTGTTTGTCATACTCGGATAAGTCCCAATAAGAGTAAACAGTCAATATGATTATTAAACCAAATATAAATATATCAAGACCCCGACTGAAGGCCAATTTTTCTTTGAAAGGGTCGGCATCATTTCTATAAAATGTTCGCACAAAATAGTAAATAAATAGATATACCACTAAAAACCATATGATAAATAATACATTATTCAGTGTAAATAATTGGTCGAAACTTTCTATAAAACCTTCGGTAATATTTTTATTTGAAACGGAACCCGGCTCAGTTGCAGTGGGTTGAGTCGGAGTGGGTGAATTATTTGTAATATCAGTACGAGGTTCTTTTGGTTGCTCTCCTGAATATAAAGGAAACCCTCCATCGGAGTCTTTGACCGCTTCTCCCGATTGTTCGTTATTAGATGTCTCATCCATTAATACTTGGTTCATAATACCCGAATTCATTGGATATAGTTATGTATGATATATATACATGACTGTATTTTTCAATATTCCTACGAGCTCCCTTCGGTCGCTCTCCGCAATATAAAAGAAATCCTACAATCTCCCTTCGGTCGATTTCCGGATTTTTTAATATTCCTACGAGCTCCCTTCGGTCGCTCTCCGCAATATAAAAGAAATCCTACAATCTCCCTTCGGTCGATTTCCGGATTTTTTAATATTCCTACGAGCTCCTCTATTGGGGGCAAAGCCCCCAGTGACCCCCCTTTTGCTTCTTACTTTTGGGTACGCATATTGAAAAATCCGGAAAACGACCGTAGGGAGTTTGTAGGATTTCTTTTATATTTCTACGAGCTCCTTGCACTCGCTCCTCCAGTTATTTCAATAATTCTATAGAATAAACAATAAGCGGCGGGGGTGACTATGTTTGTGACCCCTCTCTCAACTACTTCATCATTATAATGAACCCATTCATCTAAATAGTTCAATACTAATGCAGTATAGTGCCCACCATTGCAGCCCCCGTAATGGTTACATACCCCAAATAAATCATACTTATATTTTTGTGAGTTATAACCACACACATATTTTGAAAGGTCGAACGATTTTATAGGGAAATCTACTAAATTATTGCGTTTCCATCGCCCACACGCTGAAAAACGTTTGAGAGATACCACCAGTATCTTCGGGAAGTTCCAAAACTCTATTTTCTTGTGGACACTCTCTTTGTTTCCGGTGGCTTCGTTGAACCAAGAATTGTCTCCTTCCATTAACTCTTCTTTGGTAAATAGGTCGAAACAATCATATATTGAATACGACTGTCGGTAATTTTGATATTGGGGCGAAAACATGTTAAATGGGGCAGTAACACTATTGATGTTTTTAGTGGAATCGTCGCCGGCATTAGTTGATATATGGGGTATCGGCAAATCTAATATAAAAAAATTCTCAGGAATACTTGAGTATACCGTATGTTTTTCATCCATTCCTGTCAACTGGGATACGTAAATCCCATAGAAGAGGTCGAATATTTCACTATACTCATTCTTATATACCGACTGTAGATAGTTATAACACTTTATGGCCATTGTATCCATTTCAGTATGCGCCGTTCCATTTATGACAATATCCACATTGCGTGAAATACTTGTATGTAATGTATCAATGAAAAGATGAATGAACTCGTGAATGTCGTTTTGACTAAATCCGGCAAATAGGTCGAGTTGTTTTATGTTTGCCAGTTTTTGTACGACTTCTACGAAACGGGCGGGAGATACCACTCCGTCGTTCTTCCATACTAACTTATGGAGATTCACCCATTCCTCAAAGAAAAACGTGTCGGGTGTGTTGTTTTTCTTATATTTGTCAAATACAGTCTCATAAATAGGAGTGAGTTCATATATGTGATTTATAATTTGAATACATGCATTTAAAAAACATGTATTACCCAAGTTTACAAACCCGGTGTATCCGTGACTATTCGGGGGAGGAGTCATCGAGTTTGTAAGTGGATGTTTGAATTTGCTCATTATATTTGAGTTACAATGAAAAAATATATACACTATTTACAGTTTAGTATTTATATTTTTATAGTGTTTATGGTGTGACGTGTATTATTACTACGGCATGGTCTTCGACCACTCCTCCGGAATATAAAAGAAATCCTACAAACTCCCTCATTGGGGGCGAAGCCCCCAGTGAAACCCCTCCTTTTGCTTCTTACTTTTGGGTAGGCTACGCCTACCCGAAAAGTAGGATACGGTCGTTTTCCGGATTTTTCAATAAGTATAAAGAGTACGAGTTTATTTTACAAAATGTCTACCCTCCCGAATATTCCACCCGCCTCGCTAATACCAACATACCCTATTTTATATAAAAATAAATCGAAAGGGAAGGTGTCAAAATGGGAAATCAAAATAGAACCAGTATATGACCATTCCATAAATCAGATGAAATACAATATTCCTACGTCGTCTTCTTCGACCACTTCTCCGGAATATACAATAAATCAGGAGAGCTCCTTGCAGTCGCTCTCTGGATTTTTTAATATATGTGTTACTTTCGGAGAGACCGACGGCAAACAACAAACTCATATTACAATCATTGAAAAAGGAAAGTCAAATAGAACCATTCTACAACAGGCTATATTAGAGGCCAACTCGAAATGGAAAGAGAAGACGGAAAGAGACGGATACACCCCTTCCCCCCCATCCCTCACTTCCCTCTCCTCGTCTCCGGATTCTTTGATAATCAATACAAATACTCTTATAAATACCGATGTCACGACGGAGAATCATATACATACTCGGTTCAGTCCTATGTTAGCAAACACCTTTAGTGAGAAAAACTACACATCAGCCTCCACCACACGAGGTTATAAAATTCCTTTCCCATCTTTCGTTCAAAGAAAATATGACGGTATAAGATGCATTGCTAGAATCGACTCAATGAAAAATATCATACTAGAATCCCGCAAAGGAATGAAATTCCAGCATATGTCCCATATAGAATTCATTCTCAAGTTGTTTTTTGAACAAGCCGAAATAATATTCAAAGAAAAAAACGGAGTAATGAAATCACCCACAACACTCTATTTCGACGGTGAACTGTATTGTGATTCTTTGCCGTTTGAAACAATTAACGGATGTGTGCGCCTTACTAAAATATTGACCGACGAAGACCGTGTGAACATAAACAAACTGCAATATCACATATATGACTGTTATATTCCTGAAAATACGAATGTTTCTTTCAAACAAAGAACATCCTTTCTGAAAGATGTATTTAATAAGGTTCGTGAAGAGGATGAATACCGTTCATCCGTTGATGTTGTACACGAAGTAGACACAGAGGTGGTATACTCTTTAAAAGACATCAAAACAAAACACGCAGAGTATGTTGAGAATGGGTTTGAAGGTATTATGATACGTGACCCGGATGGAATATATGAGCCAAATAAACGTAGCAAATATTTGCAAAAATACAAAGAATTCATGGAAGATGAATTTGAGATAGTAGGATTTCACGACGGGGAGGGGGTCGATAAAGAAATGGTGATATGGGAGTGTATTACGAAAGAAGGACGGCAGTTTGCAGTAAGACCAAAGACTACCTTCGAAGAAAGAAAGCGGCTTTTCAAAGAAGCCGGACGTTATATAGGTAAACAGTTGACGGTTGTATTTCAGGAATACTCCCCTGATTTAATTCCACGATTTCCGGTGGGAAAAGCCATACGTGAAAATATATGATATATATACGAGCTCCTTGCAGTCGCTCTCCGAAATATAAAAGAAATCCTACGAGCTCCTTGCAGTCGCTCTCCGAAATATAAAAGAAATCCTACGAGCTCCTTGCAGTCGCTCTCCGGATTTTTCAATTCCTTTTACATTTTCATATAAACTCCTTTCAGTCAGTCTAAATGAAAATGGTCGTGAAGTATTCAGTTATCAACTTATATAAATTATTCTTTTTCATTTTAACATCCCCGTCTTTCCCGTTCAATAGTCCGAGTTGTTGGGCGATTTCAGTCAACTCACATATCTTATAGGATGTCATTGCACTTATTGGTTTATCTACATTATCGATACCAAAATATGATTTGGATTGTTTTATTTTATCTTCGTCAGTTAAAATAGAATATTTATATTTTTTAACGATGTTGGGAGTAGCAGATGTATTTGTTTCTGGTGTGGACGTTTTCAAAGAAAATTCTATATAATACATGCATGTGTCATTCCCACCATCTTCTTCATTCCCACAAACTGTAAAATATACACGTTTGTCGAAATTCACAAATGTCATATTTATCTTGTAAAAATAGCAATATAGAATGATATTTTTGAAATCCACGGGTTCATTTGAAAGAACGCCTGATAGCATTGTTTTTAAAGAAATCCCTGTGATTTTATTTTTCTTTAAAAACGGCTTTATAGAAATATCATTGACCTTTATAAAATTCACCAATTTCTGTTTTTCCTCCATAATGCGGTTCGTGTAACGCCCATTCAAATATTGGTATTCATTGATTCCATTAATAGAAATGAACATATACCAAAATAATGGGTCGGACTGGTTGTTTACTGAAAAATAAGGTGAAGTGGTCAAAGAAACAGGGGTAGAGGGTCCTTTATATTCCGAAGAGCGACCGGAGGGAGCTCGTAGGAATGTCGATGGGATGGGGGGTACTGAAGTAAGTACCGCATTATTTAATATATCTGTAACGGGAGTAGTATTCAATTGGGTGTGCGGGTTTTTAATATTCTTAGGAGCTCCCTCATTGGGGGCGAAGCCCCTTTTACTTGTTACTTTTGGGTAAGCTGCGCCTACCCGAAAAGTAGGATTCGGTCGCTCTCCGGAATATGAAAGAAATCCTACGTCGTGGCCTTCGGCCACTCCTCCTGATTTTTCAATAGTAATTAAATCATTATTTGGCTGAGGACAATGAGGTTCCATGAATGAAATACTTATGGATTCTTCATTTAATTGTAAATGAGGAGGAGGAGGGAGAGGTTTATGTATAACTCTTTGAGACGATGGGGTAAAAGGAGACATGTGAGGCTGAACGCCGTCGTCATATAACTGTTTTGTTAATATAAAAGATTGGATTATTGTGCACATACTATCATAGTCATGAATAGATGGAAAAAGAGCCGATTGAACGACGGCTGCACGAGCTCCCTCTGGTCGCTCTTCGGAATATAAAGGGTTTTTCACAGTGTCGTGGTGTTTAACACCATACATCGCATTATAAATATTAGTACGAGCTATCTGTTGACGCTCTCCGGAATATGAAAGAAATCCTCCGGATTTTTCAATGAATTGGTTTGGATGTATCATTCAATATATTATTTGTATTTGATATATAGACTTAATTATATATCAATTTTATCTTTATTATCTTTGTGTGAGTGAAAGAACTCGTTGGGTCTCTATAGCCGACCCTGTCTAATAAAATGAGCTCGTAGGAATATTCATACGGTGTAAAAGCTTTACAAAAATAATATTCCTACGAACTCCTTACAGTCGTTCTCCGGATTTTTCAATAGAAACAACAAAGGTTTACACCTTCAAATCACTTTCCTTTATAGAAAGCGTACATTTGCGCGAATACAATTGTTCTCTTGTTAAATACATGTCTTTCAAATCACTATTATTGGAATGCAAAGAGGTGGGTTTTTCATAAATAGAACCGTATAAAAAAGGGGAGTTTGATTCACTTTTATAATCTGAAACAAATACATGCCCCGTATCATTCGCACTTTCATTGTAGTTGCTTTCCATTATTTGATTTGCGTTTTTCGTTAAATACCTTCTATAGTCCCAGTTATTAGTAATTCCGTTCTGTTTACGTATTTGTTCATTCAACATGGCCTCTGTGTCCCAAGACGAAATAACCGAGCGACCGTCAGCCATCAAAGGCGGAAATATTGGATATTTGTTATTTGTCTTATATCCTAAACTTGACTTCGGATAATGACAATTAAATTCTGTGACATCTTTTTCTTTAGTTAAATTACCCATATATTGGAAAAAATCCATTTTTATATTATTACTATATATCATATATTTTATGTAAAATAACTGTAGTAAAGTTCGGTATATCTATTGAAAAATCCGGAGAACGACCGTATCCTACTTTTCGGGTAGGCGTAGCCTACCCAAAAGTAAGAAGCAAAAGGGGGGGTTTCACTGGGGGCTTCGCCCCCAATGAGGGAGTTCGTAGGA
>Ga0114962_10005372_pt1 | contig 10025 bp, 8 predicted proteins | sample C_130820_MF_Meta_FD_87017 | JGI IMG/M metagenome (GOLD analysis project Ga0114962, IMG submission 87017) | Freshwater microbial communities from Lake Croche, Canada to study carbon cycling - C_130820_MF_MetaG | ecosystem: Environmental > Aquatic > Freshwater > Lake | place: Lake Croche, Canada...
AACGTCTTCGCCCGTTTACCGGATATGCCATTGGTGCCCGCCTTGTTGTTGGGCGGTTTGTGTGCCACTGTGTTTGGGGTTTTGTTTGGCCTGCCAAGTTTGCGGGTGCGGGGTTTGTATTTGGCGGTGGCCACGCTGGCCGCACAGTTTTTTGCCGACTGGATGTTTTTGCGGGTGAAGTGGTTTACCTTGGACACCCCTTCGGGCTCGGTGTCTGTGTCAAATCTTCAGGTGTTTGGGTTGCCGTTGGACACCGATGTCAGCAAATACCTGTTTTGTTTATCCTTGTTGGTGGTGATTGCGCTGCTGGCCAAAAACTTGGTGCGAGGTGCCATCGGTCGTGAGTGGATGGCCATACGCGACATGGACGTGGCGGCCGCTGTCATTGGTATTCGTCCCATGTACGCCAAGCTCTCGGCTTTTGCGGTCAGCTCTTTCATCATCGGCGTGGCGGGCAGTTTGTGGGCCTTTGTTTATTTGGGTTCTTGGGAGCCAGGCGCATTTTCAGTCGACTTGTCTTTCAAGTTGTTGTTCATGGTCATCATTGGCGGCATGGGTTCCATCTTGGGTGGTTTTTTGGGCGCGGCGTTCATTGTGACCTTGCCCATCTTTTTGAACCAGTTCTTGCCCATGCTGGCAGGCCTTGCAGGGTTTGAGATTTCCACCACCGTGGTCTCTCACGCGGAGCTGATGATTTTTGGCGCTTTGATTGTGTGGTTTTTGATTGTGGAGCCCCACGGCTTGGCCAAGCTGTGGTCCATTGGTAAGCAGAAAATGCGTGTGTGGCCTTTCCCCTATTGATATGCAATTCTCAAGGAGACGATGATGAAAACAACCAAGCTCTTACTCCCCGCTTTGCTGGCGGCCTTTGCCTTGTCTGCCACGACCAGCGTGCTGGCGCAAGCCAAAGAACAATTCGTGCCGGTGCTGTCTTACCGCACAGGCCCCTACGGACCCAACGGCACACCGTGGGCAAATGGTTTTGTGGATTACCTGAAATTGGTCAACACCAAAGGCGGCATCAATGGCGTGAAAATTTCATATGAAGAATGCGAAACAGGCTATGACACCGCCCGCAGCGTGGAGTGCTATGAGCGCTTGAAAAGCAAGAACCCAAGCTTTGTTCAGTCGCTCTCGACAGGCGCCACTTTTGCCATCACTGAAAAAGCGCCTGGCGACAAGATCCCTGTGCTGACGGTGGGCTATGGCCGCAGTGAAAGTTCTGACGGTGCCGTTTTCAAATGGAATTTCCCCATCGCTGGCACTTACTGGGTGGCAGCTGACACGATTTTGCAAGCCATCGGCAAAAAAGAAGGTGGCTTGGACAATTTAAAAGGCAAAAAAATTGCCTTGGTCTACCACGACAGCCCGTTTGGCAAAGAACCCATTCCCTTGATGCAAGAGCGCAGTCGCATTCATGGTTTTGAATTGCAATTGCTGCCAGTGACCGCGCCTGGTGTGGAGCAAAAAGCCACGTGGTTGCAAGTGCGTCAAGCGCGTCCTGACTATGTGGTGTTGTGGGGCTGGGGTGTGATGAACTCCACCGCCATCAAAGAAGCGCAAGCCACTGGCTACCCCAGAGAAAAAATGTATGGCGTGTGGTGGGCGGGTGCAGAGCCTGATGTGAAAGACGTGGCCGAAGGTGCCAAAGGCTATAACGCGGTGACCATGCAGCATGGCGCAGAACCCGACTCGGCGATTGTCAAATCCATTTTGGGTCAAGTGCATGACAAAGGTCAGGGCACTGGCCCCAAAGAAGAAGTGGGGCAGGTGCTTTATATGCGGGGTGCCATGAGCGCCATGATTGGCATTGAAGGCATTCGTGCGGCTCAAGAGCGCTTTGGCAAAGGCAAGGTCATGACTGGCGAGCAAGTGCGCTGGGGTCTTGAGAACCTTAACCTGACGCAAGCCAAATTGGATGCCTTGGGTTTCAAAGGCGTGATGCGCCCCATCAGCACCTCGTGCATGGACCACATGGGCGCGGCTTGGACGCGTATTCATACGTGGGATGGCAAGAAATGGGTCTTTACCTCCGATTGGTTGCAAGCCGACGAGCAAATTTTGAAACCCTTGGTCAAAACCACGGCTGACAAATACGCAGCGGACAAAAAACTCACCCGCCGCACCGGCCAAGACTGCCAGTCTTGATGGTTTGAACCGGACACACGCATGAGCACGCCCAACATCGTTTTGAATGTCAACGGCATCGAGGTGATTTACAACCACGTCATCTTGGTGCTCAAGGGCGTGTCCTTGCAAGTGCCCGAGCGTGGCATTGTTGCGCTCTTGGGTGGCAATGGCGCGGGCAAGACCACCACCTTGCGCGCTATCTCCAACCTGCTGCAAGGCGAGCGTGGCGAGGTGACCAAGGGCAGTATCGAACTGCGGGGTGAGCGTATTGAAAACCTCACGCCTGCAGACTTGGTCAAACGCGGTGTGGTGCAGGTGATGGAAGGCCGGCACTGCTTTGCCCACCTCACCATCGAAGAAAACCTGCTCACCGGCAGCTATACCCGCAGTGACAAAGGCGAGATTGCCGCGAATTTAGAGAAGGTCTACAACTACTTTCCGCGACTCAAAACGCGGCGCGGTTCGCAAGCTGCTTACACCTCGGGGGGTGAGCAGCAAATGTGCGCCATTGGCCGCGCCTTGATGGCCAACCCCAGCATGGTGTTGTTAGATGAACCCTCCATGGGTTTGGCGCCACAAATCGTGGAAGAGGTGTTCAACATCGTCAAAGACTTGAACCAAAAAGAGCATGTCACTTTTTTGCTTGCAGAGCAAAACACACATATGGCTTTGCGCTATGCCGACTTTGGTTACATCATGGAGTCGGGTCGCATTGTCATGGATGGTGCAGCCAAAGACTTGGCCAACAACGAAGACGTGAAAGAGTTTTACTTGGGCATGGGTGGCGGTGAGCGCAAAAGCTTCAAGGATGTGAAAAGTTACAAACGCCGCAAGCGTTGGTTGGCTTAAGGTGGCAATGAGATGACCGATTTTTACGATTCCCTTGAGCAGCGTGATCCTGTTGCACGTGAAGCTGCGTTGCTGCTGGCTTTGCCTGCACAAATTGCCCATGCGCAAAAACATGCAAGTGCTTGGGCAACAATTTTGCAAGGGGTTGATGCGGCGTCCATCACCAGTCGCCAAGCTTTGACCCAGCTGCCTGTGACGCGCAAATACGAGTTGCTAGCGCGCCAGCAAGCCCAGCGTGCCAACGATGTGTTTGGTGGATTTTCTGCGCTGCGCTTTGGCAAGACCATGCCCCGTGTATTTGCCAGTCCTGGCCCGATTTACGAACCCGAAGGCGCGGGCAAAGACTATTGGCGCATCGCTCGCGCCATGGATGCCGCGGGGTTTCGTGCAGGTGAGTTGATTCATAACTGCTTTAGCTACCACTTCACGCCTGCGGGTTCCATGATGGAGAGTGGGGCGCATGCCTTGGGTTGCAGCGTGTTTCCTGCAGGCACGGGTCAGACCGAGCAGCAATTGCAAGCCCTGTTGGAATTGCGTCCCAATGGCTACAGCGGCACCCCGAGTTTTTTGAAAATCTTGTTGGAAAAGGCAGCTGAGGCGCAAACCGCTTTGCCTTTTTTGCGCAAAGCCTTTGTCAGTGGAGAGGCTTTTCCGCCCTCGCTGCGCGATTGGTTGGCAGACCGTGGTGTCACCGCTTATCAGTGCTATGCCACCGCTGACATTGGCCTGATTGCCTATGAAACCTCTGCGCGAGAGGGTTTGGTGCTGGACGAAGGTGTGCTGGTTGAAATTGTGCGACCCGGTACCGGTGACCCCGTGGCCGAAGGTGAAGTGGGCGAGTTGGTGGTGACCACGCTCAACCCCGATTACCCGCTGATTCGCTTTGGCACGGGCGACCTCACGGCTGTGTTGCCAGGACACTGCCCCACAGGGCGCACCAACCAACGCATCCAAGGGTGGATGGGCCGTGCCGACCAAACCACCAAGGTGCGCGGTATGTTTGTGCACCCTGGCCAAGTCGATCAAGTGGTGAAGCGTTTCCCCGAGGTGGTCAAAGCACGTTTGGTGGTCAGTGGCGAGATGGCCAATGACCAACTGCATTTGCATGTGGAAACCGCGCAAGACTCGGACCATTTGCAAGCCGCACTGGCACAAGCGGTGCGTGACATCACCAAGCTGCGTGCCGATATCGTGATGGTGAGACCTGGCAGTTTGGTCAATGATGGCAAGGTGATTGAAGATGCGCGCAGTTACAAGTAGCTTTTTGGGGGTGTTGTGCATGGGCGCTGCCATGGCACAAACATTTCCCATTAAAGACAAAGTCATTACCTTGGTGGTCCCTTTCACAGCGGGCGGGCCTACCGATCGTTTGGCGCGTGACATGGCAGAAGCGTTGCGTAAGCCCTTGGGCGTCACAACCGTGGTAGTGGAAAACGCTTTGGGCGCAGGAGGGGCAATAGCCACTCAAAAAGTAGCGCGCGCTGCGCCCGATGGTCATACCTTATTGATCCACCATGTTGGCATGGCAACCATGCCTGCTTTGTTGCGCAAACCCGCTTTTGATGTGCTCAATGATTTTGACTATTTGGGCATGATCCATGAAGTGCCCATGACGATAGTGGGGCGCGCATCTTTGCCAGCCAATGATTACAAGCAACTCAGCGCATGGGTGGCAACGCAAAAAGACAAGGTCAATTTGGGCAATGCAGGTGTAGGGTCTGCATCGCATTTGTGTGGCCTGTTGTGGCAAGCCGCGACACACACCGAGATGACCACCATTCAATACAAGGGCGTGTCCATGGCCATGACCGATTTGCTGGGCGGGCAAATCGATGTGTTGTGCGACCAAACCACCAATACCTTGGCTTATATTGAAACCCAAAAAATCAAAGCCTATGCCGTCACCAGCAACAAGCGTTTGTCACAAGCGGCTTTGAAAGACTTGCCTACTTTGCAGGAAGCTGGGTTGAAAGGTTTTCAAGTGAGTGTGTGGCATGGCGTGTATGCGCCCAAAGGCTTGCCTGCCGAGACCAAAGCCAAGTTGTACGCGGCTTTGCGCAGCGTGTTTTCAGACCCGGCGTTCATTCAAAAGCAAGAGGCTTTGGGCGCTGTGATGATCACCGACAAACGCACCGACCCGGTGGAGCACAAAAAGTTTGTGGCGGCAGAAATTGCCAAGTGGACACCCATCATCAAAGCGGCGGGCGTGTACGCCGATTAAGACCAGTCCTATTGTTTGAAGCGCTTGCGCGTCATCACCAGGGCAATCCACCAAGCCACACTGGCGTACAAGGCCAACACCCCCAAATGCAACCAAGCTTGCGCAGGCCAAGCGTCCATGAACAAGGGGCGTACCAGTGCCACCGCGTGAGTCAGCGGCAAACACCAAGCCAGCCACTTCACCATCTCGGGCAGGGTGTCTAAAGGAAAAAACACCCCGCTTAAAAACATCATGGGTGTGAGGAACAGCGTGAAGTAATAGGTAAAGAAGTCATAGCCTTTGGCCAAGGCGTTAAAGATCAGCGCCAAGCAACTGAAGGTAATGCCTACACCCAGCAACACAGGCCACGCCACCAACAACTTCCAAGAGTGGCTGATGCCCAAGGCCAGCATCACGATCAAAATGGCCGTCACCGTGAAAATAGCTTTGAAAGCAGCCCACAGCATTTCGGCCAACAACACATCGTCCAAACGCACCGGCGCGTTCATGATGCCGTCCCAGGTTTTTTGCACATGCATGCGCGAAAACGCAGAGTACAGCGCCTCGAAAGTGGCGGCGTTCATGGCGCTCATGCACACCGAGCCACTTGCCAAAAACAAGATGTAAGGCACTTTCACATCGCCTTGCTGCACGCCGCCCACCAAGGCGCCCAAGCCGTAGCCGAAGGCCACCAACCACATCAAAGGCTCGGCAATGTTGGCGATCAAGCTGGGGATAAAAAGTTTGCGCCAGACCAAAAAATTGCGCAAAAAAACCGGCCAAAAACGCAGTCGCATCATCCGTCCTCTCGAATTTGACGGCCTGTGAGTTTCAAGAACAGGTCTTCCAAATTGGCGGGTCGGTGCAAGGTGCGCAGACCCGCCATGCCGCCCAAGGCTTGCAACAAAGGTGTCGCGCTATCGGTATAGAAAAACACCGTGTCGCCAGACACCTCGACGCGCTTGGCATGGGTGCGCGCCGCACTGGTGGCAATGCTTTGCGGGTCGCCGCCAAACACTTCCACCACATCAGGCTCTAAATGTTGCTGTATCAGGTCGCGCGGTTTGCCTTCGGCGATTTTGCGACCATGGTCTAACACCAGCAAACGGTCGCACAGGCGCTCTGCTTCATCCATGAAATGCGTGGTCAGCAAAATGGATTTGCCTTGTTGCAAGAGTTGCTGCAAGCGTTCCCACATCAGGTGACGCGCCTGCGGGTCGAGGCCGGTGGTGGGCTCGTCCAGCAACAGCAACTGCGGGTCGTTGATCAAAGCGCGTGCCAAACTCAGGCGGCGTTTCATGCCGCCCGACAACTCACCCGGTTTGGCGTCCGCTTTGTGGGTCAGCGCCGCAAACGACAGCAGCGAGGGAATGCGCGCACGAATATCTGCACTCGCCATGCCAAAGTAGCGGCCATAGACCATCAGGTTTTCGCTGCAAGTGAAGTCGGGGTCCAGTGAATCGAATTGACTGACAACCCCGAGACGCGCTTTGATCGCCAACACCTCTTGCGGCATGGGCAGGCCAAACACGCTGATGCTGCCACTGTCAGCGGCGCTTAAACCTAAGCACATGCGAAACGTGGTGGTTTTACCAGCGCCATTGGGGCCGATCACGCCCAAGCATTCACCGGCTTGCAACTCAAACGATAAATCGTCGACCACCGTGGCGTCGCCAAAGCGTTTAACCAAGTGTGAACAACGTAATTGGGGCTCGGTCATGTGAAGCATATTTTCGGTCAAGCATGGATTGTGCCTTGAATACTGGGTGATATACTTTTATCCCTTGGCCCGGTAGCTCAGTCGGTAGAGCAGAGGATTGAAAATCCTTGTGTCGGTGGTTCGATTCCGCCCCAGGCCACCAGTTTTTTACATGCTCGAATCGTTGGTTCCGTGCATGCTGGTTAACACGGCATGGCGGTAGCATCTCACGCTATTTAATTCATTCAATCCGTAGATGTTTCATTTAGACACTCTCAATGGCGGACAAACTTAGCGTTCAGCCAGTCATCTTATGTGGTGGCTCTGGCACCCGTCTTTGGCCACTTTCACGCTCAGGATTTCCTAAACAATTTCTTTGCCTGACTGGTGAAGAAAGCCTGTTTCAGCAAGCTGTCAAACGGTTGATGGGCTTGGAAATGGAAGCCGTGCACGTGTCTGACCCCATCATCGTGACAGGCGAGGAGCACCGATTTTTGGCCTTAGAGCAAATGAGGGAAATCAATGTTCAACTGGGTGCTGCTCTTTTGGAGCCCGCTGGTCGAAATACCGCTCCTGCGCTGACGCTTGCGGCACTGGCGTCGGTTGAGAATGGCGATGACCCCGTGTTGGTGGTGACACCTGCAGATCAGACGGTGACGGATACATCCGCATTTAGCAGCGCCATGCACCATGCCATCGAAGAGGCTGCCAAAGGGAACATGGTCATTTTGGGCATCACGCCAGACAGACCTGAAACTGGCTTTGGTTACATACAAGCCAAGATCGAAACAGATAAACCGGTCGTGGTGGTAAAGCGATTCGTTGAAAAACCCAATGAACAGACAGCACAGCTTTACCTGCAAGAAGGTGGCTATTACTGGAATGCGGGGATGTTTGTTTTGAAAGCTTCGGTCTGGCTACAAGCCCTGCAAGCTTTTCGCCCAGACATTTTTGAAGCCACATCACTTTCTTGGAAAAAGAAAAGTACCGACCCGCATCTTGCTACACCGTTTGTGCGGCCAAGTAAGCCTGAATTCATTGCGACGCCTTCGGAGTCTATTGACGTCGCTGTCATGGAGCGTTGTTCAGGCGGTACTTTTCCTCTCAAAATGGTGCCACTCGAAGCAGGTTGGAGTGACTTGGGTGCTTGGGATGCAGTTTGGGATGTACTGCCCAAAGACGAACAAGGTAACGCCGCACATGGTGACGTTTTAACGACTGACAGTCGAAACACATTTGTTCATGCGTCAAGTCGGTTGGTGACTTTGGTTGGTGTGAGTGACCTTATTGTGGTTGAGACACCCGATGCTGTGATGGTGGCTGACAAGTCACGTAGCCAAGAAGTAAAGCACATCGTGAGTCAGTTGCAATCCAACAAGCGTGAGGAACACCTTCTACACCGCAAAGTTCACAGACCTTGGGGTTGGTATGACAGCATTGACGAAGGCGAGCGTTTCAAAGTTAAGCGCATTCAAGTCAAGGCTGGTGCAAGTCTGAGTTTGCAAAAACACCATCACCGTGCAGAGCACTGGATCGTTGTCAAAGGTACGGCTGAAGTTACCTGTGGCGATCAAAAACTTTTGCTGTCTGAAAATCAGTCCACTTACATCCCGTTGGGAGAAGTGCACCGATTGGCGAATCCCGGAAGTATTCCGCTTGAAATTATTGAAGTTCAATCGGGAAGTTACTTGGGGGAAGACGATATCGTTAGGCTTGAAGATAGTTATGGAAGAAAATAATGGGAAAAATTGCTCTAATTACTGGTATCACTGGACAAGATGGGTCTTATCTTGCGGAGCTGTTGCTTGAAAAAGGCTATGTAGTTCACGGAATCAAGCGTCGAAGCTCTTTATTTAATACCGACAGGATTGATCATCTTTACCGAGATCCACATGAACAAGATGTTAGATTGTTTCTACATCATGGCGATCTAACAGATTCAACCAGTTTAATTCGTATTATTCAGCAAGTTAATCCTGATGAAATCTACAATTTAGCTGCCCAAAGCCATGTCGCCGTTTCATTTGAAGAACCAGAATACACGGCTAACTCTGATGCTTTAGGTCCTCTCAGAATTCTTGAAGCGATTCGTATTCTAGGTTTGGAGAAAAAAACTCGTTTTTACCAAGCTTCTACTTCCGAGCTATACGGTTTAGTTCAAGAAGTACCTCAAAAAGAAACAACTCCGTTCTACCCAAGAAGTCCTTATGCTGTTGCTAAGCTCTATGCTTATTGGATTACTGTTAATTACCGTGAGGCCTATGGTATTTATGCTTGTAATGGCATACTTTTCAATCACGAAAGCCCTGTGCGTGGCGAAAACTTTGTCACAAGAAAAATTACCAGAGCTTTAGCGCGAATCAAACTAGGTTTACAAAACAGACTTTATCTAGGAAATCTAGAGGCTAAACGCGACTGGGGGCATGCTAAAGATTACGTTGAAATGCAGTGGCTAATGCTGCAGCAGGAAAAAGCTGAAGACTTCGTGATTGCGACGGGTACGCAATATACCGTTCGAGATTTTGTTAATGCGGCAGCCAAGGAATTGGGCATGCAGATTCGTTGGCAAGGTCGCGGAGTTGATGAAAAAGGTTATTGGATCAACAGTCATACGCCACAAGCAAGTAGCTCGGTACAAGAGAGCTCAATCGTGAGCGTTGATCCTCGTTACTTTCGCCCCACTGAGGTCGAAACCTTGCTGGGAGATGCCAGTAAAGCCAAAGAAAAATTGGGTTGGAGCCCACGCATTACTTTCGATCAATTAGTTGCTGAAATGGTTAGAGAAGACCTGAAATCTGCTGAGCGTGACGAACTAGTTAAGCGACACGGATATACCGCCTTCGATCATCACAGCTGATACAAATACTCGTGGAAGAAATTCATCGTGCACTTGTGATTTCCGTTTTATCAAGGGGTTGGTCAGCAGCGCTTGCAATCTTGGCCGTGCCTTTCTATATCCGCTTTCTTGGGATTGAGGCGTATGGAGTTGTAGGCGTATTCACGAGCTTTTCAATTTTGGTCGGTTTTCTCGATCTTGGGCTTGGAGCTACCCTAACGCGTGAACTGTCGCGCCTGTCTGCAAAAATGATCACTCTAGTGGACAGTCGAGATCTTTTACGAACATTCGAGTTGATATATGCGCTAATG
>Ga0114962_10005373_pt1 | contig 10025 bp, 6 predicted proteins | sample C_130820_MF_Meta_FD_87017 | JGI IMG/M metagenome (GOLD analysis project Ga0114962, IMG submission 87017) | Freshwater microbial communities from Lake Croche, Canada to study carbon cycling - C_130820_MF_MetaG | ecosystem: Environmental > Aquatic > Freshwater > Lake | place: Lake Croche, Canada...
CGGGAAGGCGCGGATGAACTCACCTTCCTCGATATATCAGCGAGCGTTGAAGAACGAAACACAACGCTAGATATTGTCCGCCGAACCGCCGAGCAAGTCTTTATTCCCTTAACTGTTGGCGGTGGAATTCGAACAGCGGATGACGTAAATACCTTGCTGCGAGCAGGGGCAGATAAAGTTTCTATTAACACTGCGGCAATTGCTCGACCACAATTGATCAATGAAATTGCTGATCGATTTGGCAATCAAGTTCTCGTTCTCTCGGTTGATGCTCGTCGAGCCGGTACAACATCCGGATATGAAGTGACAACGCATGGCGGCCGGACCGGCACCGAGATAGATGCCTTGCGATGGATTGAAGAAGCTGTGACTCGCGGCGTCGGTGAAATTCTCCTAAATTCGATGGATGCCGATGGCACGAAAGAGGGTTACGACCTTCCCATGCTTGAGGATGTTCGAACTATGTGCTCAGTCCCGATTATCGCCAGTGGTGGCGCAGGAAAGTTGCAAGATTTTTCAGATGCACTTAAATCTGGTGCAGATGCGCTGCTCGCCGCGAGCGTCTTTCACTTCGGCGAAATGACAATCCCAGACGTGAAGCAGTATCTCGACTCACAGGGATATCCCATGCGAATTCTGCGCAGGTAAGGGAGAATTTAGCCATGGATATTTCTATCCCGCCTCTGATTGAAGAACACTTTGCCGCCGGATCGCTCGTTGCAGCTATTGCGCAAGATGCGACTACTCATGAGGTTTTGATGCTTGCTTGGATGAATCGAGAGGCGCTATCGCTCACCATGAAGACGGGCAAAGCAACTTACTGGAGTCGCAGTCGCTCTAGCCTCTGGGTGAAGGGCGAGAGTTCTGGTAATTCGCAGGAAGTCGTATCCATTGATTTTGATTGCGATGGCGATGCAATTTTGTTAAAAGTTCACCAGGTTGGCGGGGCATGTCACACGGGAGATCGCACCTGTTTTCATAATTCACTCACTCCGGTGGCGGAGAGTAAATAGATGTCTAGTTCTCGTATCGCACTCGACTTGTCCCTGGTCGTACTAGCCGCCCTAGTAATCGGTTACTTTATTTATCGCATTGCGCGCAGAGGAATATCGAAGAAATACGAACGAACGTCTGCGGTAAAGATTCACACCAATCCGTGGAGCGCACTCTCTGCGGGAGTAGATCCGACCGAGATGACGAAAGAGTCACTGAAATAGATGAGAAATAGATGAACGGAGTAACGATGAAAGATCTGCACCATAAGGCCCAACCATGGCTTAATTTGCTCGGCCGGTTAGTGCTTGGAGTCGTACTCTTACTCGCCGGATATCTCAAAGCGAAATCGCCAGCTGAGGCAGCGATGGCAGTCCGGGCATATGACGTTCTTCCTACCTCTGCCGCGAATATCTTGGGCTACTCCTTGCCATGGTTTGAAATTGGCGTAGGTCTCCTTCTTATTATCGGTGTGAGCATTAAGAAATCTGCTCTTGTCGGCGGCGCGCTAATGCTCCTCTTTATTGTGGCGATTTCGCAGGCATGGGCTCGCGGTCTTTCGATTGATTGTGGTTGCTTCGGCAGCGGGGGACAGGTTGCTCCCGGCAAGGCCAAATATCTCCAAGAAATCCTCCGCGATGCGGGTCTGACCGCGATTGCCATTTATCTATTTCGATATCCGCACGGTAAATTAGCGCTCGATAAGAGCCCCGAAGCAAGCGCATAAAGGAGATCCACTGTGGCACAACAAAGCGGTAAGAGTGGCGGCGGTTTACGCGGTCTTGTACTCGGAATGATTGTTTTTGTCGTTGCGAGCGGCGTTGCATTCTCGTTCATCTCAAACAAGAGCAACACGCATGCTAAGACTCCAAGTGCAGTCTCACAGACAGATGGTTATGGAATTGTTTTCAATCCCACTGGCTCTCCAACCATCGATATTTGGGAAGATTTCCAGTGCCCAGTCTGCGCAAAGTTTGAGTCGATTAACCACAGTTATATTGAATCTCTAGCTCGCGGAAAGAAAGTCAAAGTTGTTTACCACCCACTCTCCTTTATCGGGCCAGAATCTATCCTCGCAGCAAATGCAGGAGGGTGCGCAGCTGAAGAGGGTAAGTTCCTTGAGTTCCACCAGAGCGTTTACATGAATCAACCTGCAGAAAATAGCGGCGCAATTAACGCTACCTGGTTGCAACTTCTTGGCGCTGGTGCCGGAATCAAATCCAACAAATACATTAATTGCGTGACCAAGGGCAGTTACTACGACTGGGTGAAGAATGTTGCAGCCGATGGCGCAAAGAACAACATCAACTCAACTCCGACGGTAAAGGTCAATGGCAAAGAGTTAGATCGCGCAACTCAGTACATGGATTCGGCAGCATTTAAGAAGGCACTTACTTCTGCTGGTGCGTAAGCACTAAATGTCTCTTCCTACACCCACCTCATCACTCATCGAGGTGGGTCCATTAACAATTCATTATTACGCTCTCTGCATCCTGCTCGGTATTGCTGCCGCAATAGTTATTAGTCGAGGTCGCTACCGACGAGCCGGTGGAAATCCAGATGAAATAAATCAACTTGCGGCTTATGCAATTCCGGCTGGCATTATTGGCGGACGCGCGTATCACGTTATAACAAGTCCGGACGCATACTTTGGCGCTAACGGACGCCCGCTCGACGCCGTGAAAATTTGGCAGGGCGGAATGGGAATCTGGGGAGCTATCGCACTTGGTTCTCTCACCGTCTGGCTATTAATAAAGCGCGGCAATTATTCACTCACATTCCTGATCGTTGCAGATGTGTTAGCGCCAGGACTTTTAATTGCTCAAGCAATCGGTCGCTGGGGTAATTGGTTTAATGCCGAGCTCTTTGGTTCACCCACATCTCTTCCGTGGGGACTTTCGATTCCACCTTCGGCCCGACCAGATGGTTTTCAAAGTTTCGCCACATTTCATCCCACCTTTCTCTATGAATCACTCTGGTGTTTGCTTGCGGCCTTGCTACTTCTCAGATCGGGTCGGCTCCAGAATTGGATCACCAGACTGCCAGGTCAAACCTTTCTCGCTTATATTTCCCTATATACGTTGGGCCGGCTTTGGATTGAGGCGCTCCGGATAGATTCCGCGCATCACCTCTTCGGGGTACGTATAAATATCTTCGTTGCTCTCGTTATCTGTATCGCTTCCACCACAGCGCTGTTGCGCCGCCGGAGATTTCCGAACCCAGCAAATCCTGCACCTGCTCAACAAGATTAGGTAGAGTTAACGCATGGCTTTAGAGGATGTTTACCAGCGCAATGCCCACCACAAGACTCATAAGTCCGGATGGCTTCGGGCAGCAGTCCTCGGCGCTAACGATGGACTTGTCTCTACCTCATCGTTGATGGTGGGAGTAGCTGCGGCAAATACCAGTGGCTCACTTGTCACCATTGGACTTGCTGGAATTGCAGCGGGTGCGATGTCGATGGCGGTAGGTGAATATATTTCGGTGCGATCTCAGACTGATATCGAAGAAGTAGATCGCCTGATGGAAATCGAACACTTGAAGACCGATCCGGAAGGTGAGCTTGCTGAACTCACTCAGATTTATGTTGAACGTGGGCTGGATCAAAAATTAGCAGAAGAAGTTGCGCTCAAGATGACAGAGTTCGATGCGCTCGGTACGCATCTGCGCGATGAACTCGGACAGTTCGAACACACCAAGGCCCGACCTGCTCAAGCTTCTGCGGCTTCTGCAGTCTCCTTTACTCTGGGCGGCGCAGTTCCACTGATCGGCGCACTTCTGCCGATTCACGGTGGCAAAACCCTGGCCATCGTTCTGGTCACTCTCTTGGGACTCATCGCAGCTGGACTTATCAGTGCCCGCTCTGCTGGTTCGCCATATATCAAAACGACCCTTCGAGTTCTTATCGGAGGTTCACTCGGTATGGCTATCACCGCGGGAATTGGCTCACTGGTTCATCTCTCCGGCATTTAAGCCAGCCAAGGTCACACTCTTTCTCTGGTTTTTTCGCCTTAAATCTATTCGCAGAAGAGCCTTGCTCTTGCTACCCTTTCTCACTCGCTAGCCGCGGCTAGCACGTATTAGTTATTCGCCAGTTGGGCCATCGATGTCCCGACCGTTCTCATTCAGGAGCGCTCGTGACACTTTTTTCTACATTGCCGTCTGCGCAAGGACTTTATGATCCTTCGCGCGAACACGATGCTTGTGGTGTCGCAATGGTTGCAACGCTCAACAAAATTCCGACACATGAAATTGTCTCTCAAGCACTTCTCGCACTGCGCAATATGGAGCATCGCGGTGCAACTGGAGCCGAGCCAGATAGCGGCGATGGTGCCGGAATTCTTATTCGACTTCCTGATCAGTTCTACCGCGAAGTTGTAGATTTCCCGCTCCCTGAGAGTTCTGCCTATGCAACTGGAATTGCTTTTGTTGACCCTTCGTTCTCACATCGCACTGAATTAGAGAAACTCGCTCAAGAAGAGGGCCTTACGATTCTTGGCTGGCGCGAGCTGCCTATCAATGCATCTACTATCGGAAAGACTGCACTTTCCGTTATGCCAAAGTTCGAACAAATCTTCGTGGTGAGTAATGGCGGAGAGAAGGATTTAGATCTTGATCGCAAGGTCTTCGCACTTCGCAAGCGCGCCGAACACAATTTCCCAATTTACTTTCCATCGCTCTCCTCCCGCACCATCGTTTACAAGGGCATGCTTACGACCGGACAGTTAGAGGAATTTTTTCCGGATTTGAGTGATCCACGAGTTGTGTCTCCACTTGCAGTTGTCCACTCACGCTTCTCGACAAACACATTTCCATCTTGGCCACTTGCGCATCCGTACCGCTTTATTGCCCACAATGGCGAGATCAATACCGTTCGTGGAAACCGCAATTGGATGCGTGCGCGCGAGAGTTTGTTACAGAGTGATTTGATTCCAGGCGACTTAGCTCGACTCTTTCCGATTGTTCAAGATTCTGGATCAGATTCAGCTTCCTTCGATGAAGTTCTCGAACTTCTCTACCTCGGTGGCCGTTCACTTCCACACGCAATGTTGATGATGATTCCTGAAGCGTGGGAGAACCATGCGACCATGAGTCAGAAGCGACGCGACTTCTACGCCTTCCACTCCACAATGATGGAGCCATGGGATGGCCCTGCGTGCGTAACTTTTACTGATGGCAACCAGGTCGGCGCTGTTCTCGACCGCAACGGTCTTCGCCCCTCTCGCTTCTGGGTCACTAAGAATGGAATGGTTGTTCTCGCCTCCGAAGCAGGCGTTCTTGAATTCGCACCAGAAGAGATTGAGCGCAAGGGTCGCTTGCAACCGGGACGTATGTTCCTCGTTGATATCGAAGAAGGTCGCATCATCGAAGATGATGAGATCAAGGATTCACTCGCAAGCGCCGCTCCCTATGGAGAGTGGTTACACGCAGGTCTCGTAAAGCTTGCTGATCTTCCGGCCCGCGAACATATTGTTTATCCGCACTCCTCAGTAGTTCGTCGTCAGCGCGCTTTTGGTTACACCGAAGAAGAGCTACGCATGATTGTTACGCCTATGGCCAAGAACGGTATGGAACCACTTGGTTCAATGGGAACCGATACTCCGATTGCAGCGCTCTCCGATAAGCCACGCATCCTCTTTGATTATTTTGCACAACTATTCGCGCAGGTCACTAATCCTCCGCTCGATGCAATTCGCGAAGAGTTAGTCACAAGTCTGGCTGGCTCCATTGGTCCAGAACATAACTTGCTCGATCCCAGCCCAGCGTCATGTCGACAGATTGCACTGGACTTCCCGGTTATCGATAATGATGAACTCGCAAAGATTATTCACGTCAACGCAGATGGCAACCATCCAGGATTTGGCGCACACGTTGTACGCGGTCTCTTCCCGGTAATTGGTGGGGGAGAAGCACTCGCTCAGCGCATCGCTGAAATCCGTCACGAAGTTTCACAAGCGATAGAAGATGGCGCACACATCATTGTTCTCTCAGACCGCGATGGCGACGCTGAACATGCACCTATCCCGTCACTTCTCTTGACCTCTGCTGTTCACCACCATCTGATTCGCGAGAAGACTCGTACAAAGGTCGGACTTGTTGTTGAGACTGGTGAAGTCCGCGAAGTGCACCACGTCGCACTCTTAGTTGGATTTGGTGCGGCCGCAATCAATCCTTACCTCGCGATGGAATCAGCTGAAGATTTAGTTCGCCAAGGCGTCATCACCGGCATTACTCCTGAGAAAGCTGTAGCTAACCTCATTAAATCGCTCGGTAAGGGCGTTCTTAAAGTTATGTCCAAGATGGGAATTTCCACCATCGCTTCCTACACCGGCGCACAAGTATTTGAAGCTATCGGTCTTTCGCGTGAAGTTGTTGACGAATATTTCACTGGTGTGACCTCTCGACTCGGTGGCGTTGCACTCGAAACTCTTGCTGAAGAAACCATTAAGCGACACCACATCGCCTATCCACCCGGTGGTGAAATTCCTGGCACTAAGCGCCTTCCGATTGGTGGCGAGTATCAATGGCGCCGCGATGGCGAGCCACACCTCTTTGATCCAGAGACGGTATTTACACTTCAGCACTCCACCCGCTCTAAGCGTTATGACATCTTCAAGCGTTACACCCAAAAAGTGGATGATCAATCTAAATCGCTGATGACCTTACGCGGTCTCTTTACCTTTAAAGATGGTCTGCGTCCTGCGGTACCTATCGAAGAGGTCGAACCAGCATCAGCAATCATTAAGCGTTTTGCTACAGGTGCGATGTCTTATGGATCCATCTCGGCGGAAGCGCACGAAACATTAGCGATTGCCATGAACCGTCTCGGCGGAAAATCCAACACCGGTGAGGGCGGCGAAGATCCAGCTCGATACACCCCAGAGAGCAATGGTGATTCCAAGCGCTCATCCATTAAGCAAGTAGCCAGTGGTCGCTTTGGTGTTACGAGTGAATATCTCGTTAATGCTGATGATATTCAGATCAAGATGGCGCAAGGTGCAAAGCCGGGCGAGGGTGGACAACTCCCAGGCGGCAAGGTCTATCCATGGATTGCCAAGGTGCGTTATTCCACACCAGGCGTTGGATTAATTTCGCCACCGCCACACCACGATATCTACTCCATTGAAGATTTAGCGCAGCTCATTCACGATTTAAAGAATGCAAATAAGTTTGCCCGCATTCACGTAAAGCTTGTGGCAGAAGTTGGAATCGGTACGGTCGCTGCTGGTGTCTCCAAGGCACATGCCGATGTTGTTCTCATCTCCGGACATGATGGCGGCACTGGTGCTTCACCATTGACCTCGCTTAAGCATGCCGGCGCACCATGGGAGCTTGGTCTTGCCGAGACTCAACAGACACTGATGCTTAATGGCCTTCGCGATCGCATTGTTGTACAAGTCGATGGTCAGATGAAGACCGGTCGGGATGTTGTCATTGCTGCACTCTTGGGTGGCGAAGAATTTGGATTTGCTACAGCTCCTCTCGTTGTTTCTGGTTGCGTCATGATGCGCGTCTGCCACCTCGATACCTGCCCTGTGGGTGTTGCTACTCAAAACCCAGAACTTCGCGCTCGTTTCACTGGCAAGCCAGAGTTTGTCGAAACTTTCTTTGAATATATTGCCGAAGAAGTTCGCGAGAACTTAGCGGCACTTGGTTTCCGCACCCTCGAAGAGGCGATTGGTCAAGTAGAAGTCCTCGATACAAAGGTCGCGGTAGAACACTGGAAGGCGAGCGGTCTCGACTTAACTCCATTGCTGCAAGCACCCGCACAATCCACGCCTCCTGCGCGTCGCAATTTAACTATCCAGGATCACGGTCTCGATGCCGCACTGGATAACTCACTCATCGCACTTGCGCACGATGCCCTAGAAAATAAGGTGCCGGTTCGCATTCAAGAGAGCGTACGCAATATCAACCGCACCGTCGGCACCATGCTCGGTTCGGAAATCACTCGTCGCCACGGCAGCGCCGGACTTCCTGATGGCACCATTGATCTCACGCTTCATGGCTCATCTGGACAATCACTCGGCGCATTCATTCCGAAGGGTTTAACGATTCGTCTCTATGGAGATGCAAACGATTACGTCGGCAAGGGTCTCTCTGGTGGAACAATCATTGTCCGCCCAGATGAGAAAGCAACGCTTGTCTCACAAGAGAATGTGATCGCTGGAAACGTCATTGGTTATGGTGCAACTTCCGGAACAATCATGGCTCGCGGAATTGTGGGGGAGCGCTTCTGCGTTCGTAACTCTGGCGCAACCGCGATTGTGGAGGGCGTTGGCGATCATGGCTGTGAATACATGACTGGTGGCACCGTTCTTATTCTCGGTAAAACTGGTCGCAACTTTGCCGCCGGTATGTCTGGCGGCCGAGCATTTGTTTTGGATCTCGAACCGCGTCAAGTAAATCCAGAGATGGTCGACATTCTCGCGCTTCCGGCGGATCAAGAGGAGCTAGTGCAACGTTTGCTCTCAGCGTTCTATACCGAAACTGGTTCGCAGGTAGCGAAAGCGATTATGGATAGCTGGAGTTCAGAGAAATCTCGAATCTCATTAGTGATGCCGCGCGATTACGCACGCGTTCTCACCATCATTGCTGCAGCAGAGCGCGATGGTCGTCCGGCAGATCAAGCAATCATGGAGGCAATCAATGGCTGATCCAAAAGGATTTCTCACTACCTCTCGCCAGACCCCTACCCGTCGGCCAGTCGACGTTCGTATCTTGGATTGGAAAGAGGTTTATGTCGAGCAGGATATGGCCGATCTGCAAAAGCAGGCTGGTCGTTGCATGGACTGCGGTATTCCGTTCTGTCACTCTGGTTGCCCACTCGGTAATTTAATTCCAGAATGGAATGATTTAATGTGGCGCGGCGAGAAGCGCGAAGCGATGGATCGCCTACACGCAACAAATAACTTTCCAGAATTCACTGGTCGACTCTGTCCTGCACCATGCGAAACTGCTTGCGTTGTCGGCATCAACCAAGATGCAGTAACCATTAAGCAAGTAGAACTTCGCACCATCGAAGAGGCCTTTGCTAATGGTTCTGTAGTGCCGCTGCCACCCGATCGTCTTACCGGTAAAACTGTCGCAGTCATTGGCTCCGGACCCGCAGGTTTAGCAGTTGCGCAACAACTGACACGTGCTGGCCACACCGTTGCCGTCTATGAACGTGCACCATTAGCGGGCGGTCTCCTGCGTTATGGAATTCCAGAATTCAAAATGGAGAAAGCGATTTTGGATCGCCGCCTCCATCAGATGGAGCAAGAAGGAACTCGCTTCCGCAATGGCGTTGATGTTGGTGTTGAAGTTACTGGCGCTCAATTGCGTGCGAAATACGATGCGATTGTTCTCTCAGTCGGCTCCACCAATTGGCGAGATATTGATGTTCCCGGTCGCAACCTCAAGGGCATTCATCAAGCAATGGAATATTTGCCATGGGGTAATAAGCAGGGTCTTGGCGAACTTACCGGTGAAGCTCCTATCAATGCACATGGAAAGCATGTAGTAATTCTTGGTGGTGGAGATACTGGTGCAGATTGTTTAGGCACCGCTATTCGTCAAGGCGCAGCAAGTATCACGCAACTTGAAATTATGCCTCGCCCCACCGACGAACGTCCTGGTTCGCAACCGTGGCCGACTTACCCGATGATCTATCGCACGAGCAGTGCGCATGAAGAAGGGGGAGAGCGTCTTTTTGCGGTGTCGACCGAAGAGTTTGTTGGCGATGCGGAAGGAAATCTCACTGGCATCAAACTGATTGAGACTAAATTCGTAGATGGCAAGTTTGAAAAGGTAGATAATTCGCATAAAGAGATTCCGGCTGACTTGGTATTTCTCGCCATGGGCTTTGTCGGTCCGGAGAAATCAGAACTCCTGAAGCAACTCGAAGTTGCCTTCGACGAGCGCGGAAACATTAAACGCGATGATGAATATTCAACAAACATTGAAGGTGTCTTCGTGGCGGGCGATGCCGGACGCGGACAATCGCTTATTGTTTGGGCAATAGCTGAAGGTCGCAGCGCTGCGGCAGC
>Ga0114962_10005374_pt1 | contig 10025 bp, 8 predicted proteins | sample C_130820_MF_Meta_FD_87017 | JGI IMG/M metagenome (GOLD analysis project Ga0114962, IMG submission 87017) | Freshwater microbial communities from Lake Croche, Canada to study carbon cycling - C_130820_MF_MetaG | ecosystem: Environmental > Aquatic > Freshwater > Lake | place: Lake Croche, Canada...
ACGGCACTTACCAACCGCACCCAGGGCACCAATCCCTGGCAAGGCCCACTGGCCAATGTCGGTGACCTCGTCGGCCGTTTCATCGGCTATAACGTGACCGGGGTGACTCCCAGTAGCCCCTTTCAGACCAACTACTATAGTTCCATGCTCTGCTCCCCTGGTAAAAGCTACGACAGCTTGGCTACCAATATCACCTACGCCGGCCTGAGCGCTGACCTGGGCTCGATGACGAATACCTCACAGAATGCCATCCTCATCCAGAGACTCCGTCAGGCGGGGCTCAGGCCCCTCGTCACGCAGGGGCAGACCCGTGTCTGGAACCTCATGATCGATCTTGTCGCTCAGACCGGCCGCTTCGCCCCGGCAGCATCGAATCTCGACAAGTTCGTCGTCGAGGGAGAGTCCCACTTCTGGCTCCACGTGGCCATCGACCGCTACACTGGCCAGATCCTCGACAGCCAGCTCGAACCAGTAACTCAATAGAGTGGTCATTACATCTACTGATGTAATGAGGCTGAGATAATCCCAAAAATGCTGTAGTAAACCACTGCAAGCGAGCGGTGATACTGCACCGCGTCATCAATTCGAAGACTACGCCGTTAGGCACTCTGCGGCAGTGACGGTATTGGCCATCAGCATGGCGATCGTCATCGGTCCGACCCCACCGGGAACGGGGGTGATCGCCTTGCACTTGGGAGCCACAGCGTCAAAATCAACATCGCCGACAAGGCGGTAACCGGTCTTGGTGGAGGAATCCTCGATACGGTTGATTCCGACATCGATCACGACGGCTCCTTCCCGGATGTGCTCTGCTCCGAGGGCTTTGGGACGCCCAATGGCGGCGATCACGATATCGGCGCGGCGAGTGACGGCAGCCAGATCCTTCGTCCGAGAATGGGCGATGGTGACGGTGGCGTCTCCGCCCTTTCCCTTAGCCATCAGCAGGAAGGCCATCGGCTTCCCGACGATCAGGCTACGACCGACAACGACTACCTCGGCACCCGAGGTCTCGATACTTGCCTCAATGAGGAGGCGCTGGCAACCGAGTGGCGTGCAGGGAACAAAAGCTGTGGAATCCTCCATGGCGAGCTTCGCCACGTTGATCGGGTGGAATCCGTCGACATCTTTACGGGGATCGATTGCAAGTGTCACGGCATGCTCGTCGATGTGCTTCGGGGGAGGGGACTGCACGAGGATGCCATGAATGGCGGGATCGGCGTTGAGATCGGCGACCAGCGACATGACTTCTTCCTGGGTAGCGGAAGCGGCGAGCTCGAACTTGCGTGAGTGCATGCCGAGAGCGGCGCAAGTGCGGTCCTTGTTCCGGACATACGCCTGGGAGGCCGGATCCTCTCCGATCAGCACCACGGCGAGTCCGGGAGTTATGCCAAGGGCTTTCAGCACCTCGATTCGTGCTCGTGTTTCTTGTCCGACTTTGGCGGCGACCGCCTTGCCATCAATGAGTTTCATGATTTTTATGGTTCTTCGCTGTTTTCAGAGGCCACTGTAGGAATTATCTCCCGCAGAGGCGCAGAGGCGCAGAGATAAAGTGAATAATGCACAGGGGAGAAGGGGATTGGAACCATGAAGGTTACGCGCAGATGGTACCGTCCCTCAGTATGGGTTTTGCTTCCTTAACTTTTTCTTTTTCTCAGCGCTTCTGTACCTCAGCGCGAGTATCCTTTGTTTCTAAAGTGAATCTGATTGGACAGCCTGTTCCTTGAGAAGAGTTTCAACCCTGAGACGCTCCGCTTCCAGATCGGTAGCCTTCGGATCGATCGTCAGGTAGGGATCAATGGTGATGTCGACACGGGAGAAGGGTAGTGGGATCGCAAAGTTGTCCCAAGTCTTCAGTCTGATGGCATGGTGATAGCGGGCATGCAGCAGCATGATCGGAATGTCGGTTTTCTGGGAGAGGAAGACCGCACCCGGACCTAGAGAGTACTTCGGCCCACGGGGACCGTCGGGAGTGATCGCCAGATCGATACCTGATTCGAGGAGTGCTGTCAGTTCCCTGATCGCGGTCGATCCGCGACGGGAGCTGGATCCACGGACTGATCCCATCCCGAGATTGGCCATGACTCCGGCGAGGATGTCGCCATCCTTGCTTGGGCTTGTGAGGACGGAGACTCCTTTTCGTGTGGGATGCTTCCTTGGGTAATGGCGCAGGAATCCGATCGAGATGGCAGGGATTCGGTTGTGCCAGAAGACTAGGATCCGGGGCCCCTCGGGGGGATTGGTTAGGAATCCGGAGCGATCGGTCATCCGCAGCCTGATGGTCGAAAAGATAAGTCTGGCCACGTTGGCAGCAACGGCCGCTAGGAACTGCTGTTTGTTGAACTTCCACACCATCAGGCTTCGTTGGCCTTATTCTCAGCACTTGACTCTTCGCGCCATCGGCAGGCATTCGGAGCATGGATGCTAAGCATGTCGAGGACACGCCAGACAACGGTGTCGGCGAGTTCGTCGAAGTTCTTCGGATGGCTGTAGAAGGAGGGGGAGGCCGGGAGAATGATGCCGCCCGCCTCGGTCACCGTGACAATGTTTCTTGCGTGGATCAGGTTCCAGGGGGTCTCGCGCGGCACCAGGATCAGCTTGCGTCGCTCTTTCAGAAAGACATCGGCGGCACGTAGAATCAGGTTCTCACTGGTCCCTGCGGCAATGCGGCCGACAGTTCCCATGGAGCAAGGCATCACGACCATGCCGTCAAAGAGTGCACTGCCGCTTGCGAACGGGGCATTCATCGACTTTTCGTTGTGTTCGATCACGCCGGTGGGGAAGTTCAGTTCACCGATCTCCTCATGGATCACCTGCTTGGCGTAGGGAGAGAGAACAAGATGGATCTCGTGATTCCCAGTCTCCAGATGATGAAGCAGGCGCTGCAGATAGATGGAGCCACTGGCTCCGGTAGCAGCTAGGACGAGACGCATAGAGAAAGAATGAATGATGAGGTATGAATTATGAAGGTTAAAAAAATTCTACTCTGGAAATGCTCGGCAGTGCAGACATGATGATTACTTCTTGCCATAAGGTACTCCTCGAGGCATTCTGTACGATCACTTTAGAGTAATTTCAGACTAATTTACGGCCACACTTCCTGTCATGAGCATTATCGCCACCATCGAAAAAGAGCAGTTCAAGTCCGACCTCGTCCCGTTCGAGGTTGGTGATTCCGTCTGCGTTCACACACGCGTCATCGAAGGTGACAAAGAGCGTGTTCAGAAGTACTCCGGCATCGTGATCGGTCGCAAGGGCGCGGGCATCAACGCGAACTTCACTGTCCGTCGCGTCAGCTTCGGCGAGGGTGTTGAGCGCGTATTCCCTCTTCATTCTCCTCGCATTGCAAAGCTCGAAATCGAGAAGCGTGGATCGGTCCGCCGTTCCAAGCTGAACTACCTCCGTGACCGTAAGGGCAAGGCCGCCGTCACCGTGAAGGAGAAGGCACAGGAAATTGCCTAATTTCTAAATTTTTCAGCTCCGATGACGACCACTCGTCGCGGATCTCATTCTAAGGGCCTCAAGTCTAAGACTCGGGGCCCTTCTTTTTACCCCACACTCTTCCATGAAAGAGAGCTCCATGCCCGGGGTATCCACCCGGTGGCCGGAGTCGATGAAGCCGGACGCGGTCCTCTAGCCGGTCCCGTGGTTGCTGCCGCAGTCATCCTGCCTGAGGGATTCACTTTGAATGGGCTGGATGACTCCAAGAAACTGAACCACCAGCAGCGCGAGTTGCTTTATGTCCTATTGACGGAAGACTCCTCCGTGCGCTTCTCCGTGGCCGAGGCCAGCTCAGAAGAAATTGGACACCTGAATATCCTGCGAGCAACCCATCTCGCCATGGCTCGTGCCTTAACTGGAATTAAAGAAAACGGACATCAGTGCCTCCATGCTCTCGTGGATGGATTGCCGGTCAAAGGGCTCCCCATCGAGCATACGCCATTGGTTGGAGGAGATGGGATCAGCCTTAGTATCGCCGCTGCCAGTATCTTGGCCAAGGTCACCCGGGACAGGATCATGGATACGCTGGACCAAGAGTATCCCCAGTACGGCTTCTCCAAGCATCGAGGCTATGCGACCGCTGAACATCTGACTACATTGCGAGAATATGGACCTTGCCCGCATCATCGACGTGGTTTTGCGCCGGTCGACCAGACCACCTTCGGGTTCTAAGGGACACATTGTTCTTGGACGATGGGGTGAGGATCAGGCAGCTCGTCATCTGAAGCGCCTAGGGTGGAAAATTTTACGCTGCAACTTTCGTGCTCCCGGGGGAGGGGAGGTCGATTTGGTCTGCCGAGATGGCGATACCTTGGTCTTTGCCGAGGTGAAGACCCGCCGTTCCGAGGAGATGGGAAGGCCTCTGGATGCCGTCAACCGGAAGAAACAGCAACTTATCCGAAGGGGTGGCCTCTATTGGCTCCGTCTGCTCAACATGCCCGATATCACTTTCCGCTTTGACGTGATCGAGGTTCTGGCGACCGATCCCGTCGAAATCCGCGTGATTGAGTCGGCGTTTATCCTCCCTGATCCCATGAGGTATTAAAGGGAATCTAAGGCGAAGGTAATTTGAGGACAGAGTTAGGCGGCTAAGCGAAGCTGTGGTAGAGTTACTGGACGCGCAGACCAAAGACCCTCTGCCACAAAGGGCCTAAGCTTTCGCCAGCCAGGGGGCTAGCTCCGCGCGGAGTGCCATCTCATCACCGACCGTGAATTCTTCTCCGAGCTGGAGCGGGACAATGGCTCCAGATAATGTTCCTATTTCGAGGATCAGGGTGCGCTTGCCCGGGTGTTTTTTGATGGAGGCATGGATAGCGTGAAGGTCGTCGACAATCAGCCGACTACGATCCATCCGGAGGCAAAGTGGTTTCTTTGAGGCCTTGGGGGTGAGGGCTTTGAAGTCGTTACCCATGGCCTTGATGCTTCCATCCCGGGGGGTGATGCGCGCATTGCAGGAGAGGACAGTTCCGGGTTTAAGGATTTCCTCGTTTTTACTGAAAGATTCATCCCAGGCCATGAGCTCCAAAGTTCCAGAATCATCCTCTAGGGTGAGGATGCCGAAGGGGCGTCCATCCTTCTTGGAGAAGCGTTTTTCCACGGTGGACAGGAGACCTGCCAACTTGAGGCTGCCCTGTTCGGTCATGGCGAAGGCCTCTGCCACTGATCCGTAGGATCCTGATTCCAGATTGCCCCGATAGTCATCGAGAGGATGGCCGGTAACATAGAATCCCAGTAACTCCTTCTCGTGTCCGAGCATCTCGGAGCGTGTCCAGCGCTCGATGGTTTTTTCAGTTCCCTCAGCTGCTTTGAAGGATGCTGGGGCAAGATCTGCACAGGAGTCGAAGAGGGAGACCTGACCGCTGGCACGATCCTTCTGGATGGAGGCGGCTGCACCCATGGCTCCTTCGATCGCGGTATCGAGCGCGGCACGATGACGGACGTCCCAATCAAAGGCCCCGCACTTCACGAGGCTTTCGAGGATTTTCTTGTTCACCGTCCGGGAGTCAAGACGCGAGCAGAAGTCCTCCATCGACTTGAAGGGACCATTCGCTTCACGGTCGGCAATGGCGGTTTCCATTGCGGCCTCCCCAACGTTCTTGATCGCCGCGAGCCCGAAGCGGATGCCCCTGCTACCCGGAATCTTCTCGGGGAGAAAGGTGAGGGCACTCCGGTTGACATCGGGTGGAAGGATCGCGATCCCCATACGGGCACACTCACTAACGAAAGTGGCAATCTTGTCGGTGTGGTTGATTTCGTTGCCGAGCAGGCCGGCCATAAATTCGACCGGGTGATTCGCCTTAAGGTACGCGGTCTGGTAGGAAAGGAGTCCATAGGCAGCGCTGTGGCTCTTGTTGAATCCGTACTGAGCGAACTTCTCCAAGAAGTCGAAGATGGCGTTGGCCTGCTTTGCAGGGATCTGGTTGACCCGGGCGCAACCCTCGACAAAGACCTCGCGCTCCTTGGCCATCTTCTCGATATCCTTCTTACCCATGGCGCGTCGCAGAAGATCGGCCTGGCCGAGAGTGTAGCCGGCCAGAGCACTTGCTGCCTGCTGCACCTGCTCCTGGTAGACGATGATGCCGTAGGTTTCAGAACAGATTTTCTCGAGCAGGGGATGGGCGTACTCGATTTTCTTCCGACCCTTTTTGCGTTCGATGTAGTCGTCGATGAACTGCATCGGACCTGGGCGGTAGAGGGCGATCAGGGCGATGATGTCGGTGAAATGCTCGATCTGAAAGCGCTTGGCCGTCGCGACCATGCCGCCGGACTCCAACTGGAAGACGCCGATCGATTCGCCCCGGTTGAGAAGATCGAAGGAGGCTTTGTCATCCATCGGGATCTTCGAGATGTCGAAGTCCGGCGAGTGGCGGTGGATTAACTTCACGGAATCGTCGATGACGGTGAGGGTCTTCAGACCCAAGAAGTCCATCTTCAGCAGACCCAGGTCGGTGAGGGGGGCCATGGAATACTGGCTGACGATATTGCCGTCATTAGCCCTGGTGAGGGGGATATACTCAGAGAGGTCGCGGTCGGCGATGACGACGCCCGCGGCGTGGACACCGCTATTTCGGGAGAGTCCCTCGAGAATGCTGGCGTAGCCCCAGAGTTGGGCGGTGGAGGGTTCTTCCTCGACGGCTTTCTTTAGCTCCGGGTTCTTGTCAATGGCTCCCGGCTTGCGTTCCCCTTTCTTCTCGGTGCTGTTGAGGGTGATATCGAGTTCGTTGGGGATCATCCGCGAGATTCGGTCGGCATCGCCGTAGTTCCAACCAAGGACACGTCCGACATCGCGGATGACGCTCTTCGCTCCCAAGGTGCCGAAGGTGATGATCTGGGAAACGGCCATGATTCCGTATTTTTGACGGACATACTCGATGACCTCGCCGCGTCTGTTCTGACAGAAGTCGACGTCGATATCGGGGGGGCTGACGCGGTCGGGATTCAGGAAGCGCTCAAAGAGCAGTCCGTACCGTAATGGATCAAGGTCAGTGATCCCGAGGACGTAGGCGATCAATGAACCGGCTGCCGAGCCGCGGCCGGGACCTACGGGGATTCCCTGGCTCTTCGCGTAGTTGATAAAATCCCAGACGATGAGGAAGTAGCTTGTGAATCCGGACGTGTAGAGCACTGAGAGCTCGAACTCGAAGCGCTCCCTGATGGTCTGATCATCCATGGCGCGCTCACCGTAGCGCTTGTGGAGTCCCTCTTCGCAGAGTTCGCGCAGATAGCCCTCGCGCGTCTTCCCCTCGGGAGGGAGGTAGTCGGGGTACTTCGACTTTCCAAATTCGAGCGTCGCATTGCACCGCTCCGCGATGGCCAAGGTATTGGTGATCGCGGTGGGCTGATCGGCGAAAAGCTCTGCCATTTCATCTCCGCTCTTGAAGTAGAGCTCGGGGACATAGCGCATCCGCTTCTCATCATGGATCATCGCCCCGGTGCCGATGCAGATCATCACGTCGTGGGCTTCATGATGGGAGCGCTCGAGGAAATGGACGTCGTTGGTGGCGACCAAGCCAAGGGCGAGGTCCCGGGCGATATCGATCAGACCGCCTCGGTTCCGTCGCTGCTGTTCGATGCCGTGGTCGGCCAATTCGATGAAGAAATTTTCCTTTCCGAAGAGATCCCGGTAGGTGGCTGCTGTCTCGAGGGCCTTGGCGCTCTGTCCCTCGCTCAAGGCCATGTTGACCTCCCCCTTGAGGCAACCGCTGAGTGCAATAAGCCCCTCGCTGTGCTTGGCCAAAAGTTCCCGGTCGACGCGGGGCTTGTAGTAGAAGCCGTCAAGGTGCGCTGCGGTACTCAGCTTGACAAGATTTCGGTATCCGGCTTCGTTAGAAGCGAGAAGGGTCATGTGAAACGCGGCGTCCTTCCCCCCATTGCTCGTCTTCTTCTCGTGCATCGACCCGGGAGCCACATAAATCTCACAGCCAATGATAGGTTTCACGCCTGGGAGTCCTTTCTCCTTAGCCTCCTTGGTGTACTTTTCCGCCGCCTGATAGAACTCGACCGTTCCGAAGAGATTCCCGTGGTCCGTCAGGGCGATCGCCGGCATCTCCAGCTCGGCAGCTTTCTTGACGAGTTGATCCATTCGGATCGCGCCATCCAGCAGCGAGTACTCGCTGTGAACGTGGAGATGGACGAACGGGGTCTGGGCCATCACTGAAGTTTACGGCTGGTGATCAAGACGGGCAAGAGGGCAAGTGAAAAGACCCCTTCTAAAAAGCCGTGGTTCAGTGGTTTTTTTCCGCAATGACGAGTAATCCCCGAAGAGTCAGCAGGGGATCGACGAGATCGATAAGATCAATCCCCTGGTCCTTTCCGTTCTGGATGGAGAGTCGGGTCACGAGTTCAGCATCTCCTCCTGTGGCGATGACAAATGGTTTTTTTCCTTTGAAGGTCTCCTTGGTAATCCTCGCCACAGCCTCCCGAACCAGGCCGACAGCGCCAAGCAAGAGTCCGATCCGAATGGCCTCCTCCGTGCTTTTTCCGATGCTGGAGGTGATCTTTTGGATCTTGGTGAGTGGCAGGAGGGCAGTCCCTTCATGGAGGGCCTTGGCGGCGATTGGGAGCCCTGGGCCGATAATCCCTCCAAGATAGCTTCCCTTAGCATCGATGACATCGAAGGTCACCGCCGTTCCGAAATCGACGACAAGAGCTGGAAGTTTCCCGAGCTTTACTGCGGCAGCTGCGTTGGCCAGACGATCGGCTCCGATCGTGTGAGGATTCGGATAGGAGACGTGCACACCTCCCGGCACACGGTGATCCACCCAGAGAGGAGGGCAGGTTAATGATTCGGCAAGGATCCGGCTTGCCCCGGGCACAACGGAGGAGATGACGGCCAGATCAAGTTTGGGCTTGGTTCCCCTGAAAAGTTCCCGTTTGAGTTCGGAGGTCGCGATTTTTGTGACGCGTCCGATCTTTCCATCACTCGCAACAGCGATCTTGGTGAAGGAGTTGCTGACGTCGATCAGCAGGATCTTTCGTTTCATGAGTGTCGGCTAATTCCCTAATTCCCTAATCGCCTGTCCCTCTATGCTCCCGAGGCATTTACCAGATTCGCTTCTTCCGGGGGAAGGGCACCTTGGAATCGCTTCTTGTCGATCGCCTTCATGTACGCTTCATGGGGACTGATCGTGCCATCCAACATCTTCTCCCAGATGGCGTCATCCATGAACTGCATCCCCTCGGATTTTCCGGCTACGATGACATCCTGAAGCTTCTGTGTCGCTCCCTCGCGGATGATTGCGGAGACGGCGTTGTTCACCTTGAGGATCTCGTTGATTGCGACGCGCCCCTTTCCGTCCGCTTTCTTGAAAAGAAGCTGAGCCACGACCCCTCGCAGTGAGGAAGCCAGCATGGTGCGGACTTGCGCCTGCTGGTCGGCAGGAAAGGCATCGATCATACGGTCCACGGTCTTGCGGGCGTTATTGGTGTGAAGCGTGCCAAAGACGAGGAGTCCGGTTTCTGCAGCCGTAAGGGCTAGGGAGATGGTCTCCAGATCGCGCATCTCACCGACAAGGACGATGTCAGCATCCTCGCGAAGAGCTGCCTTCAGGCCGGCCGCAAAGGTAGGGGCATGCTCAGGAACCTCACGCTGAGTGATGATGCTCTGCTTGTTGCGATGGACGAACTCGATCGGCTCCTCGATGGTAACGATGTGGCGGCCGTAGTTCGTGTTGATATAATCGATCAGGGCCGCGAGCGTGGTGCTCTTGCCCGATCCGGTCGGTCCGGTCACTAGGACGATGCCGCCGCGCATGTCTCCGAATTCCTTGATTACCTCGGGGACGTTGAGCTGCTCAAGCGTAAGGATCTTGGTCGGGATGATACGGAAGACTGCTCCATAGCCGTGGGCCTGCTTGAGATAGTTGCAGCGGAAACGGCTGTTTTCATCCATCTGGTAGGCGAAATCGAGATCGCCGCATTCCTCGTACTTCTGCCACTTCTCGGGCGTGCAGATCTCACTGAGCATGTAGGCCATCTGCTCGCGGGTGAGGGGAGCCGACTCGGCCCAGATTGGAACGATTTCTCCG
>Ga0114962_10005375_pt1 | contig 10025 bp, 13 predicted proteins | sample C_130820_MF_Meta_FD_87017 | JGI IMG/M metagenome (GOLD analysis project Ga0114962, IMG submission 87017) | Freshwater microbial communities from Lake Croche, Canada to study carbon cycling - C_130820_MF_MetaG | ecosystem: Environmental > Aquatic > Freshwater > Lake | place: Lake Croche, Canada...
GCGTTGGCTGTAGCTGTGCCAGTTGCAGAAGCGCCAAATGCAGTTGCGCTTAATGATAGCGTGGCAACCGCTGTACCGGGAGCCGCCACCGTTGATGGGGAAATGCGGAACACCAGTTTGCCGCTGGTGCTGATGAGAGCAGTTACGGCGTCTGTTGCGGCGTTACGCGCCGCTGTCGAGTGTGTCACTGCCATTTTGTAGCTCCTTCAGTTGATCTTCGTCAAGAAACCCGACCAGTTCGTAGTTCTCTACCGCGCCCGTCTCTTTGCGCGTAATCTGCACTTGCATTCGCACTTCGCCAATCTGTCCGCTAAGCTCGATCATTACACATCCTCCAGAATAGCCGTCACCGCAACGCTGCCTGCAGCACTGAGCGAAATAGAAAGCGGGCCGTTTATAGGGCCGGTGATCAGTTGTCGCTTGCTGAGAGCATACACGCGGTACTTCTCTTCCGCCCCAAGAAACACTTGGATCAACGGAGATGCCGTCAGCGCAGGGTCACTGATGGCTGAAATCCACCGTAGCTGTACGCTCTTCCCCACTACGGGGGTGTACATAACAGTAGGCCCTGCATTGGTGATAGTGGCAACTACGTGGGTGTAGTTTTGTTCGCCACTATCCAGCCCTTCAACGTAGCTTACGCCACTTACTGCCATTACTTACCCCAGCTTTGCACGTAGCGTATCAAGAGCCTTCTCGGCAGCAGCTTTGCGCTTCTCAAGGTCCATGATTTCAGACTCCATAACCTTGACCGCCGTAGCATGTTCTGCCTGCGCCGCCGAGGTGTCCGCTGCAATCTGAACACCCACTTTAGCCAGCACTGCTGCGCTTTCGGTGATCTGAGTTTCGATAGCGGCTAACCGTTCTTTAGCTGAAGCGTCCGCAGTTCTGGCTGCTTCTGCTGCCGCTTGCTTGGCTGCGTCAATCTCAACAGCAACCGCTGCCTTCTGGCTACTTACCTCGACCAACTCGGCATTCAGGGTTACAAGCCGTTTGTCGGCCTCTTCATACGCTGCGTCGATTGCCGCCGTAGCTTTGGTCAACTCAAGCCGCTTTGCCGCAAGGCCGCGCTCTAGGTCAGCTTGCTGCTCGGCCATGTTGATAACGTCTGGGATAACGTCAATGACTGGACCCCATGTCGCTTGGAAACGGCGCAGTGCGCCAATGTCAATAGTCATGTTATCTCCCCGGCATTCCAGCTTGAACAACCGTAAGGGTGGCCGTGCCACTCACCCAAATAGTAATGTTCAACCTAGTTGCAGTAACAGGATAGGCATAGTTGCCGTCCGAAGATGCAGTCTTTGTGACTAGCGTGGCGTGGCTAAACCATGTCGCAGTAGCCGGGTCAAAGTTCTTTGCAAACACATCGTCAAAGGTGTGCTGCACCGTGTATGTCAGCGAAGCTCCTGCTGACAAAACTACGGCTAGACCCACATTGAAAGGGTCTGAGTAGGTGTCAAGTGGGATAGTCGCAGAAGCTGTCGCCGACCCCACAGTAACTCGTATTGGCCGCATGTTAGCCCCTAATTAAGCAGAAACAGGGACCGAAGTTCCGTCAGAGTTTCGCACGATGTAACTGATTTCCAGTATCCCAGCGCCTGTGGTGCCGCCACCGTTGGTTTGCGTAAAGGAAACAATTGCGTCGGACGTTCCGACGTTAGCAACCAGACTTGGGTTGGACGTACCCAAAGTAAAACCACCGCGCCCGGTAGTTCCTGCGGTAGTACCAGCGGGGGCCGTTGTGCTGTTGATAGCCGTGCCGTTCACAAAAAATGCAAACGTAGGTGCCGTGGTGGTGTACGCCGTTGTCGTCAAGAACTGAATCGACTGAATGGTCGAACCGGCGGGGATACACGCCAACACAGTCTGGGCAGTTGTATCGGCGTAGGCAACCGTTTTGAACTGGATTGAGTGCGTAGCACCGATATTGCGGATCAAACCAGCAGTGGTGCCGGTGGTGTCTTTAACGGTGCCGAGCAGCCAAGGGCCGAGGTGAGTAGCGATTCCCATGATTTGTCCTTACATACAAGATAAGCGCATCAATCGGTATGTCGTCTGCCGGGACAGTTCGATGCACCGGAAAGCCCGGAGTAGTTGCAATATATCACGTTTAATATTTACACGCAATAAAAAAGGCTCCCGAAGGAGCCTTTCAAGTAAGCGGCGAGGAACCCCCCACCCTAACTCACTTTAGGACGAACCGGGTGAACCGTAAACGCCTAGCGGATCAGAGACACCGAAGCTGTAACGCTCACGGGCTTTGTAACGCTGGTTGCCAGTATCAAAGTCGCCATCCATTGACGTAGCCAAAGGAGTACGTACAAAGTGCTTCAGGCCGTTTGGAACATCGGTCGTCAAGAACCAGCCGTTCACATCGGTCAAGAAGTGATTGACGGTATAACCTTCGGGGATTGAGCCATTGTTTTTAATGGCATTGATATCGTTGTCGGTAGTGCCAACACGCAGGCTGGTTTCCAACAAACGAGTAGCAACGAACATCAAAGCTGGAGGAATGATTAGTTTCTTCGGCTTTGCGGCGATCAGCAGACCGCGCTCATCAGTCCATGCAGCGATACCAATCACAGCATTTTCCAAAGAGGTTTCGTTTAGGTCAACACCCACTGATGGACGGTTAGCATTAACGCCACCGTTAACCAAAGGGTGAACTGTCGAGAACAAGGAAACGCCGTCACCATAGGTGTAGTTAGTGGCAAAACCGTTGTTCAAGATAGCAGCAGCTTTTACCTGTTTGGTATAAGCCATGCCACGGGCGAGGGACTTGGTGTACCGTGCCGAGAGACTATCGTACAGATTGTCTTCCATTGCCTCTTCGGTAATGGAGAAACCCATTGCGATGGTTTCATGGTTGTACCGTGCCGTCCATGCCTCTTGAGCATTGTCATACGCGATGGCTTGGCCCTCGTTTTTGACTGGTGCGGCAGAGAAACCGGACAGTTTTGTTTCCTCTTCAAAGGAACGCTCAGACGACTCGACTTCATAAATTTCTTTATGTTCTTCGCCGTACCGTGCGTATTCCATGCCAAAAAGGGCATTAAGACCGGGGAGCAACTCTTTAAGTAGCTGTGCGCGAGAAATAGTCATGATCTAGCTCCTTTATTAGGCGGTAACGCTGCTGTAGTAGCCGTGCGTCAAAACGTTGAGTTTCACCAAGATTTCTTGGTACTGAGTGAACACCATCGTTGCCGATGCACCAATTGTTGCCAACGGAGCTTGATCCAACACAATTGAAGTAGTGTTGTTGGCAGCAATAGCAGTCTTCACAAAGGAGCCAGTTTCCACGGCAGAACCGTTAGTCGCCAGCCAGCTAACGTCAGTACCTACCGGAACGGCAAAAGTAACGTTAGCAGAAGCGGTGATGGTCGCAGTAGCAATGCTGGAGTACGTTGCCGTGCCCAAGACAATGGCGGTATCACGCAGAACGTCTACACAACGAACCGGGAGGATCGTGGTGACAGGCGTAGCCGTGGGGGCCAAAACAGCATTGGTAGAGTTGCCGGTGTTGACGTTGCCAGTCGAGTTGTCAATCATTGACAAATTCGTACCAACCATAGCCAAAGCGCCCGAAGCCACAACAGTGGTAGCAGAGCAAACCGTTGCCCGGAAAACAGTATCTGGATCATCACAAACGATTGCCGTAATATCACCAGCCAAAGTATTCGCGGGGTAATACTGCGAATAAACACGCTGCTTGGTAGCAGGGTTAGTGTAGTAGCAGCCGAGAAACACGCCAGTTACAGCATTAGAGGCAGTGGTAGCACCAATGGCAGCACGGTTAATAAAACCGCGAGTCAGAACAACAAAGTCACCAAAGAAAATGTTGGACGCATAGTTGTAAACAATAGGCAAATTCCGGGTAGACCCAGAAAAAACCTGACCTCCGACCAAGTTGATCGGTACTAGTCCGTAGGGGGACGAAACCGTGGGGTAAGCCATAAAAGACTCCTAAATTTAAGTACCTTTACCAAAAACAACCTTTGTACTTCGCTCTTTGAATAGCGGCATACGAGGATCATTTTCGCGCATGTAGGTGTTATCTACTGAGGCCATCTGATTATCCGCTTGTTGGCGGTAATAAGCATCACGCTGCTCAATAAACTCCACAGGTGTTTTGCATAACATCAGACCACCCACAATGATGCTGTCGGAGAATTGACTTGAGTCTTTCCCAAACACATGCACTTCAGGATGTTGCGATGCTTTTACAGGTTCCCAGCCTTCACGGAATTTGGAAGAAATGTTCATGGGGTCATCAACGTTTAACGTGCTTAACCGAATCCATCGAAAGGCGTAGCCCGGTTCCGGCGCAGGATCAGGCAATAGCTGAGGCGGCTTCCACGAAAGTGGACGCTCCATCATTTGGCGAGTTTCGGCGGGACGAGCCTCAGTCGCACGGGATTCATTTTCACGAGTTGTACGGGGACCATTCATTTTAATTTCCTCATTTCTTCAGCAACCTTACGGGCATAGAGTTCCAAAGGAACACCAAGCCTTTTGGCGATATTCACTTGTGTTTGCGTAAGAACGACCTTTCGGGGCGCAGTGCTTCGCGTGGCCGGTGCAACCACATTCTGTTTATTGGTGCGCTGAGTAGGAGCATCAGCGGTTTCCTCTGAGTCGAATTTCTCTGGAAACACTTGTCGCACACGAGAGTTTACTTTTTCGTAATACTCGTCTGATTGTGGATCAACTCCTGACTTAACCAACTTATTGTGTAGGCCAAGTGCAAAGCTGGTCATTTCATCATCAGAGCCAAACCAGTCATTTTCTCGCTGCCATGCTGCTGCCTTTTGATCAGTAGTAGCATGTTGTGGTGTTTGTACCACAGGTTTATCTTCTTGTAAAGGAGCTGGTTTAAAGTTATTTACTCTTTCAGCCTTGATCTTTACTGAGGTCATTTTCTCCTGCGCGGCAACTAACGCATCGGAATCACCTGATTCGTAAGCTGCTTTATATTCGCGCTTAACCTCTTCCAGTTCATTAGCCACGACTTTCTTGGCTTGCTCAAGTAGTGCTTGTTGCCCTTGGTTCAGGGAACCTTTCAGTTTGCGGTTCTCTTCCGCAATAGCTTGAGCGGCATGAACGGCCTCTTCGCGCTCTCGCAGCGCAGCTTCTTTTGCCCTGCGTTCTTCGTGGTAGCCCTTGGTAAAGTGCTTGATCCGCTTCTTGGCACTCTCGGAGTACGCCTCAAGCTCTTCGTCAGTAGGGTCTACCGGCGCTTCAGTCATTGGTTTACGGTTGCGATCTGCGGCGGGGGTATCGTCGATAATCTCAACTTCAGGCTCAGGAGTTACAACGCGACCACCTTCACGGGGGTTCTTTGCCTCTACTTCGTCTGGAAACTCAAACGTGGTTTTTTCAATTTCAGCCATGATTACTCCTTAAACGCGCTGGACGCCACGGGGGTCATCAATAGTTGCTTCAACAGAGTCATCATTAATGAGTCTGAATTCGCGCCCGTGGATTTTCATTCGCGTCCCAGAGTTAGGACGAACAATTACAAAATCACCGACTTCGCACGATGGCCCAGAAGGGAATCGCTTTTCGTCTTTAAACGCATCAGGACCAATCTTCATCACAAATAGCACGGGGGATAGAAGCTCCTCGTACATCATTGTCTGTCCTGCTTTAATTAACCCGCCCTCATACTCTTCCTTGGCTTCAGGCAACATACACAGCAAGTGATACGTCTTAGGCTCAGGAATTTGGCTGGCTTTATCCTCTGAAGTTTTGCCAAGCACCCCCGAAAGGTCCACGGCTTTTACATCAAATTCAGTCATCTTGAGATTTCTCCAATTTTCGTCGCAGGTCTTCTAGCTCGGTTTTTGCAAGGTTTAGACCGTGGATAACCCCGCAAATTCTTTGGTACTCACCAAAGTCCTTACAGTTACCGCGAGTTAATGCGGTAACGTAGTGTTGCTCATGCTCGTTGAACTTTTTCTCAATTAGGTCGAGTTCAGTCATTTTTATTTTCCAATGGGAGCATAGTTAAATGATCTACCTTTGCGTGTTTACTCCAGACCCTTATATAGTTACATACGGGTCGATCTGGACATGTTTTGCACGAATGATTTTTTGGGCTGGTGTTGGTTGAATGGGAGCGATGGTAGTACAACACATATGGCACCCGCATAAATTTATGCTTTTCTGCAATCTGCATAAATAAATCGCCGTCTTCACAGCCGCCAGTTAACTCTGTGTTGTAACCTTTGGTTGTATCAAATATGGATTTTCGATATACCCCAAATGGACGCCAGCCAAAATATGCCAAATTTGGTTGGTAATCAGTCATTAAATCATATGCAGTAATTTTTCCTTCAGCATTAATACCTGATTTATCCGAATACATTAATGCAATATCTGGATGTTTGTTCATGGCGTTAACCATATACTCAATGGCATATGGATATAACATGTCATCCGAATCTAAATGACCAATTAGTTCTCCACTTATTAGCATAGAAGCCGCCGCCCTATTCTTTGGCGTCATTAAGTTTTTGGCATTTTGTGTTACTTTAATACGACCATCTGATTTAGCAAGGGCTTGTGCAAGTTCCCATGTTCCATCTGTAGAGCAATCATCGTTAATGATTAACTCCCAATTTTTGTAAGTTTGATTTTTTACGCTATCAATGGCCGCTTTAATAAACTGCACATTGTTGTAGCAAATCATCATTACCGAAAACAAAGGTTCAGTCATTTTTTTAGTGGTTTGTTAGCTTGCAGCATTTTTAAATGTGCTTGCTGTTGTTGATGTTGGAGCTTTTGTTGATGGACCTGACCACCATGAGCCATGCCTTGAGCATGTTGTTGCTGACCTTGCTGTAACTCTTGAGCGTGTTTCTGCTGCATCATTTGCATTTGAGCTTGCTGTTGGGCCATCTCTTGCTGGTGACGAGCGGCAATCATTTCTGGAGTTTCGCCGTTCTTCATGGCTAACTCATCTTTCTTAAGCTCCAGTTCTGCCTGTTTTATAGCTAAGTCGCCATCGACCTTCTTGGCTTTAGTTTGAGCTTCTTGAGTCTTGATTTGCAACTCAGCCTGTTGAATCTGAACAAGCGGGTCTTGTGCAGCCTGTTGAGCTTGCTGTTGTTGAGCTTGACCTTTGCTCTGAGCCAGAACCTGTGCTGCTGCTTGAGCCACGATCTTGGACAACTGAACTTCCACCTCTGGAGGTAAGTCTTCATTAGGCGGAGGCATTGGTACGCCAAGCTGCTCTTCAACTTTCTTCCGATAGGCAAACGCCAAATGCTCAGATACGTGAGCCATGATTTCAGCTTGCATCTTGGCCGCTTGTGGGCTTTGACCAATTTGAGCCATCAATAGCGGGTCTTGCATCATTGATGTATGTACAGCAATGTGAGCATCGTGGTCCTGAACCATAAACGCTTTGGTTGGTTTGCCAGTAAGGAAAGCCATGTTCTCGGATACTGGATCACGGGGCTTCATGTCGTCTTCGATTGGCACTAGCTTCTCGGCGTTCTTAATTCCAAGAACTTCCAACATCTGCCGGTGCAACTGAGGTAGGTCGTAAATCTGTGGTGCGCCTTGGGCTAACTGGATAGCAGCTTGATACTGCATAACCCGTTGAGCCATTGTGGAACTGTTGGGATCACTGACAGGGATGACCTCAACCATGTCGTAGTCGGACTGTTTAGCTTTCCGATCTGCCCCATTGGGGTCATATTCATACTCATCCGGGGCATTGTCCCGAATAATTGCTGCCAGAAGTTTAAACTCCTGTTTCATTGACGCATGAACCCGCGCTTGAACGGCGCTCATGGTTTTTAGCGTTCTTTCCAGCAGAGCAAGGGTAGTCCCAACAGGTGCATTAGCACTCATGTCGCTGATATTCATATCAGAGATGGAACCTAATCTACGGGCTTCGTCAGTAATCTGATTAAGAAGAGCCAGCAGGGTTTGGCTTGGCTCTTTATAAGGCAGAGCCATGATGTTGTCTCGTACCGTACCAGAGGCAACGTCAACATCTCGGAATTCGCCCGGAGCAATGGGGGTATCGTCACCCTTAATCCGCAATCCCTTGGTTTTTAGACCACCGGGCAGGTTAGATAGCGTACCTGCATCTACCAATTGGCGAATCAGAGAGGTTCCTGCCCTAGCGTAGCCACCAATAAGGTTAATCAGACCAAATCCATAGGGGCCAAAGCCGGGAATGTACGTGTATTGGACAAAATGCTGCCGACGAATGTACTTTTCGTCCTCTTCTTCCCAGTTTCTACGGATTGCAAGGACTTCGCTGGTCCCTCTTTCAATAGTAACTACATAAGGGAGAGCAATTCCATCTTCATCTTCGTAACCGGGCATGTCCCAATCAACGTGAATCTCTAATAGCTGATACCTATCGTCATCGGTAACGCTATAGCCTTGCTCTTCTGCCTTTTTCTTCTCAACGTCAGTCGAAATATGCACTGGTTCACCCAATTCCACATCCCTGTAGAACTTGGCAACCTGTAATTTGCGTACTTCGTTCTCCGTTTTACGCATTACATGGGTAACGCGCTCGGAAGTTTGGGCACTGGAAGCCCCGTAAGGAATAATAATTTCCTCTGCCGGGATAAAAATGGCTACTTGCCTTCCCAGACTGGGATCAAAGTACACCTTTTTAAACGCAGCACCAGATAGACCAAGGTTAAACAGCAGCCGCTCATGTTCCGGGCGGTACTCTGGCATCTTTTCCAGAATCTGGTAGTTCATATCCTCTTGGACACGAGCAGCAGCTTCTTCTTTTAGCTTATTAATAGCTCCGACGATCTGCGTTTTAACTGGTCCTTGAGCCGGGAAAGTCTCCGTAGCCATCTCCGCTTGGAAACGAATTGCAGCTTCAGTTAAAACTGTAGAGTAAACACCACAAGCTCCAGACCAAGGTTCAGTACGTTCGTCGTACTTCATTCCAAGGACTTCTAGACCTTTGACGTAAGCCTCTACCCATTCTTTTCGGGCAGAAATATCAGCGTCTATTAGTCCTAAGAGTTCTGACGACAGGCTTGTCAGGTCACTTTCGTCCATGAACTCAGCCAAGTTATCCCCGAATCCTTCACCAAGTTCAGCATCTGGTAACAAAGTTACCTCTACACTTCCATCGGACATAGTGACCATTTCTGGATCGACTACTTCAATCTCTAGTCCTTGGTCAAAGTCATCTGGAATGATGGAATCAAGACCAAGCGGAGCCGGGTTGAGGGATTTTTCAATAGCCATATAAATCCTAGTAGTAACTTGCTTTGCGACGGAAGGTGCGTTGTTCTTCGCGCTCATCTGAGTTTAGCCGAATAAACCCGCCTTGACGGAATCTCATAATCGCTTGGACTGAGGAGTCTGTTAAGTCATCGTGATCTGAATTGGGGAAAGCCGCGATTTGATCCCTAACCTCATCAGCCCACCGAGTCTCTGGTGTCCATACTTTCCCTGAACTAAATACATCCGAGATAGAGTTCAACCGGGCAATCTTATCGTTGGGGGCTGACTTTGTTCCCCTGCTCGGGGTGTATTCTACAACTGGTAACCCAGTGGCTCTCATCTCAAACACAAGGGGAGCGCCAGCCGCTTTGGCTTCAATAATACAAGTATCCGGTTCCCACTCCTTGTACATCTCAAAGGCTTTTGCTTTTAACTCAGGGAACTCCATTCGTTTCTGAAATGCATCCAAGAGAATAATATTTACATCGTTCTCATCGTCGTTCAGCTTAAATAATCCCCAAGTAGTACAAGCCGAGTAGTCACTTCTCTCCCCCTTTGTAAAGGCGGTGTCCCATGATTGGATAATGTAGAAACAAGGAGGAGGTTCGTCTTTCTCCCAGACCTTCCACCACTCCCGCTTAACAATAGCACCCTCTTCCGAGGTAGGATTTTGTTGGTACTGAGCATTCCACTTACTCGCGGGAAGCTCTTCTCTTAACGCTTCTAGTTCTTTAAGTGACCAGAATTCAGGCCATAAAGGATTCCCAGAAGGCATGATGGCAGGGAAATCAATAATCTCCCACTCTTCA
>Ga0114962_10005376_pt1 | contig 10024 bp, 7 predicted proteins | sample C_130820_MF_Meta_FD_87017 | JGI IMG/M metagenome (GOLD analysis project Ga0114962, IMG submission 87017) | Freshwater microbial communities from Lake Croche, Canada to study carbon cycling - C_130820_MF_MetaG | ecosystem: Environmental > Aquatic > Freshwater > Lake | place: Lake Croche, Canada...
ATCAACCAGCTTATTGTCGAACTCTAATACAAAGCCACCAATCAAATCAGGATTCACCACTGTCTCCAACTCAACTGTTCCTGTTGGATTAACCGTGTTCGCTTGTTGTTGAATGCTTTGTTTTAAGCTATCGCTTATTTCTACAGCAGTAGTGAGCTTAACGGAATGAATCCCTTTCAGTTCATTGTACTGTGCTATGAAAGAATTGGCGATTTCGAATAAATCACCTTCGCGACCTTTTGTTGTCAATAACTTAGTGAAAGCATTGGTCAACTCGCTTACATTAACAGCGGTAACCGCTTTAATGATTGCTTCTTTCTTGTCTGCTTTTATAACCGGACTCGCCAATAAAGTTCTGAATTCTGAACTTGCCTTACATACAGCTTGTAAGTATTTCATATCTGCATACACCACTTCCAATTGATTTCTTTCGATAGAAAGATCAATAATACTCTTGGCGTACCTATGTGCTAAACGTGTGTTGGACATAATTCAATTAGTTATGAATTATGAGTGATGAGTTATGAACTATAAGACTTACTTATAACTTATAACTTATAACTCATAACTTAATTAAGTTTTACTGTTTCTGCTAATTGCTTGATGTAGCTTTCTTGCTCTGCTTTGTTGGCATGTTCTCTTCTCAAAATCTTTTCACTCACTTCTATTACCAATGCACCTACTTGATTTTTAACATCAGTCAACGCAGCATTCTTTTGTTGATTGATTGCTTGTTGTGCGTCTGCAATAATTCTGTCGTACTCTGCTTTCGCTTTGTCTTTAGCTTCAGATATCATTTTGTCAGAAGCCAACTTCGCTTCTTTAATCATTACGGCTCTTTCTTCACGTGCCTGGTTCATCAACGCTTCGTTTTCATTCTTTAAAGAAGCCATTTCAAGTTTTACCTTTTCAGCAGAAGAAATAGCATCAGCAATACCTGTTTCTCTTTCTTTTAAAGCAGCCAATAATGGTTTCCAAGCAAACTTTGCAAGTATAAAGAATACAATTAAGAAAGCTATCAATGTCCAGACTAATAAGCCTAATCCTGGTTGTAATAATTCCATGTTTTATATAATTTGAAGATTTAATAACCAGTGTATATTACCTGATTACAAATTTGCTAAATAAAATTATTAAAGTACCCATTGCCCTGTGCGTTGGGTACTTTAAGAAATTTGATCCTGCTAACCCTGTATTATTTCAATACAGCTAGGATACCTGCAATAACTGCGAAAAGGGCAACACCCTCAACGAAAGCTGCTGTAAGAATCATGTTAGCACGAATGTCATTGGATGCTTCCGGTTGACGAGCAATGCTTTCAACAGCACCTTTACCGATTTGGCCGATACCAACACCAGCTCCGATAGCTGCTAAACCTGCACCAATTGCACCACCTAAGTGTGCTAAACCATCAACTTCTAACAAAATGTTCAATAGAGACATAACTGTTTGTGTTTTATAAATAAAAAATAAAAAACGCTGTGAGTATTAGTGATGTGCTTCTTCGTGTGCACCTTCTCTTGCCTGACCAATAAACACGGCAGTAAGATTAGTGAAGATGAACGCCTGGATGAAAGCCACTAATATTTCTATAAAATAAATGAATACAGTAAACAAAATAGATACTGGTGAGAAACCCCATCCAGCCACGTTGCTCATTGCCCCGAAGATGAATATCAACAATACGAAACAAGTGATTACAATGTGACCAGCCACCATGTTTGCAAAAAGACGAATCATTAAGGCAGCAGGCTTGATGAATACACCCAACAACTCTACCGGAATCAAGATTAATTTAACCAAGAAAGGTACACCCGGAGGCCAGAATATGTGCATCCAGAAGTGTGCATTGGTGCTGAACAATATTACAAAGAAGGAGATTACTGCAAGAACCAATGTAAAAGCAATGTTACCCGTTACGTTGGCAGTACCAGGTATCAATCCAATGATATTGTTGATTAAAATAAAGAAGAATACGGTTAATAGATAAGGCATGTACTTTTCGTACTTTTTACCTAGGTTAGGTTTACCAACTTCATCACGAATGAAGGTAACAACGGGTTCGAATGCATTTTGAAAGCCTGTTGGAGCAACATTAGCACCGTTCTTTTTATATTTATTGGCAACACCAATTGCTAATACTACTAACAAGGTAAGGGACAATAACATTTGTACCACGTTTCTGGTCATTGATAAATCAATAGCTTTTACAGATTCGTCTATGGTGCCATCTTCTTTTACTGCCTCAATTATACCTTTTTCATTCAACTTATACCCCTGATAAATTGCTTTACCATGTTCAAATTGTGATGACATAAAGAAAGCAACACCACGTTGAGGCGAATAAAGTATAACAGGAAGCGGAATGGCTACATCTACTCCATTAACTTCCGCAAAGTGGAATTCATGGTTATCCATGATGTGTTCCATTATCAACTCACTAGGTTTTAATTCACTAGTGGTTTTCTCTTCTGTAGTAGTATTTTGGGGCTTTTCTTGAGCGGACGCAATATTGAAAAAAGTAATAATTAAAAGGCTGAAAGCCGCTACCAATAAAGATTTCAAGTGTTTTCGAATCATCATCTCCCTCTAAAATTTCGGCGAAGATAAGGAGATAGTAATAAATAAAGAAGGAAAAAAGTAATAAGTTGTAGGTTGTGAGTAATAAGTTAGTAGACAATAAAGTGGGCCAATAGACCGTAATTACATTTTACAATAACGACTAGATACTTACACTTTATACTTTTTCGCTTTCAATTACTTTGACGCTTTTATCGAACTGCATCTCGTATAACTTACTATAAAAGCCGCCCGAAGCCAAAAGTTCCTCATGACTACCTATTTCCTTTATTTCTCCTTTATCGAGTACGATAATTTTGTTTGCCTTCCTGATAGTAGAAAGTCGGTGTGCAATAACAATAGAGGTACGTCCTTTTATAAGGGTTTCAATTGCTTTTTGTATCAGCATCTCGCTTTCAGTATCTATGGAAGATGTCGCTTCATCCATAATAAGGATAGACGGATTGTATAATAAAGCCCTTACAAAAGAAATCAATTGTCGTTGCCCAAGGCTGAGGGTACTGCCCCTTTCCATTACATTATAATCGTACCCACCTGGCAATTGCATAATAAAGTCGTGCATACCAATCATCTTTGCAGCTTCTATCACACTTTCTCTAGAAACAAGCGGATTGCGAAGCGTAATATTATCCATTACCGATCCTGAGAACAAGAAAACATCTTGCAACACCACTCCTATACTGCTTCTTAATTTTTCGATTGGATAATCATCAATATTTATCCCATCTACTTTAATCATTCCTTTTTGAATGAAGTATAACCTGTTTAACAAACTAATGATAGACGTTTTTCCGCTACCTGTATGACCAACTAATGCAATTGTTTCTCCTGCATCCACAGAGAAAGAAATATTCTTTAAAACATATTGTTCGTTGGTATAAGCAAACCATACATTTTCGAAATCTATGGAACCTTTCAGTTGACCATTAACCGTTAACCGTTGACCGTTATCGACGTTTTGTTCTTCGGTTAACAGTAAACGATCAACGGTATGACTGCCTTTCCCCAACGGAAGAACATCCTCATTATCCAATACTTTAAACACCCTTTCCGCGGCAATCATTCCCATCTGCAGCACATTAAACTTATCTGCAATTACACGAAGCGGCCGAAATATCTGATTCAGATATAAAATAAAAGCAACTAATAAACCCGCATCCAATCTATTGTCTGCCACCCACCAAACCAGCAATCCGGTACTTATTGCCAACACCAATTCTACAATTGGGAAGAAAACACTATAGGCAAGAATGGCTTTAATGTTGGCATCTCTGTGTTGTGTATTAATCTTTTTAAACTTTTCAAACTCTCTGTCTTCAGCAGCAAAAGCCTGTACAATATGCATTCCTGTAATGTGTTCCTGAACAAAAGCATTCAGGGCTGCCACCGCATTACGCACTTTGGTAAAACTAGCATTCACACTTTCTTTAAAGTAATAAGTAGCTATTATCAGCATGGGAAATGGAACCAGACTTATTAATGCGACCTTCCAGTTCATGCAAAACATCGTAATCAGCGTAATAATAATAGTTAGCATATCGGCAACAATTGGTATCAATCCATCACTAAAAATATCATTGATGCTTTCTATATCATTAATGGTACGGGTAGTAAGTGTACCAATTGGTGTTTTATCAAATTGTCTTAGGTTGAGGCTCATTATCTTTTGATAGACCGTTACCCGCATATCTTTTACTACATTCTGACCAAGCCAAGAAGTGATAAAAGAAAAAGTAAATCGTATGGCTGAATCAACAAATAAAAATATTATCTGAAAAATAGTGATGTGTATGATGAATTGAAAGACGGTACTATTTTGTGCTAGAAATAGTAGCTTGTACAACCATAATGGTAGAGACAGAGACTGGTTGACTGCTTTGTTTACGGTAAGTTGTATTAAATAGGGGCGAATGGGTGCAATAAACGCCATCAGTATTGCAAGAACAAGGCTGGTATAAAAAAAACCACTATATGGCCTTACAAATTGATACAACCTCCGTAACAAGGAGAAGTCGAAAACCTTTTTCTCTACTTTATCTTTCGCCATTCCGCAAAAGTAATGGGAAGGTTGGGAGAATTGAGTTATGAGATAGGAAATATGACTTTGAAATATGAAATAGAAAGTATGAAAGTTGAAGAATGTCTTATCACTTACAACTTATCACTTACAACTTATAACTTATAACTTCAAAAGCATTAGTTCACTTTCACCCCATCAATAGTAACAGTAGCATTGGTAAGTGCCAATTTATTTTTTCCTTCCTTTGTATTTATGTTGCAATTGGTTAGTTGTACATTATCTGCAAAGAAAATTCCAAATGGCTTGTCTGCTGTGATGTTTACATTCTTTAAAATAAGATTGGATACAGCCGCTTCGGGTAATCCCCAAATCAACCCAGCACGTTTTCCACTTTGTGCTGTAGCCGTAATATTTTCGAAAGTAATATTCTTATAAATCGGCGTCTTATCCGTAATTGTTGCAGCTGGATAGGTAGCAGCGAGCTCAGGCTTAATGTTCTCTAAATTTCTGAAAGCTTTTTCTTTGGTATTGTAAGAAGCATAGATTAAGATAGGGAATCCTACATTATTCATCTTTAAATTGCTATAAGTGATATTATCTAATATACCCCCTCTGTCTCTGTCCGATTTAATGCGGATGCCACATTCAGTATTCGTGAATGTGCAGTGCTCTACCCTAAAATTTCGAACGCCATTCTTTGCGTAACTTCCAATAGACACCCCATGACCCTCTCCATAAATACAATTGGTGATGAGCACATCCGACGTTCCTCCTCCACAGGTATAGTCATCGTCACCCACACTGATGTCGCAATCTTTTACCAGTATTTTACTTCCACTTACATCACAAGCATCTGTATTGTGGCTCGGATTCACCGGATCTTTGGAAGAGGGCGCACGCACAATCACTCCTTCTACCGTTACATTATTTGTTTTGCCCCCACCGATAGCAATATGAAACATGGGGGAGTTTAATAGTTTAACACCAGCAATCAAGACCCTGCTACAATCTTTAAACCCAATCATACGCGGACGTTTGGCACCTTCAGTCTTTGCAAACTTCCACCAAGGGCTGCCTTGCCCATCAATTAGTGCGCCCTTGCCCGTAATGGCTATATCGTGCAGGTCGGCTGCGGTAATAAAAGTGTTTCCTTCATTGGTTCCTCCCGGATAGGTATCTATCGGTAGCATCCTCAACACGGCGCCAGAATCTAGGTGAAGATTCAGGTTGTTTCCCAGTAAAATGGGGCCAGAAAGATATTGTCCTTTGGGAATAACCACTATTCCGCCACCGGCATTCACCGCCGCATCTATAGCGCCTTGAATTGCCTTTGTATTATCTGTAGCATTATCGCTCACTGCACCAAAACCACTGATACTAAAAATCTTGCTTGGAATCTTGGGTAGTGCAGGTGCCACATAGTTAGATTGAGCACGAACTAACTGTTGATTGATGACTGTAGCAAAAAGTATTGATAATAAAATGACAGAGGCAAAACGCAAAGACTTCATTTGAAGTAAATTTATTTGATGAATTAAAAACAAGTGCTTACGAACTATATAACAGGTGAAAGTTTAATTGATAATAAAATATAGCTTGTTAAAAATATATTTTAGAGTACAAATATAGATTGACAACCTTTAAAGGAGATTTAAAATTGAGCCCCAACTAAAAAAATAATAAAAATAATGGAGGCTAAATCCGACAAGCCCCAATAATTCCTAACCGTATTTTACTGACTTTTTTGATTCAAAATTATCGTTAGTTTATCAATTTTTTTTAGCGTATCAATATCATTTGTAAATTTTATTTGTTGTTCATTAGTTGTTTCCTCGTTATCAAATTTCGTAGCTAAAATTTCAAGTTCTATAATTTCCTCACAAAATTTTTTCTTTGTGAAATTTGTCAAACTTTGTAGGTGTCTACTTGCTATGTCTTTAAAAGTATTTTTTATTTTTAATGAACTCTCAAAAGGACTTACGTCCAATATTAATGGTATGTGGTCGCTTTTGTCTATCCAATTTTCTGATGGTTCAAGTATCAAATTGTAACCGTTTTCAATAATATTACCTGAAGCAAAAACATAGTCAATATGATAAGGCTTCTCGATATTTCTGTACAAAAAGAAAGTTTTTAAGCTTTCTTTTCCGTGCTCTTCGCCAAACTGTTTATGATAAAGGCTTTCAATGTTAAGCTCCATCAAAAAATTTACAACATCTGTGTGGTTGGCAACTCTGTCTTTTGTATCCCAAATTTGATTGCTATTAAAGTCACCAATTAAGATTGAATTTTCGCCTAAAATTGTCTGATAGTAATTAATGGCGTTCCAAACTTGCCCAATATATCTGGCTAATGGATTTTGTTTGTTGTCCATGGCCCAAATTGCAAAAAGCAAAAATGAATTTTTGCCATCATTAACTTCTAATGGAATAATATACCTAAAGTCTGGGTTAAACTCTTTTAGAAGTCGAAACTTATAGTTTGAATATGAAAAAATTGCAATTCCTTTTTTTCCTGTGTCGCCATACCAAAGAAAGTCGTAGGGTTGTGGTGTTAATAGCCCAAATTGTAACTTGTTTTCTTGTTCACATTCAGGAACAATCAAAATATCTGGTTTTAAGTCTAAAATTTCTTTGTTTTTCAGTCTAAATGCTCCTTGACAATTCCACTCGATTATTCTCATTTCTAGTTTACTGATTTTGTCTGTAAAATGGCAGTAAATTCTTAAATTAATGCCTATTGCTATGGAAGCTTCATTTCAATATCTCTCAAACCCAATCCCTTCAAGTTTCGATAACGAATGTAAGGTTTAGTTTCTATGAACATTAAAAAAGCATCATTATATCCTCAAAGAATACCCCTGTTGAAAATATATCTCCCCTTCAAGAGCAGCTTTCAAAACTATTTTTTTTTGTTTGGGGATATATGCATCTTTCCTTTTAACCTTTACAGAAATTTAGAAAAGAATAATTTCCAATAGCAAAAAATTTAATCATGGAAAATAATTCCTCCTTCGCATTTCTTCGCAGCAATACCAGAAAAAGGGGTTATGCCAAAGCATTACTCAGTAAACTGCTTCAAAAAGATAAATAAACACTTAAATTTTATATAATACTACTGAATTATACTTTTTAAAGCTTGCATTTTATAAAATACAGCGGAAATAAACTTTCTCACACTTGCTTTTTTGTAAACCCGGCGGAATAATTCTTTTTCACGCTTGCTATTTTATTATTTCTGCGGAAATACAAATTTTCACACTTGCTTTTTTATAAATTAAGCGGAATTATACTTTTTAAAGCTTGCCTTTTTATAAAAACAGGTTTATCAGGTTACACTACGCCACAACGCTCACTATTAAATATATTTACATGAAGAAGATATTCATTGACGGCATCAGTAAGAAATTGATCAAAAAAATCGCCTTACGCGATCTTAGTAGACGGGTAAAGAAAATGGGGGACGCCATCAATGGAAATACCGATGTTTTTACAGGAATACAACCCTACAATGAGGTTGCTATCGTCGCAATGCTGCTTGCCTTTTCAGAATCACAAGCAGCTTATGCAGTTGGAGGATTGTTGAAGCGTAACGATTTTTTTAAAGCTAAAAAAGCATTGTACAACTGCCTGTTTTCTTTTATTCCGTATGTAAATAAACTCGCAAATGGGGATAAAGTAATACTAGACCTGAGTATGTTGCCGTTGTTGAGCGAAGAAAATGACTACGGTCAATTGATTGCCGATGGCGCAATAGCAAAGAAAATAACAGCCATACAAGGGGAAAATGCTAGAGAAATTAGTACCAACTGCGCCTCATTTGGTTTGGAAGTAGGCTATATGGTTATTATAAGTGAAGGAAGCCCCTTACCCGATGGCTTTTCTGTTGGCTGGGATGGTACCATCAAATTGCCCTATGGTACTAGAATTATTGTTAATTGTTTGGGAGGACGTACGAAACTATTTTATGATCTACTCCCCAAAACAGAATATTTTGTTTATTATGTACTCACTTACAGCGCATTGGCGGGTGTAATAAGTAAAGGCGTGTCTGTTGTTACAAGTGCATAGAAATTTTATGATGGTAGGAGGATATATCCATAATTAAATAAGTTTACTACATAGACACAGTAGGCACATAGTATTTTATGTTAGTTTACATGAGAACATATAGTAAAAAGTATTGTTGCTTAATAAAATAGAGCAGGCTATGTGACCTTAAAGTGAAACGTTTCTTATCTTCCTTACTATTTCCTACATGCCTAATGTGACTATGTGTTTAGTGAAATTGCTTCCTTCTTTGTTTTAGTAAATGTGCAAACTGTGTTCCTAATCACTTACGACTTACGACTTACAACTTGCTTCCTCCGTTACAAAAACTGCCCTATATTCACACTATAGTTAAAAGTAAATAGTCTGATAATGTTCAAGATAAAACAATGCCTTGCAGTTGCCCTTTTTATTGCCTTACAAACGAGTTTATTGGCACAACAAGCAACCAAAAAAGAAACAAATGCTTTACCTATTGGCGTATTTGATTCGGGCACAGGTGGACTAACCGTTTTGGAAGCCATCCTTAAATTAGATGCCTTTGATAATGAGACAGGAAAGCCGGGCGCAGATGGTAAACCCGACTTTACCAAAGAACAGTTTCAATACCTGGCAGACCAAGCTAATATGCCCTATGGCAACTATGCAGCAGCAGGAAAAACCGATTTATTAAAAGAACATATTCTAAAGAACCTAAAATTTTTGTTGGCTAGCGAATACGATAAACCTACTGGCACATCTTGGGTAACTTCCGACAAAAAAAATGTGAAGATGGTAGTGGTAGCCTGCAATACAGCAACGGCCTATGCACTCAGCGACATGAAAGCCTATATAAAACAGTATAAAGTAGGTATACCTTGCATTGGCGTGATAGATGCCGGTTCTAAAGCGGCATTAATATACCAGCAAACACACAAAGGAACGATTGGCGTATTTGCTACAGCAGGTACGGTTGCTTCTAACGGCTATCCACGTACCTTGAAGGCGTTGGCAGAGAAATATCCGGGCGTTGGCGAATTGAGTATAATTTGTCAGGGTGGTGTTGGGCTAGCAGAAAGTATTGATAGGGATAATGATTATTTTAATGATACGGTAACCAAAACAAGAAGCAATTATCGTGGGCCATCACTAAAAAACACCTCAGTTACGATAGATACAAGTTTACTGCCAGCTTATCACTTTGATAAAACCTACAATAAACTGCTGTGCGAATATGACCCCAACAATCCTAATAATTGCTTGGATATGCAAATAAATGATCCAGAAAACTATGTGCGCTTTCACTTGGTTACTTTGCTGGAGAAGATGCGGACACAAAACAATCTATTGCCCTTAAATACGCTCATACTAGGTTGTACCCATTATCCGTATATG
>Ga0114962_10005378_pt1 | contig 10022 bp, 10 predicted proteins | sample C_130820_MF_Meta_FD_87017 | JGI IMG/M metagenome (GOLD analysis project Ga0114962, IMG submission 87017) | Freshwater microbial communities from Lake Croche, Canada to study carbon cycling - C_130820_MF_MetaG | ecosystem: Environmental > Aquatic > Freshwater > Lake | place: Lake Croche, Canada...
ACAAACGAAGATGCCATTCAAAAGCAAAAGTCAGATGAAGCTCTGCTACTCGCAGGCGAACAAAGGTTGGGACTGCAAAAAGTGGGCGAAGGAAACGCCCAACTTGAAATCACTCCCGAACAAAGTAAAATCATCGCTGATGAAAAGCAGAGGTTCCAAGAAGTCTTAGATAACCCTGATAAGCATGGTAAACTATATTTTGAGGATGCTCAAGACTATTTTAGAAACCCTGTGGAATATTTACAAAAACAATTTGATTTTTGGCAGGAAGAGGTTAAGAATCATCCTGAGGACCAAGATGCTTTTGATTATGTAAAATCTGTCCTTGATGCACATAAGGCTGCTGAGGCTAAGCCTGAGGGGATTACTATTAGTGCAGAAGGTATGACTACCACTACCGGCAAGCCTACTGAGGTTACTACAGGTGAAGGAACAGAGACTAAGACAGGAGGAACTAAATATGAATTTGAAAATACAAAGGTAGAAGATGATGGCAAAGGAAATCTTGGTGTTACTTTAGATGGAGAAGAAATAGGTAAAATGAAGTATAATTCAAAAGAGGGAACCTATATAAATCCTGATTTTAATAAAGAAAACGCAAAACCATACACTATAAAATCTTTATATGGAGATATTCTTGGTAGAACAGAAGAGCAAGCAGTAAATGAATTACTGAAAAGATATCGAGAATCTAAAAAAGTAGAAGTCAAAACAGGTGAAGTTGGTTTAACCGAAGGTGGTCCTACTGATGTAACAGTAGTTAAAGCTCCTGAGACAAAGACTGCAGGAACAGAATATAATAAAATGAAAGATAGCTTTTTTGGTGGAATGGAGCCAAATAAAAATAGGTTATTTTTTGCAGATGCAACTAATGATTTTCAATATAGAGGAGATAATCGTGCTGATATTGTTTTAATGTCAGATGGAGCTAATTTTTGGTTAACAGAAGGTGCTGATGGATATGTTACAATAGAAGATTTTCAAGTAAATAAAGACAAGTTAGGTACAGGGAAGGGCAAGCAGGCTTTAACTAAATTGATTGAATATGCTGATAAAAATGGTATCACATTAATTGGAGAGCCTTTAGCACAAATAGAAAGAGGAAGAGGAGAAAAAGGCCTATCTCAAAAACAATTAATTGAGTTTTATAAAAAGAATGGGTTTGAGAAAATAAGTAAAGATGCTTTGTCAAAAAATAAAACTGCTGAAGATAATTATTTAGAAAGAAAGCCACAGCTTATAGAAGTCAAAACAGCTTTACAACAAGCTACTGAGGCAAGGAAAGCTGCTAAGGCTGCTTTAGATTCATTGAAAGGTGGTATGGGTATATCTCCACAAGGTAAATTAGAAGCATTAGTAGACTACCATAGATCATTGGTAAAAGAGGCTAAGGAATTTATCAAGGAGAAAGTTGATGATATAAACGAATGGGCTAAGTCAATAGGGCAGAATGTAAACATATCTCTCACAAAAGCTTGGGATGAGGCTAAGGGAAAGATAAAAGAAGTACAAACCGCAGATGAGTTAGGATATAGCCTTGAGGATGTTTTAGGTGATACAACTCAGACAAAGACAGGAGGAAAAATAAATGAATTGCCTGACTACGAAAAGACAATGGGTGAGGTTGAATTTTTAGTACCTAAGTCAAAAGAGTATGTTGAGAAGGCATTGAAGAAAGCTAAGGCTACAGGGCGTGGTCTTGATAAGGCTAATGCTGACTATGAAGAATATAGGGCTGACTTAGCTAAGGCAAGAGAAGAGGCTATGAAGACGCTTACAAATAGCGAAACATACAAGGCTGCTGATCAAATACAACAAGATGCATTGGTACGTGAGCTTTCAAAGAAATTTGGCGAGAAGCAACCTACATCACCTAAGCCTGAGGAGTTGTTCGGAGATGTTGCAAATACGGCAAAAGTAATGGAAGAGATTAACTTCTTATTTGATGATGCCAACAAATCAAAAGACTTCTTACAAAATAAGTATGATAGGGCTAAAGAGGCTTATGAAAGAAACAAGTCAAGTGAAAAGCTAAAGGAGAATATGAAGAAGGCTAAGACTGAACTTGAGGAATATAAGACTAAGAATATTGACGAAGCTATAGATAAATTAAAGGAAAGTGACGTATATAAGAATGCTAAGCCTGAACAGCAAGATAAGATGGAGAAGTATCTTACTGATAAGTTTTTGAAATCACAAACGTCAAAAATACTTCCTACTAAGTTGTTTGAGAATGTGGTTGAAGGAAAGAAGATTACAACTACTGAGAAAAAGGCTTGGGCTGAGCAGTTAAAGAATTGGGCTCGTGGTCAGAAGAATGCTGTAGAGGCTACCAAAACAATGATGACTGAAATTAAATCAGCCATATCTGAATTAAGTAAGAAGGGCAGTATAACAACTAAGCAAGCTGAAACCATTATTAATAGGATGGCTTCATTAAAGATAACCAATGAGAAAGGTATTACTAAATTTATAGACTACGTATCAAAGGTGTTTAAAGATGCCGAGTATAATGACAAGCTATCTACAGCTAATAAATTAAGGACATCATTATCAAAACTTGCAAAAATTGAAGGTAAAGATAATTCTCTTGTTAAATTAGCAAAGCAATTTATGAAGATAAAGCCATCTATGGTAGAGGATATAGATGCGTATAATGATATGGCTGCTAAGATTAAAGAGTCTATTGCAGGCTCAAAAGCAGTTGGTGGTGATGAGGTACTTAGGGTTGCTGAGATGGTTAAAATAGCTGATGTAAATAAATACATAGATAAAATATTAGAGGCTCAAGATAAAGTTTTGTATGATGAGAAGTTAGCTGAAATGAACGAGCTTTTTGACACAGACTTAACCGGAGCTACGTTTGAGCAGTTGGTTGAATTGGCACGTGAAAACAAGCCGATGGATAAAGAGAAAGAAACTATCATCAGAGATGCCATCAAAAAGATGTTTGATATGAACTCAACTATAATCAAGCATATCTTTGAAACAGGCAAAGATCCATTTACTGATGAGACTATTGAGATGTCCGATGCAGACAAAGCTTTGGTTAAAAGATTTATGGGAATGGATTTGAATAAACTTTCTGTAAAGCAAGCGTTAGAGGCTATGGATTCATTGTCTAACTTCTTGCAGAATGGTTCTATTGCAAATATGGAGAATGTTATCCGTAGGTATCAGGCACACGAGAATATGGAAGCATTGCTGAAGAAAGGAATAGTAGCAAAGCCTTTAAGTTTTTATAAGAGTGGGTTATTTGGCAGAAACTTTACTCAGCAGTTTGCTACACTTCCTATGATGTTGGAAACAATGTTCAAGGGGGTTAAGGCTTCATTGAAGTTTGAACAGTTGTCAGGCATTACTGAGCTTGCAAATACAAAGACACGTAACCAAATGGAGTCATTGAAGATAAGCAATGAGTACGTTGATAAGTTTTATGAGAAAGAAGCAAATGGTAAGAAGTTTACAGATGCATCAAATATAACTGAGAGAGGAATTATAGCTGCTATTAAAAGAACAATATTAGGAACTCCTGAGCAAGAGCAAGCTGAGTTTGTTAGAACAAAAGAATTAATAGAAGCCTCTATAGATGAACTTACCGCAGAAGGTTCTACTGAAAAAGAAAAAGAAATAGGTAAGATATACAAAGAGGCTTATGATAAAGTTCTAAAAGATTCTGAAAATGTTGATGATGTTTTAAATAAATCAGATAAGAATAATATAGAGGCTGTTGATTTTTGGATTGATAAGTGGGCTAATATTTACGATAAATTAGCTGATGTATCTGAGAGTGTATATAATACCGTTTTAAGTAGAGATAAAAACTACACTCCTTATAGGATGTCTAAATTGTTTAATAAAGGAAAGGCAGAAGAGCAGTTAGATTCTGAGCAATCTGCCTTCCATAGTAAGAATGATAACTCTGTTTACAAAGAAAAAACAGGCGTATTAAAACAAAGAGGAAAGGTTGATACAAAAGAAATGGAAAGATTTCTTGATTTGTCTTTTGATAAGAATAATGTAAACTCAATGTTTGATGCCCTTATGGATATCAATACAGCAGGAGTTGTTAGGCAGATAGAAGAGTTCTTTACTTCAGATGGTATCAAGAAGATAATACCTAAGGCAGAAGATAGGGCCTTATTGTATAATGAAAATGGCAATGGTTCTGTTCAAGACTTTATAAGACGTACAAGAAATAAAGAGATAATAGAATCTACTGAGGCTGATAAACTTATGAGGAGCTTTAACTCAGTTGCGAGTCTTGGCGTTTCTGCTGCATTAGGAAGTGTATCTAACATAGTAAAACAAACTGTTCCTGTAGGTATAAATACACTTATAAATACAGGAGGAAAGTTAGCACTTGATTATAAATCAGGATACAAAGCTGACTTTATGAATAGGATTGGATATGGTATATCTATTAGAGGAGTTGAGTCTCAAGGGCAAATTGATTCTATTAATAAACTTGTAGATTTAGCAGCTAAGTCTAAAGGAGAAAAAGCACTTGCTTATATAGATGAGGCAGGTCGTAAATATGTAAAAATGTTCTTAGCTAACCCCGATGTATTTATCGCAAAAGCATCTTGGATATCTTACTACGAGAAAGCACTAAAAGAGCAAGGCATAGATCCCGAGACTATAGACTATAAGACACATGAGGTTAATACAGATGCTGCTGATTATGCTGAAAAAATGGTTAACAGGCAACAGAATATTTCAGATTCGGATTTACAAGGAAAGTTATTAGGTACAAAAGATGTTGGTAAAAGGTCTATTACAAAAATGCTAATGGCGTTTTCAAGTTTTAGAATGAACCAATTTATGAGAGCGAAATCTGATTTAAGTATATTGACAAATGTTAAAGATAAGTCAATTACTCAAGAAGATAAAAAGATAGCGGCAAATTCTCTTGCAGGATTTGGAGCAGAGATGTTAACGTATAAATTATTAGTTACAGGTATATCTGCATTATTAGTTGCATCTACAAATGCGTTGTTAGGAAGAAAAGAAAGTGAAGAAGATAAAAAGAAAAGACTAAGCAATCTATACAGAGGTCAGGTAACAGGAACAATAACTGATATGTTCTCTCCTATACCATCTCCTATAGTTGATTTGGCTTATGCAAAAGGTGCTGACTTTGCTATTAATCAATTGCAAAATCTATTTAATGTAAAGGATGAAGATAAGTATAAGTTGATGACAGGATCGGCTAAAGATGCTGCTGTTAGAAGTCTTGGAGTGTATGGTATAGGATTTCAAAGAGCATCTAACTTAGTAGAAGTGGAAGAATTAGCAAGAACAGGAGAGTTTATTGATGAGTACGGTAGAAAAAAATATATATCAAAAGAAAATAAAGAGGCATTAAAACCATTAGTTGTCTTATCTTTATTAAATAATGTCAATCTTTTACCTACAGAAATCAACACAATTACATCAAATGCAATTAAATTTGCTAAAAAAGATGCATCAAGTAAAGAGGGTGGGCAAAGTGAAGAGGATATAAATATCGAGAAAATGTCTGAGGAGCAAAGGACTTTAAACAAAGAAGATCTAATGCAAGAAAGACAAGAAAAAGCAACTGTTCTTGATGAATTAAGAAGTACTGAGTCTGATGAAAATAAAATACAAATCATAGACAATAAGATAAAAGAGTACTTAATGACTGATGAGGAAAGAAGAAAGTATAATGAGAGCAAGAAAAATGAAAGGTTCTATGAGAAGCAAAAATTAGATGAGTTGTTGGGAGAATATGACAGCAAGTCTGATATGAAAAAATATAATCCTGCACTATACGAAGAAAGATTTGGAGAGAATTCTGATTGGTATAGAGAGCATAAAGATGAGATGGAGATAGATAAAAAAGTGAATGAACTTATGAAGGAAAAGAAGGATGCCAAAATGGGATATAGTAAAGAAAAGAAAGGAAAAGGATTTGGTGGTGAAGGATTTGGTGGTGAAGGATTTGGTGGTGAAGGATTTGGTGGAAAAGGATTTAGCGGTAAAGGATTTGGTGGGAAGGGATTTGGAAACAAATAATTCGTAACAAAATAAAATCAAATGACTAAAGCTGAAACCTCAAGGATATATAGAGCTAAATATCCTGAGTATCCTACCCTGAAGCTCGCAAGAATAATGTACAACGAAAACGCTTTGTTGTTCAAAGATATAGACCAAGCAAGACAGAATTTAAGATACATTGAAGGAAAGACAGGTACTAAGAATAGAAAGTGCGTAGCCAACTCTGAATTCCTTAAAACTGAAGATAGACCAAGAAACCCATACAATCTACCTGAAACAGATGAGACTGTATACGAGCCGTTTATTATCAAAGGATTTAAGAAGATTGGTATCCTATCAGATGTACATCTGCCATACCATAATATAGATGCACTTACGTGTGCCATCACTTACTTAAAGAAGGAAAAGGTAGATGCTGTTCTTTTGAATGGCGATACAATGGACTGCCATCAGCTTAGTAGGTTTACAAAAGATCCAAAGAAAAGAGATTTTAAGTATGAGTTAGATACGCTTAAAGCGTTTATGGATGTAATAGATAAGCAACTAAAGTGTAAAGTATTATTTAAGATAGGTAATCACGAGGCAAGGTATGAGAAATTCCTGATGGAGAAGGCTAATGAGCTGAAGGGAGTTGAGGAGTTTGAGTTTGAGAATATAATAAAAGCAAGGGCTAAGGGCATAGATATCATTCAGTCCAATAGATATATGAAGCTGAATGATTTGAATGGTATACACGGACACGAATACATAGGTGGTATATCTGCTCCGGTAAACGTAGCAAGGGGATTATATATGAGGGGAAAGGTATCTGCCTTTCAGGGCCATAACCATTCTACGTCTGAGCATAGCGAAACTGATATGAATGGGAAGATAACAACTACGTGGAGCATCGGATGTCTTAGTGAGTTGCACCCTGCATATATGCCATTGAATAGATGGAATTGGGGGTGTGCGATGGTTGAGTTAGATGAGAATGGTAAGGACTATGAGTTCTTCAATAAGAGGATATTTAATGGAAAAATATTGTAAATAAAAAAGCCTCGTAGAAACGAGGCTCGGATTATTTATTAACTATCACGAAAAACTTGATACAAATATAATCAAATAATATGAAACAAAAAATAGAATTATTGCTATCTGAACTTCCAACTACAGAAAAAATTAATATATTGGAGTCTTTGTGCAAAAAGTACAGAAGAGAAAATAGTGTTAAAATAAACGCCAAGCAGATGGGCAGGAGAGTAGATGACGACAGGCCCGACTTGCAGTTACTAAAAAAATGAACAAAAAGAAAAATATAAAGTTACCTACTTACAACTGCAATGTTGTGATAATTATTACAGACAATTTAATGGCTGTGGTAAATAGTCTTTATAAAAGATTAAAGCACAAGGACGTATTTGATTCGGAGGCTGAAGGAGTTTTAATCACATTAGATATAGATAACTATTATATCGTTCTTGACATTCATTATCTAAGCCATAATACAATTGCTCACGAGCTATACCATTCTGTAGTTAAGGTTACTGAGGATAGGGATATTGTTGATGAGGAGTCACAGGCTTGGCTTATGGGATACCTAACTGATGAGGTGTACAAATTTGTAGATAAGAACAAGCTAAAGATTGTTAAGTAAATCTCACGTACTTTAATTCTTTTTGTTTTTCATAGTACGCCATTAACTCTTGGTCATTGTATGAGCCTTCACGTGGTGCACGTCCACCCCATTTAAGACTACCAACAAGTTTATCTACTTTGCCGTAGATTATACCATCTTCACATACCCATATTACAACTGACGTGATTCTTTTATCTACAAGTTTAACAAGTTTCCTTGCTGCGATTGGCAGGGGGTAGGCATTATGTATAGTTCTTATTCTTCCTTTTACTTCAGCGTAGGCGATAAGGTTGCCATCCTTATCAAAGATTTTATAGTCTACATCAAATGGATCAAGTTTTTTAAACGAGCCATCGAATATACTGACGAACAAAGCAATAGCTTTCTTCTCTCGATTCAAGTCCTGTTCTGTCTCAAAGGTCGTCATCCTTAATTGATTTTATTAAAAATCTAAGTTCCATTATAAGAGTCTTACAGTCTTTTTCTACAGACTCAAACTCTCTATCGACAGAGTCCTCGTAAATCTTTGCCAATAATAAATGGTATTCATTTATCCTAAAGGCAATACGTTCTGCTCTATCGTTTTCGCTTTTGATTTTATATGTCATTGAACATTTGATTTATCTTCTTCTCGATTATCCGTTCAGTTCCTTGAGGGGTACGTGCATTGATTAAATCTATTATACTCTCAAGCCTTCTATTTTTAATCTCTAAATTTAATATATTATTTCTTTCTAACAATAAATCATCCAATCTTTTATTTAAAGAATTAATTCTATCCATTAGTTCCTTCTCAGTTGCATTCTTTATTATAGGCTGACGATCTTTAAGAAATTCATCTCTACATTGCATGTATCTTTCAAGCAATCTGTCGTCCTGCTTTAATATAAAATCAACCATAGACATATAGTGTAGTATTGTTGAGTGGTCTTTCCCTATAGATACGCCAATTGTTTTCAGGGTATATCCTCTCTCTCTAAGTATCTTTGAGTATATTATACGAGCATCAACGAGTTCTCTTTTTCTTGTTGTCTTCATTATATTCACATTGAATACATCTTTTATTATTGATTGTAGTGCTTCTATCTCAACCTGATCCGATTCTTGTAATTGCATGATTTAATTTTATTTTGGTTTATATACTTGTGTCCTAACTCCGTGTTTTTCTAATTCATTCATTCTAAATTCCTGAAGTTTACTTAACTTCCCTGTCGGCCCTTTTACTTCTACAAATAAAACATCTGAGTTTGGTGGTATAGCTATTAGGTCAGGTATGCCATTCTTATTAGTATTAATTAATTTAATTACATAATACCCTTCAGCCTCAAGCTCCTTAATTTTTTTAGTTTGTATCTGTTGCTCTCTCATCGTTCAACTAATTCTGTTTGTTGCATTAGTTCATCCATAGAAAAGTCTATATCGCTGCAGTCTTTTATCAGTTCATTTAGTTTCTCTAAGTCCTTATGTGTAAAGGCAAAACGACTTGCGAGAAAGTATTCAAAGGGTTTGCATGATTCATCTAAGAATATCTCAGACAATTCAAATCCTAATTGCTTTTGTGGTAGGACCGTAATTGTAAATATTACGTGATAGGTTTCTCCTTTCTTTATCCACTTATTAGGGGGTATTTGGTTTGGCTTTTTGCTATCGTCAATGCATACGCATTTTATCATTCTATTGATTTTATAAAGTCATTACCTTTAGTTATAAGTTCTATTAATGTCGTTACTTTTGTAGATGATATAACACCTTCCACTTTCCTGTCGTTCCAATACTCATTGTAACATTCTCTTGGAACAGCGTTCCATAGTTTAGTAAAGTGGTTGTAGTGTAGTACATAGTCATAAAGTTTTTCCATTGTTTATTTTTTTGTAGATTTTTTATTCTGTCCGTTCCTTGCTCTGTTAGTCTTTGCAGGTTCTGATACAAGTTTACCTGATTTGGTATGGCTCATATCCTTACCATCTTTATTGCCATAAGTACCGGCATCTCTATTCTTCTTGTTGAGTTCTGCTCTGTACTTCTTCCTTTCTTCGGTAGCACTATACTCTTTGTCATACTTCTTCTTCCTATCTATACTATCCTCAGACCAATTAAGTTTGTCGTAGGATGGATGCTTACCTGCTAAAGTGTTCTTTTTGCTTTTCATTTTGTTTTTTATTTTTTTAGGGTTAATAGAACCTACTGCAAATTTAGTCTTATCTAATCTAATTTCCATCATTGCTTTTCTTTTAATTGTTCTCTATACCAAACTGCTCCCCTGAAGTGAGCATCTATTTCTTCATCACATCCACTACCATATCTTTCTTCCATTGCTAATACAGACTGTTTAAATATCTCCTCATCTGATATTTCTTGGGAAGATTCCATTTCTTTGGCTTTA
>Ga0114962_10005380_pt1 | contig 10016 bp, 10 predicted proteins | sample C_130820_MF_Meta_FD_87017 | JGI IMG/M metagenome (GOLD analysis project Ga0114962, IMG submission 87017) | Freshwater microbial communities from Lake Croche, Canada to study carbon cycling - C_130820_MF_MetaG | ecosystem: Environmental > Aquatic > Freshwater > Lake | place: Lake Croche, Canada...
CGGATGACTCGGACTGCGATTTCGCCGCGATTGGCGATGAGGATCTTTTTGAGCACGCCCTATTGTGGCCGATGTGCAGGGGTCCTTCGCCACATCAGCCATTCCGGGCACCCGATTCACCGATATTCGGTGGTTCGCGGAGACCGGATCCACCAATGCCGACCTGCTCGAGCAGGCCCGATCCGGGGCTGCCGATGGCCTCGTCATGGTCGCCGATCATCAGCATTCCGGGCGCGGTCGGCTCGATCGGACATGGGTGGCGCCCCCCGGTTCTTCGCTCCTTGTCTCGGTGCTGCTGCGGGACCAACTCGATGCCGCCACGGTGTTCCTGCTCCCAGCGGCGGCCGGTGTGGCATCTGCGGAGGCATGCGCAGAGGTCGGCGGAGCGACGACGGGGCTCAAGTGGCCGAACGATCTCGTTGCCGTCGGGGGGGAGCACGCCGATCGCAAGCTGTCGGGGGTGTTGGCCGAGAGCCTGGTGTCTGATGGACGTGTCGAGGCAGTTGTCGTGGGGATGGGTCTCAATGTGAACTGGCCCCCTGTGCTTCCCCAGGAGCTTTCTGCGTCTGCCACCGCGCTCAACTTCCTTGTCGGTCGACCCATCGATCGTGAGCAGTTGTTGATTGCTTGGCTCCGCCGGTTCGACCATTGGCTGACTGTGCTCACGAGTGCATCCGGCCCGACTCAGCTACTTGATGCGGTCCGTCGTCGGTCCGCCACGATCGGACGCTCGGTGCGCATTGAATTCCCCGATCGTTCCGTAGAGGGGACCGCAATATCCATCGACGAGGACGGGCGTGTGCATGTGGCTCCATTCGATGGTTCGCCCGAACTCACGGTGTCGGTCGGCGATGTCGTGCATCTCCGACCGATCCGATGAGTGCGCGGATGCCTGATTCAGAGGGCTTCTGAAACGACAGAGAGTGCTCGCGCTGTGTGCGGTCGATCGATCGGGAACTTCCGCTGATCGACGGCGGCGACCGGGAGCACGCCGGTGGTCGACGAGGTGATGAACACTTCGTCGGCTCGATCGAGGTCATCGGGGCGAAGGTCAGATTCGGCCGCAACGCCCGGGTCGAGAAGTACCTCGCGAATGATCCCGGGTAGGCAACCCGAGTCAAGTGATGGTGTGAGGATCTCGCCGTCGATGACGACGAACACTGATGCGGTCGCGCATTCGCTCAGCCGTCCCGTGCTGTCACAAACCAGCGCGTTATCGAATCCGGCGGCCGATGCGGCGCGCAGGAGCGCAGCGTTCTCCGACCAACTCGTGGACTTGATGCCGGTAATGGGTGAGCGCTCGTTGCGGACCCGGTCGCTGAGCGTGACTCGCGCAGAGCGCGGTCCCGGCGGGAGCGATGTGATCGAGATCGCGCAGAGCGGAGTGTTCCCGCGATGTCGGGGCGAATCGCCCGGACCCGGCGTGATGGTGATGCGAACCCGGGCGTTGTCGGTTCCGTACGCGTCGATGAGCGCAATTATGGCGCGGTGGAGTTCGGCGTCGGTGGGAGTGTCAGCGATGTGCAGTACGCCGAGCGCGTGCCGGAGTCGGCGGAGATGTCGATCGAGGAATCTCGGCGTACCACCGCGAACGGCGATGGTTTCGAAGCAACCGTCGCCGAGGAGGAGTCCATGATCGGTCGCATGGACCATCGCCTTCTCGGCCTCGAAAACCGAACCGTTCATCCAGATGAGCGGAGCGGTCATTGCTGGGCCACTCCGGGATCGTTCGAGGCGATCGAGATCAGATGCGCCGCCTTCAGTTCAGTCTCCGCCCACTCGTCTGCAGCAGTGGAGTCCCAGGTGATGGCCCCGCCGGTACCGAAACACAAGCAGTCGTCCTCGACCCAGAAGGTGCGGATCGCCACGTTCAACTCGCCGACGCATCGATCGGCGTCTACCCAACCCACCGCTCCGCAGTACATCCCTCGGGGCACGGGCTCGAGTTCGGCGATGGTGTGCATGGCAGCGATCTTCGGCGCCCCGGTGATCGAGCCGGCGGGGAAGGTCGCTTCGAGTAGTTCGGCCCAGCCCAGATCTGGCCTGAGCGAGCCTTCAACCGTGCTGACCAGATGTGTGAGGCCCGGATGACTTTCGGTCGTGAGCAGGCCGGGAACCGTGATGGACCCGGGGTCGCAGACCCGTCCGAGGTCATTGCGGACGAGGTCAACGATCATCACATTCTCGGCCTCGTCCTTCGCCGTGAAGGGCACCCCCGGTGCAGCCGTGCCCTTGATCGGCGACGACCGCACGCTCGATCCGGATCGGGAGAGGAAGAGTTCGGGCGAGGCGGAGGCGATTCTGATGCCCGGGAGTTCGATCGTGGCCGAGTATGGGGCGGGGTTTGCGCGTGCAAGCGCTGCGCCAAGTGCCAGCATCGACGCCTCGGGAGGAAGCGGGGCGCTCATCCGTCGGGTGAGGTTCACCTGATACACCGCACCCTCGCCGATGAGTGACCGGATGCGATCCACGCGGCGACCGAAACCCTCGTGATCGATCGAGGAGACCCATGACTCGCGGTCCGGGCCTCGCCAGACAGTTCCGGAGCGGGGGATGCCACTCGTGGGACGACGCCGCGCGAATCGGGCGAAGGTCGGCTCGGCATCGAAGGGAGCGATCACGACCCACCAACCCTCTGAGTCAAGGGCGGCGGGATCGTTGGTGAGGTCGAGGAGTCCGGAAGCGACGGTCCCGCCGACGACCACGACCGGCTCGACTTCGACAGGTGTTCGGGAGTGGGGGACCGTGACCACGATGGAGGTCAGCCTATGTGCGCCGAGACCGGGAGTTTCCTGCTGGCGTTCCAGGTGCTCGCAATCCTCAGCGGCATCGTCACCTTGGCTCGCATCACTCGGGGTGCGGAGTCACAAGGAGAGGTGGATAGTAATGTTCACATGTGCCCCCATTGAAGCGAACATGGAAGCAACGACTTCTGCTGGCCGTCAACGTCGGGCTCGCGCTCACTTGTCTGATCGCTGCTGGCGCAATTGGCTGGGCATACAACCAGGCCAGCGCACTGCCTCGTATCGACGTGAGTGCATCACTGAGTGCGCCGGTCCCGCCGGGTGAACCCGAAAACATCCTTCTGGTCGGTATTGATGACGGCATGGGTCTCGACAGTAATGATCCGGTCCTCACGGGACGCCCGTCGACGCTGAACACCGACACGATCATCATTCTGAGGGTCGATCCGAATCATCAAATGGCAGCGATGGTTTCTCTTCCCAGAGATCTCTACGTCAATCTTGCTGGTGGAGGCAAGGGCCGTATCAATGAAGCGCTCGCACTCGGCGGCCCGCAGCGACTGATCGAAACCATCAAGCAGGATTTCAATATCCCGATCAATCACTACGCAATGGTGAATTTCGCGGGATTCCGATCGGTGGTCTCTGCGGTTGGCGGAGTTCCGATCTACTTCCAGTTTCCGTCACGTGACCAGTGGACCGGCCTCTTCCAGTACGACCCGGGCTGCGTCACCCTTGATGGCGAACAGGCGCTCGCGTATGCGCGCTCACGTCATTTCGAGATCCAACGCACTCCCAAACGTTGGCAGGAGGACCCTTCCAGCGATTTCGGTCGTATCAAGCGTCAGCAGGAATTCATCAAGGCTGCGATACGCAAGGCTGTGAGCAAGGGGGCCCGCAATCCGTTCGTACTTCGAGACCTTCTCTCCTTCGCCCAGAAGAACGTCACTCTTGACAACTCGTTCTCGATCCAGAGTCTGGTCGACCTGGGGACACAGTTCCGCTCGTTCAATCCTGATTCACTTGTGACGTACACACCACCGGCCGACGGCACCATGGTCGGAGCAATGAGCGTGCTGCTCCTGCAGGAGCGCGCCGCACAGCCGATCTTCGACATCTTCCGGGGTATTGCCCCCATCGTGGACCCCACGATCCCGACGACGACGATCCCCGTTTCGCCGACGACAGCTCCTGGTGGGGCAGCTGGTTCATCAACGACCACGACGGTGGCACCGACCACCACCACCACGCTCGGCGACTTCATCCCGCAGACGCCACCGGGCGGGACCTGCCTCTGAGAGTCCGGATCGGCGACATCGGTCGTGGGAGACTGGGTGCCTAATGGATGATCGACTCCGGGTGGCCGTCACCCTCGAACAGTGCTGGCATCGCGTCCCTGGTGGCACCGCCCGTTCAGCGCTCGAATCCATCGATGCTCTGCGTGCCCACGGTGACGTCGACCTCATCGGTGTGAGCGCGCACCACCGCAGTTCCCCGATGTCGGCATGGACCCCGTCGATCGAGACACATTCGTTCCGACTTCCCCGATTGGCCCTCTACGAGGCTTGGCATCGGTTACGCCGACCATCGGTCACTCGACTCGTCGGCGGTGCCGATGTCATCCACGCCACTGGGATGGCGGTTCCACCTCCCACTGCGGCGCTGGTCGTCACCGTGCATGATCTGGCGTTCCTGCGCAACCCTTCGCAGTTCACGTCGCGCGGGGTTCGGTTCTTCCATCGATCGATCGAGCTCGCCCGACGCGATGCCACCCTGGTCATGTCTCCATCGCAGGCGACCATCGACGAGTGCATCGGCGCCGGATTCGACCCCGATCGGCTCCGTCTCGTTCCGTGGAGCGTCGAGGCCGTCGATGTGGAACCTGGGCGGGTTGATGCGGTTCGACGTTCCCTCGGCGTCGATGGCCCCCTGGTGCTGTGGGCGGGAACCATCGAGCCTCGCAAGAACCTGCCAGCGCTGCTCGACGCGTTCCGCCAACTCGCCGACCGCTCGGCAACGCTCGTGCTGGCCGGACCTCAGGGCTGGAATGAGGATCTCTCGGAGCGGGTTCGGGCGCTTGGTGATCGAGTCCGAATGGTCGGATTCCTCCCCGGTGAGGAACTTCGGGTGTTGCAGACCGCGGCTGACATCTTCTGTTTTCCGAGCCTGCAAGAGGGTTTCGGGCTGCCAGTTCTCGAAGCGATGGCGCAGCGAACCGCTGTCGTCACATCCGCAGGCACTGCCACCGCTGAGGTCGGCGGCGATGCAGTTATTCTGGTTGACCCGGCTGACTCCTCGGCATTGGCGGCGGCGCTCGACGCACTTCTGGCCGACCCGCTGACCCGTGATGCGCTGGCTGAAGCAGGCCGTGTGCGGGCTGCATCGATGTACTCACGTGCCGGCCACGCACGCACGCTGAGCGCGCTGTACGCAGAGGCGGCCACTCGTTGGGAGCGACGCTCCTGATGGCTGGCGGCGGAAGCGCAGAACTGAACCAATCTGGCTCCGGTTCCCGCCGACGTATCGGTCTCAATCTCCTCTGGCTGGTGCCCGGTGAGGTCGGCGGTAGCGAGGAGTACACGATGGGACTGCTGCGTGCATTCGGTGCGCGTGCCCCAGCCGATATCGATCTGATCGTCTACGTCAACCGACGTCTCGCCCGGGATCATGTCGATGTTCTCGCCGGTTTCACGACAGTGGTTGCACCGATCAGTGGATCGTCGCGTCCGCTGCGCGTGCTGATGGAGTCCACATGGCTCGCGCTCCGCTCCGTGCGGGATCGGGTCGAGATGGTGCATCACGCCGGTGGCACGATGCCAAGCGTTCGGTTCCGACCCGGGCTGGTGACCCTTCACGATCTGCAGCCGATCACGCATCCCGAGCGCTTCGGATTCATCAAGCGCACCTACATCCGACTGGTCGCTCCGCGTTCGCTGCGGCGGGCGGTGCGGGTGGTGTGCTTGTCGCAGTTCACCGCCGGTGACGCGGAACGGATCGCCGGGGTCGACCCTCGGCGGATCGCCATCGTTTCGAGCGGAGTCGACCCCATCGAGTTGGACTCGCCCGAATCTCTTCGCGGAGTTTCGGAGTCGGCGGAGGTGCTGACTCGCTTCGGACTCGAAGCTGGTGCCTTCATCCTCTACCCGGCCATCACCTACGACCACAAGAACCATCGAACGCTCATCGATGCGTTCGCCCGTCTCGGACCATCGCATCCGTCGCTCCGGCTGGTCCTCACCGGCGGCGTGGGCGGCGCCGAGGCCGCACTGAACGCGCAGATCGAGGAACTCGAACTGACTGATCGGGTTCTGCGAACCGGACGCGTGGTAGCTACCGACCTCGACGCGCTGTACCGGTATGCGGTGGTGATGGCCTTCCCGTCGAGCTACGAGGGATTCGGACTTCCATTGCTCGAGGCGATGGTGAGGGGCTGTCCTGTCGTGGCCAGTGAGGTGGGTGCACTTCACGAAGTTGGCGGTGCGGCAGTCGAACTCGTGAATCCCTTCGACCTGGAGGGTTGGGCGGTGGCCCTGGCGTCGGTGATCGCCGACCCCGAGCATCGCGCCGCAATGATTGCGGACGGCCTAGAACAGAGTGATCGTTACCGATGGTCGAACTCGGCCCTCGCACTCGCCGAGCTCTATCGAGGGCTTCCCCGAACCCGGGTTGATGTTTCATGAATCTCGTTGTCCTCTGCCCCCATTTCGAACCCGATATCGCCCCCACCGGCACGGTCATCACGCGGATTGCCCACGAGCTGATCGATCGCGGACATCGGCTCCACATCGTCACCGCGCTTCCCTGGTATCAGGGTCATGCCATCGAGCCGGGCTGGGAGGGGCGACTCGTTCGTACCGAGCGAACCGAATGGGGACGGATCAGTCGGGTCAATCCCTTTCCGACCGATAAGCGGAACATCCCGGCCAGAGCTGTTGCGTTCGGCGGATTCACGGCGCTGGCCACAGCGGTTGGTCTCGCCACCACGATCCGCCCTGATGGCGTGCTCGCCATGTCGCCTCCGCTCACACTCGGTCCGGCGGGAGCCGTGGTCGGCGTTGGTCGACGGGTACCGCTGGTGTTCAACATCCAAGATGTCTTCCCCGATGTTGCTGTCGAACTCGGACTGCTCACGGGGGAGCGGGCGATCGCAGCAGCTCGTTGGCTCGAACGGCAGAGCTACCGCCGATCCGATGCTGTCACTGTGCTCTCCGAGGATCTCGCCGACAATGTCCGGGCGAAGATCACCGAAGGTCTGGGAGTCGAACGCGCCGCCAGACAGGCCTCAAAGGTCCGGGTCATCCCGAACTTCGTTGACACGGCGCACATCGTGCCGTCGGAACGCGAGAACGCGTACAGAGCTGAACACGGCCTCAGCGGTCAACAGGTCGTGATGTATGCCGGCAACGTCGGACTTTCACAGTCACTCGATCTTTTGATCGCCGCCGCACGGGCCTATCTCCACTCCCGACCCGAGGTCACGTTCGTGATCAACGGTGGCGGCGCTGCTCGACCCGACCTCGAGCAAGAGGCCGTGGACCTTCCGAATCTGCGCTTCGTTGAGATGGCTCCGATCGAACAGCTGCCGGAGGTACTGGCCGCGGCCGATATCCATGTCGTCCCACTGCGAACCGGGCTGGCCCGCTCGAGCGTGCCCTCCAAGATGTATTCCATTCTCGCCGCCGGTCGACCCATCGTGGCCAGCGTCGACGAAGGTACTGAGGTGGCTCGCACGGTGGAGCAGGCCGGTGCCGGAGTGGCGGTGCCACCCGACGATCCCGCAGCTTTCATTGACGCGCTCGGCAAACTGCTCGACGACCCAGCCGCTCGTATCCGCATGGGCGAGTCCGCCCGCCGCTTCGTCGTTGGTTGGGCGTCGCCTGCCGCAGTGGCGGCAGCCTACGAAGAGCTCTTCGGCGAATTGATCGACGGCCGATCCTGACAGCCCCGACTCGGCCGCTACGCTGTCAGAACTATGGGTAAATCGTCCTCAGCTAAGAAGGTCGCTCGAGCCGCACGAGCCGGTGGAGCCACCTCCCAGGGCAAGAAGCGCAATCTGCTCTTCCCGATCTCCATCGCAGCCGTTGTGTTGATTGGTTTCTCGGTCGTGTGGTTGGCCAAGGGCCAGAACGCGGATGCTGCCAAGGCGGTGCCGACGGTCCAGAACCATTTCCACGCCGCCTATGGCATCTATGTATGCGACAAATTCCTCGATCCGTTGACCGACCCGGGTGGCGACACCTTGGGCATCCACACCCATGGCGATGGCATCGTTCACATCCACCCGTTCGGTGGTGCTGCGGCTGGCAAGAACGCCACCATGGAAACCTGGGGCAAGACCGACGGTCTCACATTCTCGAAGAACGGGTTCACCGTCAACGGAACCACCTACGACAACGGGTTCGATTGCAACGGTCAACCTGCCACGGTCAAGCTCTACGCATGGAACGCGGATGACACCTCGGCTGCTCCGCAGGTTGTCAGCGCTGGTGACATCGGCGCCTTCCGGTTCAAGACCGATCGCCTCGCCATCACATTGGCAGTGGTCCCCGAAGGCACCGATGTACCGCCGCCCACGAGCATCCCGACCCTCGACAACCTGAGCGATGTCGCCGGCGCCACCACGACGACCTCTGTCGTGGGTTCGGCGACCGTCACCCCGGGTGTCAGCACCGACCCAGCAACCACCGACTCGAGCGCCCCGGCGACATCGGTTCCTGCGCAGTGAGAGCTGTCGTCCTCGTCGGGGGCTTCGGTACCCGGCTACGACCGCTCACCTCGACCATGCCGAAGCAGATGCTTCCTGTGGTCGACCGCCCGATGATCGAACGAGTGGTTCAATCACTCGGGAGCCATGGCGTCACCGAAGCAGTTCTGTCGCTGGGTTACCGACCCGACGCGTTTCTCGAGGCGTATCCGGATGGAAGTTGCGCCGGCGTCAAACTCACGTATGCGGTGGAACCGGAGCCTCTCGACACTGCGGGAGCAGTGAGGTTCGCCGCGATTGCTGCAGGGATCGATGACACATTCATCGTCGTCAATGGAGACGTGCTGACCGATCTCGACGTCTCGGCTTTGTGGCGCTTCCATCAAGGTCATGGTCGAGAGGGAACCATTGCTCTTACCCCGGTCGACGATCCCTCTCGTTTCGGTGTGGTCCCGATCGATGATGAAGGGCGGGTCATTGAATTCGTCGAGAAGCCTCCAGTGGGCACTGCTCCGACGAACTGGGTCAACGCGGGCACCTACGTGCTCGAGCCATCAGTGCTTGATCGCATCGAGAACGGTCGAAAGGTGTCGATTGAGCGGGAAACCTTCCCCGCTCTTGCCGCGAATGGATCCCTCTACGCAGTGCAGAGTTCGGCCTACTGGCTCGATGCCGGCACGCCTGCGTCGTATCTCCAGGCACAGCTCGACATCATCGATGGTGTCCGTGGAGCGCTCGAGAACGCGATTCATCCCGGAGCCACGCTGCATGGCGATACAGAGATCGAGCATTCGGTTGTGATGGCTGGAGCATCTGTTGATGCGGGGGTGACCCTTCGCAATTCCGTGGTTCTGCCGGGGGCACGGATCGGATCGGGTTCGACGATCGTCGATTCCATCATCGGGAGCCGCGCCACGGTCGGCGCCGGTTGCTTCCTCGATGCACTCACCGTTGTTGGTCATGAGGCCGAACTCGCTTCGGGGACCGTGCTCAGCGCTGCCCGCGTCCCGCAGGAGGACTGAGTCATGCAGGTCATCGTCACCGGAGGCGCAGGGTTCATCGGCTCCACGCTCGTGGATCGCCTTCTCGCTGACGGTCATCGTGTGGCTGTCATCGACAATTTGGCCAGTGGCAACCTTGCAAATCTCGAGGGAGCTCGCGCCACGTTCGACCATGCGATTCAGTTCCACGAACTCGATGTCCGCTCTCCGGAACTCCCCGGGCTCATGGCCACCATCGCCCCCGAGGTCGTGTTCCATCTCGCTGCCCAGGCCGATGTTCGGGTCTCGGTTGCTCGTCCGTTGTTCGACGCCGAGGTCAATGTGCTCGGTGGTCTCAACGTGATCGAATCCGCTCGCCTCTCCGGCGCCCGCAAGGTGGTGGTGGCATCGAGCGGCGGAACCATCTATGGCGAACCCGCACCCGAAGCTCTGCCGGTCGATGAGAGTCATCCCCAGCATCCGGTGTCGCCCTACGGCGTGGCGAAGAAGGTCACCGACGACTATCTGTTCGCGTTTGGTGTGTTGCACGGACTCGATCACGCATCGATGGCATTGGCCAACGTCTAC
>Ga0114962_10005381_pt1 | contig 10015 bp, 11 predicted proteins | sample C_130820_MF_Meta_FD_87017 | JGI IMG/M metagenome (GOLD analysis project Ga0114962, IMG submission 87017) | Freshwater microbial communities from Lake Croche, Canada to study carbon cycling - C_130820_MF_MetaG | ecosystem: Environmental > Aquatic > Freshwater > Lake | place: Lake Croche, Canada...
AGAGTGAATTTCTTCATATTAAATCTCGAAAGGATTTTATGGAAAATTTTTTGCAACGCTGGCGTTCATTTTTCCTAAAAAAATCTAATCGATTATCTGAAATACTTTACGTTCCAAGTCAGACTGGCTCACACGATGTCGGGGCTAAATACCTAGGTGATGTAGCTAGTAGTTACCTTGAGCATCAAAATTTTCCAGAGGCAACTCGCTTGCCATTCAAAGGAGTGGTGTTGTCAATACGGAAACGGCCCTCGGCTTGAAACAGCACAGAGTAGGCAGGTAAAAAGGAATATTTTCTAGACTAGCGTTTGCACTTGGCCTATTGAAGACTTTTTTGTGGATGACTAATTGCATCAAGTAACCAATCATTTACTTCAGAATTCCAAGTGACTGGGTGTCCTTGCCCCTCTATTGTTTTGACCTGCAAGGAGTGCCATTTCTTTTTAGAAAATTCTGCAATTTCACTAGAACACATAATGCTAGAAGAGTTGTGCAAAAGTAGTATTTTTCCTTCAAATGACTTCACCAAATTCGCCATGTTCATTCCAATCAAGTCAAATTGATATGGCAAATCAAAATGTGCTGGAGATTTAACTTCAGTTACAACTCGTGAATGAATGTTGGAAGTTGCAATTTCTAGCGACAGGTTGTCAATCAAATTGTTAAGTCTTGATAAAGCTGACCATTCAATTTTCAGACCAATGTCATTGAGTGCTACGCTAGAAACTTTGTTTTTGAATTTTTCAATTAAGTACAAAGCCAAAACACCCCCCATGCTTGTTCCAATCAAGTTTAATCGTGCATTAGCATTCATGTGATTTTGTAGAACGTAGTTCTTTACTAAATCCTCAATGTCGGAGATGTAACGACTCATTGAGTAGCTTGTTCCCAAATGAAGAGAGTCGGAGTCTCCGCGTCCGCAGTAGTCAATGCTCAGCATTCGAATGTTTGGATTCGAACGTGTTGATTCAAAAAGTGGTGCGAAAGTGTCTCTGGTTTCAAGTAAGCCTGGCAAGCAGATGAAAATATTTTCTGCTTTTAGATTTGGTGTCTCTGTGAAAGCAATCTTGCGTTGGTGTGGATCGTTTCCTAGCAAATAAACACTATCTTTTAAAATACGGTTAGACATAAATACCTTTGTAATACATCTAGTCATTACGAACTATTGATGTTTCATGGATATGTCCAATAACTATTTTTTTCATCAGCACTAAATTGCAAAAAAAATTCGCAATGGCTTCGATCAAAAAAATGATCAAAGAAAGCAAACTTTCTGTTGTCAGCGAATTTATAGACTGCTAACAATGTCTGCATTAGCACGGCAGATTCTTTGAACCATTACTTTTGGAGCAGTATCCGTATAAACAGTTCCGGAACCTACGGGACCTTTGTAATTGTAAAAGGGGGTTATTTTTCCATCAACCACCTCTTGAGATGCGAAGAGCCAGTATTCTTCACCGTTAAAACATTTGCCAGCAAATACAAATTCTATTTCCTCTTCCCACTTAAATTCTTTTCTGACTTTCATGGTCGCTTCTAATACAAGAGGAGCCAGCGCGAGGAGTGTGATGGAGGCAATAACGATCAAAAGATGGCTCTTAGCCTTTTCAAGCTTTTCAACATACCAATTTTGTAATTTCATAAATTTTCCAAATGGGTTTGAAGGCATTTATCAATTTACAAAAACTAAACTCAACAAGTATGACAATTCAAGTTAAATTCAAAAATATTTAACTAATTGATCAGTTTAATACGTTGGCTTTACCTTGATTTTTGATGTTGTCGAAAAGTTGAGTCTGCGAATCAATTGAGTTATTGCCTTTACGCTGCTTACGCACCTGTCTAACAAAGGCCATAGGCGTTACTTGTTTGTAGAGTTGAAACAGTTCAACGAGCTGCTCTTTTGTGAATCCGCTTTTTTGAGTTAACTGTGACCAACCAAGCGTATGCTCGCAGTTTTCAGTTATCCAAGAACATAGCTCTTCCAGCTGATTTGCATTTGATGCACTTAAAGGTGAACGCTTTTTAGTTGTGGAGCGCATGATTTCCTCTAACAAAGCACGATTTTGAACGTCTCAACTAAAACTAGGCTCAGGACATTCCCTTGCTAAATTTTTAACTTGAAAGGCAATTTTGTAACTTTTCCATCATACGTTTCTGATACGAAATCGTTTGTACAACCACTGAGCTGCTTGAAATTAATTCATCACCAGGTTGACATACTCCTGAGCTACAAACAATTTAATGTTGCATTTGATTTTCATGTGTGTCTGCAAATATTTAAATTTTGAAAGTTGCAAGGATCAACTATGAACACCACTGTTCGCTCAATTGAAAGTGTGACTGTGAATTACAGTAAAAGCCTGCTAGAAAGAGGATTTAACAAGGGAAATTTGAGAACCATCAAACCATTTCATACTACTGGCTTGTGCTTTACAAATCGAATTATTTTAGGGTTGGTTATTTCTGGAAATTTAGAAGTTCAAACATCTTTAAGTGTTAATCAATTCGTCTCTGACGAAGAGTTTCTGCTTCCTGCCAATTTGCATTTTCAGGTATCAGTAGGAGGATTGGGAGCAGTTATTTTTTTTGCTCGTCAGAAATTCATAAAGAAATTTCTTTGACTTACCGATGGCTATTTCAGCAGTCAAGATTGTTTTAACGACTCTTTTGCATCAGGAATTAGCTTCGCATCTATTTTTCACCTTACACTTACTAAATCTATAAAGATCATTACTTTGCGGTTTGTAAAAAATATATTGGCTACACTTGAAAAACTAATCGCTAGTTTTTACTATTGCCTTTTGAATTAAAATAAATTTACTAGTTTTCAAAGGTTCAATCATGCGAGCTGTTAAAAAAATTAAACGTATCATTGAGCAAAACCCACAAGATCAAGCTTCGCAAATTTTTTCGCTATTGATCCAGTCATTAGCGGAGGAAGTGGACTTTTCTATTAAGGATCTCTACTTGTTAAAAACAAGTGATTTTCAATTGGCTATGGAGGTTTTGCAGGAGTGGCGTCTTGACAGGTACTACATGGGCAAAGCAAAGGTCTTCGATGCTGCTCTCCAAGCACTGGTATTAGGTAAGTCAGAAAATTAAGTCAGCTACCGGATAAGAAATTCAATCCCTAATTGGCAACCTTGATCATGTTCATTGGTGTTATCACCGGTTGCATACACATTTATCTTATTACTGGCATTTCCATTAAAGGAAATAAAAGAGGCAGATGAGACTGACAAGGAATTATAGGAATGTCCTTTAAAAGGACATCACAACCCACCATGAACTGTCGTGTAAAACGACACTTGACGACCAGTTCAAGCAAGTGCCATGGTTCTTCAGCGTAGACAAACCTGAGACAGCAGTTGATATGCACTAGCTGTAATTAAAGTGAACAACTTTTAAAGTCCTCAAACTTTAGTCAAAAGGCTTGGATATCTAAGCATTAATAGTCATGCAAAACGAATGATATTTGTGATGGGCTATTTGGTTTTGGCAGGTCATGCTTACCTTTTGATTTGACAATAAATATGACAATCTAGTGAATTGTTTAAATTTAATCTGCTAATAGAAAATTTTAGAAAAATAAAAGTTGTCATAAGAAATTCACGCTCCAACTTGATCATACAAAGTCCACAACAAACTTGATCAGAGCACTTCTTATGAAAATACGCTTGCCTGCCTTGCTTAGACTCTCACTGTTTCCCTTGGTCATTACAGGAACATTGCTTGCATCATGTGGCTCCACAGATTCGAACATTCCAGTTAATTCAAAGGCGACTTTGGCCTTGCTGGAAACCACTGACCTGCATACCAACGTGATGAGCTATGACTACTTTAAACTGGCCGAAGACAAATCATTAGGCTTTGAGCGCGTCGCTACTTTAATAAATACCGCCCGCGCAGAGTTTTCCAATACATTGCTATTCGACAACGGTGACACCATTCAGGGAACAGCTTTGTCAGACTACCAGTCGCTGATCAACCCTTTACCTTGCAGCCAAACGCTTGCAATGTACAAAGTCATGAATTTGATGCGCTTTGACGGTGGCGGCATTGGCAATCACGAATTTAACTATGGCCTTCCCTTCCTCAACCAAGTGACCGGTAGTAAGTTTGATGTGGATGGCGTGTCCAACGGGGCGACTCCTTGCTCAGGTCCAAGCTTTCCTCAAGCACTCGCCAACGTTTACAGCGCCAAGACAAAGGCCCCTCTTTTCTCGCCTTATCACATCATCAGCAAAAATGTGACAGCCACTGCGCCTGACGGAAAGATTATTAACTCAACACTTAAGGTTGGCATTATTGGCTTTACGCCTCCAACCATCATGTCTTGGGACAAGCGTTGGCTTGATGGCAAGGTTTACACACAAGGTTTGGTTGAAACAGCAACCAAATTCATACCCGAAATGAGAAGCAAGGGTGCTGACTTGGTGGTCGTGATTTCACACGGCGGCTTGGACAATTCAACATATGACCCTACAATGGAAAATGGTAACTGGCATCTTTCTAAAGTACCAGGTATAGACGCCATGCTTATTGGTCACTCACACCAAGTTTTCCCTGACGCCGCAAGCACGGCTGCTCAATTTAATCTCCCTGGTGTAGACAAAGCCAAGGGCACTGTGAACGGCGTTCCCACGGTGATGGCAAATTACTGGGGAAAGCACCTTGGCTTGATCAAGCTTGACCTCGTTTTTGACGGTGGCAAATGGAATGTAAATAGCGCCGGCACCAAGGTAGAAGCTCGATCAATTCAAAATGCCGACAAAACTTATGTGGCCGTGGAACCCACCATCGCACCAGCCATTGCGACAGAACACGCTGCCACCATTCAGTATGTGAAGACACCCATTGGCACCACCAATTTCAATATGTCTAGCTACTTTGCTGATTTAGGCGAAGTATCTGCCATTGAAATTGTCAATCAAGCACAAGCAGACTACGTTTCAACATACGTTGCTGCCAACCTTCCACAGTACAAATCACTGCCGGTTTTATCCATCAGTGCGCCCTTTAAAAGTGGTTTTGCAGGTGGTAATGACTACACAGATGTAGCATCTGGTAACGTAGCTATTAACAACGCGGCCGACCTGTATCTCTACCCCAACACAGTTTATGCAGTTCGTGTTCAAGGCAGTGACATCAAGAATTGGCTAGAAACTGCTGCGAAGCGATTTAATAAGATCGATCCCAACTTGAGCACCGACCAAGCATTGATCAGCAGCTTTCCGGGTTACAACTTTGACATGTTCACCACACCCGATCTCAAGTATGAGATCGATGTAACCCAGTCTGAAGGCAGTCGTATCAAAAAGCTGACTTATAAAGGCGCAGCCATCGACACAGCGGCCTACTTTATTGTGGCTACCAATAACTACCGTGGTAGCGGTGGTGGCAATTTCCCTGGCATTGACAGCACAAAAGTCATCTATGCTTCGCCAGATGCCAATCGTGATGTCTTGATTAGCTACATCAAAAATTTGAAGACTCTTACATTGGCTAAGAACGGTTCAGACCGCAGCTGGAATTTCACCAAAGTCACGACCAAAGGCCTAGTGACTTTCAAGTCTGCCCCCAATAAGTTGTCACTGGCAATTGCTGCGGGTTTGACCAATATTTCTGCCATTAACAACAGCGATGGTGGCACCAACAACTTGGCTGACTACGCCATTGATCTATCAAAGTAAAAGTGAATGTTGCTCAAGTTTCAGTTTGGTAAGTTCTCCCTCATCAGCCTTCTCGCCCTGACCACCCTCTTGGTGGCGGGTGGGCAGTTGCTGTATCAAACGAGACTGCCAGACGATTCTAAAATTGAGCAATGGGGCGTGCTAGCTAGTGTGCAAGACGAAGAGGCAGCCCAATCCCTGCTGAAAGCGGCAAAGAGCGGTTCTAATTTAGCAGCTCGCGCACTCGGTCAAACGTTAATTCATCGACCAGATGAAGTATCTGTACTTGAAGGGCGGAGATGGTTGCAGCGAGCTGCTGAAAGTGGTGATGCTAAAGCCAATTTGCTGCTCGGTAAATTGCTCTTAAAAGGTGCGCCTGGAATACCAGCAGACGCACTGGCTGCAGGTCCTTGGTTACAGGCTTCAGTTAAGGGCGGTCAAACAGGTGGGGCGCACTACCTAGGACTGATTTACCGACAAGAATTTCCCAGCCAGCCCAGATCACCAGAGAAAGCACTTTACTGGTTAGAAATGGCCGCCAAAGCAGGTATTGCAGACTCACAATTTTTGCTTGGACAAATGCTTATGACTGGCGACGGTATTGCACCTGACCCAGATCGCGCACGCATTTGGTTTGAGGCCGCAGCTGAGCAAGATCACCCCGAAGCAAATCTTCAATTATTGATGGCTTATACCCGCAATGAATTGGGTTTAAAACGAAATGCAGAAGCAGAAGCGAGACAATTGATGGAAGCACAGCATTCATTAAGGCACAGACCACCAGCGCCTTGATGCAAATGCCTGCATCTGTTTGAAAAATCCAACGACTTACACAGCGATAAATCTGAATTGTTTCAAAGCCGATATTCTCAGACGTTAGCGGACTTTGTTGAATCTCATTTACAACGCAAATAACGGACAACACCTCTCACCAACTGTCGTGTAAAACGACACTTGATGACCAATACACCCCACGTGCACGATTCACACGCCGAAACCAAACCTGCGACAGCTACTCAAACGCATAGTTTGTCCTTTTGAAGGACAACTTGAGAATCAAACTGTTTCTACAAAATCAACCTCTATTACATTACTTTCAAAAAGCCTTGTTCTAGGAACAATGGGTTGCGTTTGTCTCAAATTCAAGTCAGTCACTTCTCTCTTTAAATCCAATACCAAGGGGTCTTGCTCACCAAATCTAGCCGAGTACTTGTTGATGAGACGTAATAAATTGTCCTGTTGATGGTTCATATTTAACTTAGCTCAAGCGTGAGGGTTGAAGCTAGTATCTACATTGGATCCCTAGAAAAGCCGCCTGTTATTGATGAAAATCAAAGTAAAGTTGTAGTTTTGAACTAATGTGTTGAACCACCAGCTGTCGTGTAAAACGACATTACTTGACCACTATAAGCCTCGAGCAAGGGTGACCCGCCGAAAAAATAATTTATTCATAAGAGATCGACTCGCACAGACGAGTCGATCATTGGCAGAATCAAATTTCGTTGATTTCATTCAACTCAAACGCTTCCATCACCGCAATTTCAGAATATTGCACGGCATTCAATTGGTGGCGGTAAGCCTTGAATGAATGCAATTCTGATGCAGTTTGATCGCCCGCATCATACGCGTCCGCGGCAAGCTCATGCTCCTTTGCAGCTTGAGCAAAATGATGTGCAGCCATGCGGTGATTTTCACTAGGGCTGTCAAACTCATCCGCAAATTCACCTTCGACGTCGACTTCATGTGCTTGGTTTTCAGATGTCATTTAGATTCTCCTTGAGTTGAGGGATGACAGCTTCAAGAGTTGTCAAAGAGCAATTTAGACCCGCACCATGTCTATTTAATGAAGAGAAGATGACTTATTGATTCGACTATTCATGATTCGTAAGCTGGCTTGAAAAGTGTCCATACTGAAATCAGTCTTGGTTCAGTCACAACTTTATGGCATCCTAAGTTGAATCATTAAATGCAATTAGGAGAGTCTTCTGCAATGAACCAAGATTTTTATATTCCAAGCCAAGTTGCACTGATTACTGGGGGTAATGTTGGAATTGGACGCATTACGGCCATTGAACTGGCTAAAAAGGGTTTTAAAGTCGTTATTGCAGGTCGTTCACTTGAAAGAACTCAACCAGTCTTAAATCACATCAATTCTCTAGAGGTTGATGAACAGGCCATATTTCTTCCTCTAGATTTGGCTAGCCTTGCCTCAGTTCGCGAGTGTGTGAGACTTTTTCTGCAACTCAATTTGCCCTTGCACCTTCTGATCAATAACGCAGGGGTAGCTGGTCTGAGAGGTTTATCCAAAGATGGATTCGAGATGACGTTTGGCGTTAATCACTTAGGACACTTTTTGCTGACTCAATTGCTGCTAGAAAAAATGCAATCGTCAGGTCTTTCTCGTATCGTCACTGTATCAAGCAGAGCCCATAAGCGAGCAGCAAGTATTGACTGGGATGCCTTGAGTCGGCCTACAAGTTCGTGGACAGGTATTCGCGAGTATGCGGTTTCAAAATTAGCTAATTTACTCTTTAGTGCAGAACTGGCGAAGCGAGTTCAAGGAACTTCGGTTTCGACATACTCTTTACATCCTGGCGTTGTTGACACCGAAATCTGGCGATCTGTTCCTGATTGGGTCCGACCATTATTAAGACTGCGTGGTTTTCTGACTCCAGAGGAAGGTGCTCTAACAACTTTACACTGCGCAATGCATGCACCTCAACAAGAGTCAGGCTTGTACTATGCAGACTCTAAACCGATGCAGCCTGCCTCATTGGGAAGAAACGCTGAATTAGCTGCCGAGCTTTGGCGACGCAGTGAAGAGTGGGTCAGCCAGAGTTAGGAGTAAATAGGAGTTATGAAAGTCGGTGCAAGAGCAGACGTGCAACCTCTACATTATGAATTCTAGCCCTGCTCCTGGCGCCAACTTTTGCCTTTTAAGATGTAAACCGCTTCATTCAAAAGCGGCACCCACCTCACGCCAACTGTCGTTTAACACGACACCTGATCTCCACTACCAACCACAAGCATCAATTAATTCAGCTGCGACAGCTGCTGACTGATTTTTAATCTTAAGTCAGCAACAGCGGCATTTTTATTACCCTTACTTTCATTCAATGCTCTTTTTAATTCAAGGTTGGCGTCAGATTTACGACCCGTCTTCAATAGCAATTGTGCGTAATCAAATCGCCAAAATACATTGTGATTTCTTTCATTGCCAAGCAACAGCATGCGTTCTGTAGCAAAAGCGGGGCGATTATTTTCTAAAAGTAATTTAATAGCATGTTCTTGCAATTGACCCTGCACTCCAAGTCGTTTGATTCCATCATCCAACAGATCCAGTGCTGAGAGTAAATTGCTAGTTTTATTTGAATAAATGAGGTTGGACGCCTCTATGTACAAACCTGGGTGTGGGAACTGCTGCAATTGAAATGAGTGCTTAAGATCCTGTATGGCATCTGCTGTTTGTCCCAAATTTTGGTGTGCCTTGGCACGAGCTTGATAAGCCTCACCAAATTTGTCATTGAAATTGATGAATTGGCTAAAGTACTTTAAAGCTTTGGCAGCATCACCTTTTAGCAAATAGATATTACCGTACTCTAAAAGCAGAGGCTCTTTGGGTCCCATTTTGGAGGCTTTATCTAAATCATTCAAGGCAGAGTCATATTGACCTCCCTCAAAATATAAATGCGCACGTTGAGCATAAAGCTGGTAAGTCGGTTGCTTCTTTAGCCGCTCATTCAAAACATCAACTTGCTCGTGAATGCCTTGATGTGCCATGGCCACATTAACCGAAATAAATATCAGGCATGACAACAACAAAAATTTCCGCATACTTAAAGTCCAATTAAATGATTAGATTTAATAAATCATTTCTCTTAAAACAAAAAAGCAGTCAGATGCCGTCTGACTGCTTTCTGGAGGGATGTTGAAATTACTTCTTGATCAAGAACTGGTCCAACACTTGGCCTGTCTGGTTCAACATTTGAACTTCCAAGCGGTCTTTGTTGGCATCAATTAGCACTGAGCCAGGTATAGCCAAACCACGCTTGTGATCCACACCAGATTTGCTGCTGCCAGCTACTTGAGCACCTACCCAATTCCAGTATGGCTGAAATACGTGCGCTGCGTGGTTCAACCATTCAGTAATTACTCGCATTGAACCATAGTCATGGTCTGCTTTGCCACCGTTGCCAGCTGCAGAGTAAACCACATAGCCTGCTGTCTTCTTGTACTCTTCACCAGCAGCTGATCGACCAGAATAGCCATTTCCATAAGCGTGTGTAGCAGCCACAAATTCATTTGAGTCGCCTTTAACCACACCTTTTGTACCAGCATAC
>Ga0114962_10005382_pt1 | contig 10015 bp, 10 predicted proteins | sample C_130820_MF_Meta_FD_87017 | JGI IMG/M metagenome (GOLD analysis project Ga0114962, IMG submission 87017) | Freshwater microbial communities from Lake Croche, Canada to study carbon cycling - C_130820_MF_MetaG | ecosystem: Environmental > Aquatic > Freshwater > Lake | place: Lake Croche, Canada...
ACATTGCGATCGTGCCGATGACCGAAAGCGATTTCATCAGCCAGGGCGCCATCGACACGATCGCGGCACCGACCCGCCGCGAGAACGCATCGATGGCGCGGCGTCCGGTTTTGCGACTGAGCTTCAAGCCGAGGTCATCGAGTTTCACGATTGCGGCAACCGCGCCATAGACCCCGACGGTCATCAGGATTGCCACTGCGGTCAGAACGCTGATGCGAAGGAGCAGGCTTGCGTCGGCGACCGTCCCGAGGGCGATGACGATGATCTCGGCCGACAGGATGAAATCGGTTCGAATCGCGCCGCTGATCTTGTCGCCTTCATGAATCTCGGCACTCTGTAGCCCAGGCGCTGCAAGCAGATGCTCCGCGTCGTGCGGCGTCTCGAGATGATGCGCTGAGCCGTCGGAGAGCCAGCGGTGGGCGAGCTTCTCGACGCCTTCGAAACACAGATAGGCCCCTCCCAGGACAAGCAGGGGTGCAATCGCCCAGGGCGCCAGCGCGCTGATCAGGATGGCCAATGGCACCAGAATCAATTTGTTGCGCGCCGAACCCTTTGCGACTGCCCAGACGACGCTCAACTCGCGATCGGCACGAACCCCCGACACCTGCTGGGCGTTGAGCGCGAGGTCGTCTCCCAGCACGCCGGCGGTCTTGCCGGCGGCGACCTTGGTCATCACGGCAACATCGTCCAGGACGGTGCTGATGTCGTCGAGCAGGGTGAGCAGGCTTGAAAACGCCATGGCGGCAGGCTGGGGTGAAAGTGCGCGCGAGTGTAGCGTGGCCCGCGCATGCCTGACGCGATCCTGCGCAATCCGGCAAGCGGGGGCTTTGCCGGCGCAGTCAAAAAAAAACCCCGCCACCTTGCGGTGCGGGGCTTTCGAACGATGCGCCGGAACGAACGTATCAGGTACGTCAGAACTGATGCATGTTTGGAATGGTAGGCCGTGCGGGATTCGAACCTGCGACCAACGGATTAAAAGTCCGCTGCTCTACCAGCTGAGCTAACGACCCGATGAAACTGTTTTAGTTGTTCGGAAAAGCCCTCAAGTATAGTTTTTGGCGAGGCTGTGGTCAAACGCTTGTCACGAGAGTCGATCAATGCGCCATGACTGGTAGCGCAGTCCGGCCGTGCCACCCGCAAGAATTGCGATCAGCGAGATCATTGATCCGATGGCCAGGGTCGACATGCCACTGATGCCCTGACCCACAGTGCACCCGAGTGCCATGACCCCGCCTGCGCCCATCAGTGCGCCGCCCACCAGATGATTGGCGGTGTCCTCGGCGCCTCGAAAACCTTCCCATCGGAAGCTGTGTGTCAGCAGGGCGTGGGCGGTCGATCCGGCCAGCAAGCCCAGAACACTGGCGATACCCAGGCTCACCGATTTGCTGCGATCGCTCCAGAACATCAGCAACTCCAGGCCATAGGCAAAGGGCGCGACGAAGCTGAGCGATTCCATCCGGCCGCTGTTGGTGGCGACGAAGCGCTCTTCGAGTGTCTGCGGGTCTTCGGCAACGAAGCCGACATGGCCTGACAGATACCAGACCGCCACGATCGATGCACCCACTGTCAGCACGCCCAGCAGATTGCGCGGGTGCCGCACCTGGCGTGAGGCCAGGCAGATCAGTACGAGCATGCCTCCCAGCCCCAGGCCCAGCGTCAGATGCAGCAGGCGTCGCAGGCCGTTATCGCTGCCGGCGAGCAGTCTCGGCAGGTCTTGTCCGGTGCTCAGTTCGATTGCCACGCGGTCGACCGTGGCGACGCGCACGACGCCGATCAGCCCCTTGAGGGTCATGTAGGCCACCAGCCCCATCACGATGAACACCACCAGCGACTTCAGATTGCCGGTGCCCGCGCGCAGCACGGTTTTTGCGCCGCAGCCCGAGGCCAGCACCATGCCAAAGCCGAACATGAGCCCACCCGCCAGATGCGACAGCCACATCAGACGGGGCGCGGTGTAGATCGACTTGCCGGGATCGATCAGCCCGCCGGCGGCCAGCAGCTGAGTGCCGATGATGGCGAGGCCGATCGCGCCGAACCACATTCGCAGGCGGGTCCAGTCGCCCATGCTGACGATGTCGGCAAGCGCGCCCATCGTGCAGAAGTCGCTGCGGCTCATCGCAAGGCCCATCACGACGCTGACGCCAAACGCCCACCAGACAACGCTGTGGGCGAGCAGGGCGGTATCGATCTCGGTCATCGCGGGGCCGTGCCCGCCGCTCAGCGCTTGGGCGGTGCGCTGAGTGCGGCGAGCCGGTCGCGGGCGGTTGGCGCCGCGGTGCTGTCCGGAAACTTCTGCACGATGAGGCGGAAGGTGTCGGCTGCGGCCTTACGATCGCCGCTGTCGGTCTGCGCGTTGCCGAGTGTCAGCAGCGCGTCGGGCGTGCGCGGATGCTCGGGATAGCGTTGCACGAAGGACTGCAGGGTGGTGATCGCGGCCTTGTTGTCCTTTTGCGCATACTGGCTGCTGCCGATCCAGTACTGCACGGCGGCGCCATAGGCACTTTGCGGGTAGGCGGTCTGGAACTGCTGGAAGGCGGCCTGCGCAGACTTGAAGTCGCCATTGCGAAGCTGCGCGAGTGCGGCTTCATAAGTGCGCCGCTCATTGGGGTCGACCGTGATCTGCTTGCCGTCGAGATTCAGGGCAGTGGGCTCGACGCGCTTCAGTCGGGTGTCCAGATCGAGGACAGCGTCGCGCTGGCGCTTGTCGGCCTGGGAGAGCTCATTGGCCTGCACTTCGACCGCGCCCCGCAGGGAGGCGATTTCCTGGCGCATCGCGCCGAGCTGGTTCTGCAGATCGAGCTGGCCGCGACTGCCCTGCTCCATGCGTTCAAGCCGAGCCTGCAGGTCATCGAGGCGGCGGGTGAGGTCGCGCTGCATCAGGTCGAGCTTGCCGCGCAGATCGAGAATCGCGCGGCGCGCTTCGTCGTCGGAAAAGAGCTGCGCCTGCACCGGCTGAGCGAGCGTCCCGATCAGCGCGAGAGAAAACCATGTGGCACGGGCGAGTCGGCCGGCCATCCGCGGCGCATGGCGGTCAGCCGCGTGGTCAGCCGAGCTCGACGCCGTGGGACTCGCCGTGGGACTTGCTGCGGGGACGAAGGGGCGCATCGCCGCCGTGTTCTTGATGGCGGTCACTGGTAGACCAGATCGGCGCGACGGTTCTCGGCCTGCGCCGCGTCATCACTGCCGCTGCGAGCCTTCTCCTCGCCCAGGCTCACCGCCTCGAGCTGCGACTCGGTCACGCCGAGCGCGACCAGCGCCCTGCGAACCGCCTCGGCGCGCTTCTGGCCGAGCGCGAGGTTGTATTCGCGGCTGCCGCGCTCGTCGGTATTGCCCTGGATGACGGCCTTTTTGGCGCGGTTGGCGGTCAGGTATTTCGCATGAGCCTCGAGGGTCGAGCGGTATTCGTCCTTGATCGCGAAGCTGTCGAAGTCGAAATAGATGCTGCGCCTGGCCAGCGGGCTGTTCGGGTCCTTGAGCGGGTCTTTGGTGTCGATCGTGATCGGCGTGATCGGCCGCGAGCTGCCGGCAGGATTGGTCGATGCGCCGCCCGCGCCCGCGGCGGCGCTGCCGTCGCCAGGCATATTGGAGCGGTCCTCGATTGGCGCCGGATCATCAAGTTTGACCGATGAGCTGCAGGCCGCGATCGACAGGGCGGCGGCGGTCGCAGCGATCAGATAAATCAAACGTTTGTTCATGTTAGTGCTCCATTAAGCGCCGGCACCTGGCCGGCACAGTGTCCATCACTTGGCGAAGGGGCCCCAGGCGGGCTCGCGGATATCGCCTCGACTTGAACTCAATCTTTGCTTGATGCGGCCATCGACCGAGACCGCCATCAGGTTCTCGCGCCCGCCCGATCGCGTGGCATACATGATCCAGCGGCCATTCGGGGCGAAGCTCGGTGACTCTTCCTGCCCGCCGTCGGTCAGCACGGTCTCGTTGCCGCCGGCCAGGTCTTTGATCGCGACGTAATAGCGCCCTTCGCGTCGCGTGATGAACGCAAGCTGGCGGCCATCGGGGCTGATCCGGGGGCTGACGTTGTAGGGGGCGCCGAAGGTCTGTCGGGTGGCGTCGCCGCCTGCCGCCGGCATGCGGTAGATCTGCGGTGAGCCGCCGCGATCGGAGGTGAAGTAAATGAACTTGCCGTCGGCCGAGAAGGCCGGCTCGGTGTCGATCGCGCTCGAACTTGTGAGGCGCCGCGGCGTGCCGGCTTCGGTCGCGCTGATGAGGTAGATCTGCGACATGCCATCGAGCGTGAGGGCCACGGCCAGCGATCGGCCGTCGGGAGACCAGGCCGGTGCACTGTTGCTGCCCTTGAAGTTGGCGACTGCCATGCGCTGCCCGGTGGCCAGCGTGTGGACGTAGACCACCGGCTTTTTGGCCTCGAAGGACACATAGGCCAGACGGGTGCCGTCGGGCGACCAGGACGGCGAGATGATCGGCTCGGGCGAATTGAGCGGCGACTGGATATTTTCGCCGTCCCAGTCGGCGATATTGAGCCGGAATCGCCCGGCCTGACGCGTGATGAAAGCGATGCGGGTGGAAAAGACACCGCGCTCGCCGGTGAGCTTCTGATAGATCGCATCGGCAATGCGATGCCCGGCCAGGCGCAAATCGGCCTCGGGGGTGATCAGCGATTCACCGGTCAGGGTCGACTGCCGGGCGACGTCGTAGAGCCGATAGCGGACATCGTATCGGCCGTCGCCCAGTTTGCTGGCCGAGCCGCCGACGAAGGCGTCGGCGCCACTGTTACGCAGGCTGGTGTAGTCGGGCGTCGCCGATTCGCTGACTGTCAGCTGCGGATCGATCACCCTGAAGGCGCCGCTGCTGCCGAGGTCGCTTCGGATGACGTTGGCGATTTCCTGTGCTGCGCGACTGTCGGTGGCGAAATCGGCAATCGAGATCGGCAGCTGGGTGGCGCCAACGCCGGACACATCGATGCGCATCTGCGCGGCGCACGGGGCGCTCAGCAGTCCCATCATGAGGATCGGCAGCGTCGCGAGGGTGGTAATGAGGTATCTCATGGCGACTCGATTATATCGGGCGGACTGAAGACGGCCGCGACGCGCTGCTTGTGGGACGTACGACGCTTCAGCGCTCATCACGCGGCCCGCGGGTGATTTCGATGACGGACTGGCAGGCGCTGCCGCCTGGTCTGGGGAAGGGATCGGTGCGTTCGATACCGCGTTCGGCGGCCTGATCCCAGGCGGGATACCCGCTCGATTTTTGCAGCTTGACCGAGATCAGGCTGCAGTCGGGGCGCAGCTGCACCAGAAAGATCGCGCGCGGGTTGCCGTCGAGATCGGCCGAGGCCTGGAAAATCGTGTTGCTTCGGATGGCCGCAGCGACGCGGCCTGCATAGCCGGCATCGATGCGTCCGCTTTGCGCGCCCTTGGCGGCGGTGTCGCTCGGGATGCCTGCGTTGCCGGCCTGACTCTGCAGCCGGCGGATATCGTCGGCGCGGCGTGCCTCGCTGGCCTCGGCATCGCGACGCGCCTGTTCTTCCTTGCGACGGCGTTCGTCGGCACGCTTGTCGTCGGCCTCGCGTCGGGCCTGGTCCTCCTGGCGCTTCTTGGCCTGAGCGGCTTCCTTGCGGGCGGCCTCCTTTCGATCAGCGTCCTTGCGCTCGGCCTCCTTGCGCTCACTGTCCTTTCGCGCGAGTTCCTTTCGCTCGGCCTCCTTTCGCTCGGCCTCTTTTCGTGCGGCTGCTTTGCGTTCGAGATCGGCGCGCTCGGCCTCCTTGCGTTCAGCCTCCTTGCGCTTGATCTGCTCGGTGTTGATTGCAGCAGGTTTGGGCGGGGGGGCCGGGGTGGGTGCAGGCTTGAGGGCGGGGGCCGGTGGCTCGGGCGTCGGCACCGGCTTCGGCTCGGGTTCCGGTTCCCGATCCGGTTCAGGTTTGGGCTTCGGTTCGGGCTCCGGTTCAGGTTTGGGTACTGGTTCGGGCTTGGGGTCGGGTGGACGGGGCGCCGGCACGGGCTTTGGGCCGGCTGACGACGGCGGCACCCAGAGTTCGGCCTGGACTGGCTCGTCGCGGCGGGTCTGCCATTTCAAGCCGACAAAGAGCAGGGCAAACAGCAGCAGGTGTACAGCCAGTGCGAAGGCGATTGCGCGACCCAGTCCTCGTCCGCCCGCAGGCGGCCTGGCTCGCCCGCCACCGGTCAGCATCGGATTCACTTGCCCTGGCCCTGACCCTTGACCATCAGCCCCACCCGACCGGTTCCGGCTGCCTTCACATCGTTCATCAGCTCGACCACCTCGCCGTAGGGCACCTTGGTGTCAGCCGCGATCAGCACGGCCAGCGTCGAGGGTTCGCCCAGACTGCGCAAAGTCGGGGCGATGTCGCGCCGGCCGATCGGCCGATCGAACTGCTTGGCCATGTTGCGGGTGATAAGTCGCAGCTCGCCGCCGGGCGCAAGCCGGATCTCGACCAGCGCGTCGGGCGGCGCCGAGCTCTGTCCGGCCGCAGGCAGCTCGATCTGACCTGGCGGCGCAAGGGGTGCCGTCACCATGAAGATCACCAGCAGCACCATCATCACGTCGATGTAGGGAACGACGTTGATGTCGGCAACCAGTCGGCGCTTGCCGCTGCGACGCAATGAGGAGACGGTGGACATCGTGTGACCCCGGCGCTGGTTCAGCGCGCCTGACGCTGAAGGATGTTCGAGAACTCTTCCACGAAGGTATCGAAGCGATTCGACATCCGTTCGATGTCATAGGCAAAGCGGTTGTAGGCCACCACCGCCGGAATCGCGGCGAACAGGCCGATTGCGGTGGCGACCAGCGCTTCGGCAATCCCGGGGGCGACCGCAGCGAGCGTTGCCTGCTTGACATTGGCCAGCCCGCGAAACGAATTCATGATGCCCCAGACCGTGCCGAACAGACCGATGTAGGGGCTGACCGATCCGGCCGATGCGAGAAACGCCAGATGCGATTCGAGTGCATCCATTTCGCGCTGATAAGCCGCGCGCATGGCACGTCGCGAGCCTTCGAGCATGGCCCCGGTATCGACCGGCTTTTGCTGCCGATTCTTGAGGTATTCACGCATGCCCGCCTCGAAGATGCGGGCGAGCGGCCCATGGTCGCCGGGTTGCTCGGCGGCTTTGGCGTAGAGCGCATTGAGGTCGCCGCCTCGCCAGAATTCGGCCTCGAAGCGGTCGGTGGCGGCACGCGCTGTACGGATCTGGAAGTATTTGCGAAAGATGACCGTCCAGGAGGCGATCGAGATGGCCAGCAGACCCGCCATGACCGCCTGCACCAGCAGGCTGGCGTTGGTGATCAGGGAAAGAATCGACATGTCGTTGTTCATGGTGAGACGGTCAGCCGTGTGAGATGTCGTATCGGGGGAGCGGGATCAGACGGCAGGGCGCGGCAGCATCGACCAGGCGGCACCAAAAATCAAGGCGGCGCCCAGGATGGCGGCTGCAATGCGCCACAGCGCCTGATGGCGATACTCATCGCCGTCGAATTTTTCAGCCAGGATCATGCCCATCGCAAAGCCGCCGGCAAGACCGCCGATATGGGCCGAGTTGTCGATGAAGCTCGCAACGAAGCCCATGAAGAGCGAATAGCCCACGAAGGTGAGCATCGAGGAGCGCATCGAGGTCACCAGCGCTGCGGGCAGCTTGTGGGCCTTGGTAAAAACCGCCGCCAGCAGACTGCCGACCACACCGAAAATCGCGCCTGATGCGCCCACCGAGACCGAATGACTGGCCGCAAAATACAGGCTGGCCATCGAGCCCGACAAACCCGAGACGAGAAAGATCAGCAGCAGCTGAAAATTGCCGTAAAAGCGCTCGGCGAGTCGTCCGGTATCCCAGAGCGCCCACATGTTGAAGGCCAGATGAATGATGCCGCCATGCAGAAAGACCGCGCTCATCAGCCGCCACGGCTGCTGAATCGTGACCGGCAGAAAGTTGCCGCCCCACATCAGCAGATCGATCGGGCGCGGCGACATCGGCGAGATGCCGCTGGCGATGTTGAGCAGCCACACCAGCACGCACAGCCCGATCAGGGTCGGTGTGACCCAGGTGCGGGGCGTGGCCGCATGAAGCCGGTCGATGAATTCGTTGTGGTCGACGGGAGTGTTCATGGCGTGTCGGTATCGTCGAAGAGATCAAGCCCGGTCGGCCGATCGGGTGAGGTGAGTCCGAAGTGCCGCCAGGCGGCCGGCGTGGCGATCCGACCGCGCGGCGTTCGCTGCAGGAAGCCCTGCTGGATCAGATAGGGCTCAAGCACATCTTCGATGGTGTCGCGCTCTTCGCCGATGGCGGCAGCGACATTATCGAGACCGACCGGACCGCCCGAGAACTTTTCGATGACCGCCTGCAGCAGCCGCCGGTCCATGGTGTCGAGTCCGATCGCATCGACATCAAGCATGGTGAGCGCGGCGTCGGCGACCGGCGCGGTAATCACGCCTTTCGCTTTGACTTCGGCGTAGTCGCGAACCCGCCGCAGCAACCGGTTGGCAATCCGCGGTGTGCCGCGCGAGCGGCGGGCGATCTCGCGCGCGCCCGCCTCATCGATGGGCGCCTTGAGCAGCGAGGCCGAGCGCGTGACGATCAGCGTGAGGTCGGCCTCGTTGTAGAACTCGAGCCGCGCGACGATGCCGAAGCGGTCGCGCAGCGGATTGGTCAGCATCCCGGCCCGGGTGGTGGCACCCACCAGGGTGAAGGGCTGCAGGTCGAGCTTGATCGAACGCGCCGCAGGGCCCTCGCCGATCATGATGTCGATCTGGAAGTCTTCGAGCGCCGGATAGAGGATTTCTTCAACGACCGGGCTGAGCCGGTGAATCTCGTCGATGAAGAGCACGTCGTTTTTTTCGAGATTGGTGAGCAGCGCGGCCAGGTCGCCCGGACGCTCGAGTACCGGGCCCGAGGTCTGACGCAGATTGACGCCCATTTCGGCGGCCACGATATGGGCCAGCGTGGTCTTGCCCAGGCCCGGCGGACCGAAGAGCAGCAGGTGATCGAGCGATTCGCCACGATTGCGGGCGGCGGCCACGAAGATGTCGAGCTGCTCGCGGATGCGGGGCTGGCCGACATAGTCGGCGAGTGCCTTGGGGCGCAGTGCCCGCTCGACGGCTTCTTCAGCGGGCGATGCGGGGGCTGGCGCAATCAGCCGGTCGAGCCGGTCGTGTTCGATCATCGAGTCATTCTATCGGACGCGGCGTGTCGGACGCGGCGTGTCGACCCCGGATGCTGCCGGATTCCGTTGCGGGCCTTCAGTTGCGTGCAAGCAGCTTGAGGGCCTGCTTGATGCCATCGGAGACGCTCGCGTCCGCTGGCAGCTGTTTGGCGGCGATCGTGGCTTCCCGCTCGGAGTAGCCGAGCGACAACAGCGCACGCAGGATGTCGGCCGCATGGTCGGAGGCGGGCGCTGTGCCGCCCACGCCGTCGAGCGTCGGTCCGAACTTGCCTTTGAGCTCGAGCAAAAGCCGCTCGGCGGTCTTCTTGCCGATGCCGGGCACTTTGACGAGGCGCCCCGACTCCTGCAGCGTGATCGCCTGGGCCAGATCGGCGACCGACAGGCCCGAGAGCACGGCCAGCGCCATCCGCGGGCCAATGCCCGAGATGCGGATCAGCTCGCGAAACGCCGCCCGCTCGCTCTCGGTGAGAAAGCCGTAGAGCAGCTGGGCGTCTTCGCGCACCACCATGTGGGTCAACAGCACCACCCGGTCACCCGCTGGTGGCAGGTCATAGAAGGTGCTCATCGGGACGTCGACCTCATAGCCCACGCCGGCGACATCAATCAGGACCTGTGGCGGCGCCTTTGAGAGCAGCACACCCGACAGTCGTCCGATCATGAGGCCACCAGCCGGCCACGGCGGATGCGCACGCCGCGGCGCGCGATGGCAAGCGGCGCGCCGGCGCTGGCGATCGACCCGGCCACCAGTGCGCCGGCGAGCCGATCGGCATTGGCATGGCAGCTCGCACAGGCCAGGGCGTCAGCAGCGTCCTTCGAGGGCGTGCCCGGCAGCGAGAGCAGTCGCACGATCATGGCCTGAACCTGTTCCTTGGTG
>Ga0114962_10005383_pt1 | contig 10015 bp, 10 predicted proteins | sample C_130820_MF_Meta_FD_87017 | JGI IMG/M metagenome (GOLD analysis project Ga0114962, IMG submission 87017) | Freshwater microbial communities from Lake Croche, Canada to study carbon cycling - C_130820_MF_MetaG | ecosystem: Environmental > Aquatic > Freshwater > Lake | place: Lake Croche, Canada...
ACGTCGCGCACCAGCACCGGCACCCGGTCCAGCCCCGCCAGGCGCGAAGCTCTGAAGCGCCGCTCACCGGCAATGATTTCGTACTTGCCCGCGTTGGGGCCCTCGTGCAGCTGGCGCACCAAGATCGGCTGCATGATGCCTTGCACCTTGATGGATTCGGCCAACTCGTACAAAGCGCCCTCGTCCATGCGGGTGCGCGGCTGGTACACGCCGGGCACCAAGGCGTCCAGCGCCAAGGTGGTGGAGATGCCGTCGTTGGCCACGCCTGCGGCTTGGGTCGGTGCCTCTTGCACTTTGGGGCCCAGCAAAGCTTCGAGGCCGCGGCCGAGGCCTTTGGGTTTTTTCGTGACCATGGTCAGTCTTTCAAAAGTTCATTCAACAGCGCCAGGCCTTGTGGCCAGTCGCCCAGTTTCGATTCGGTGTTGATGTGGCCCGCCGGCCCCACGTTCACCCATTGCGCTCCCCAGTTCAAGGCCAGCGTTTGCGCCTCGTCCAAGCTGCCATACGGGTCGTTTTCACTGCCCACCACCACCGCCTTAAACGGCAGGCGCTGACGCGCCACGGGCAGCCAACTGGGAAGGGCGTGAACGAGCGCAGGCATCTGCATGTCGGCCGGCGCCACCAACAAAGCGGCACGCACTTTGGCGCAGTGCCGTGAGTGCGCGGCCCAAGCGGCCACCTGGTGGCAGCCCAGACCGTGTGCCACCAGCGCCACCTCACCGGGTGCGTCGAGCACGGCCTCTTCCAGGCGCATCAGCCAGTCACCGCGCAAGGGCCGCTGCCAGTCGTGTTGTTCCACCACGGTGTAACCGTGCGCGTCCACCCAGCGCATCGGCCAATGCGCGGGGCCACTGCCTTGCCAGCCAAGTAACACCAGGACGCGGGGCGTTTTCATTTCACATTGTGGGAATGCGTTCAACCAACTCGCGGGCGAACTCGACGAAAGCCTGGCTGCCTTTGGCCGATGGGTCAAACACCACGCCGGGCAGGCCGTAGCTGGGCGCTTCGGCCAGACGCACGTTGCGCGGGATCACGGTGTTGAACACCTTGTCGCCAAAATGCGCCTTGAGCTGCTCGCCCACCTGCTGCTGCAAGGTGATGCGCGGATCGAACATCACGCGCAACAGGCCAATGATCTTCAGGTCGCGGTTCAAATTGGCGTGCACTTGTTTGATGGTGTTGACCAGGTCGGTCAGGCCCTCCAATGCAAAGTACTCGCACTGCATCGGCACAATCACGCCATGCGCCGAGCACAGGCCGTTGAGCGTGAGCATGGACAAGGATGGCGGGCAGTCGATCAGCACAAAATCAAAGTGGTCTTGAACCTGGGCCAAGGCCTGCTTCAGGCGCTGGTCACGGTGCGCCAAGTCCACCAACTCCACCTCGGCACCTGCCAGTTCGCGGTTGGCACCGACCACGTGATAGCCGCATTTCTCGGCGAAGATCGCGGCTTCCATGATGCTGGCCGACTCCAGCAAGACGTCGTAGACCGTCAGCGCCAATTGGCGTTTGTCGATGCCTGAACCCATGGTGGCATTGCCTTGGGGGTCCAAGTCGACCAACAAAACGCGCTGCCCGACCAGGGCCAAACCTGCCGCCAAGTTGACCGTGGTCGTGGTCTTGCCCACACCGCCTTTTTGGTTTGCTACACAGAATATTTTGGCCATGAAGAAGCGTCCGATTTATTTGGAAGTGGCGAGCTTGATGCCAAAGCCAATGAGAAAAACACCCGCCAACTTTTCCAGCCAGCGCACGACCCGGGGGTTGGCCCGCATGCGCTCAGCCAGATGATGGGTCAACAAGGTCATGCCCAGCCCATAAAGGAAAGTCAGTCCCGCAATCGTGGCCGCCATGACGCCAAAACTGATCAACCCCTGGTGGTGCTTGGGGTCCACAAACAAAGGGAAAAACGCCATGTAAAAAACAATGGCCTTCGGATTCAGTAAAGTGATCGCCAAAGCTTGTTGGAAATAGTGACGCGGCAAAATATTCAGAACCGGGGCATCACCCGGCTTGGCAGACCACATCTTCCAGCCCAGCCAAGCGAGATACGCCGCGCCCAGCCACTGCACGAAGGAAAAGGCCGCAGGGTACGTGGTCAACACCGCCGCCACACCCGCCACCGCCAGCCACATCAGCACCTGATCACCCGCAATCACGCCCAGCGTGGCACCCAAACCGCCGGCGATACCGCCCTTGCTGGTCGAGGTGATGAGCGCCAAATTACCCGGACCGGGGATGGCCAGAAACAAGATGATCGCGGCAACGAACGAGCCGTAATCCGAAATGCCAAAAAACATGGAAATTCTTTCTGGGGGAATGCGCCAAGTGTACGTGATGCTTATGGCGCATCAACCCGCAGAAATTGACGCGCCTAAGCAGCGACACCGGTTGCGCGCAGACGCAACCACAACATGCAGCGCTCGGCATCCAAGCCCGGTACCGTCAATGGTTCCACGTGAAACACGTCCACCTCGGGGGGCAGTTGGGCCATCTCATCGGAGGGCATCTTGCCCTTCATCGCCATCCACACGCCGCCCTCGGCCAAGGCGGACTGCGACCATTGGGTAAAGTCCTTGAGCGAGGCAAAGGCGCGCGAACACACCACGTCATAGCGCTCTTGCACCGATTCCACCCGGGCATGGAGCCCGCGCAAATTGGGCAGACGCAAGGTCACAGCCACTTGCTGGATGAACGCCGCCTTCTTGCCCACGGTGTCGACACAGGTCACCTGGATCTCGGGCCGGCAAATGGCCAGCACCACACCCGGCAGACCGCCGCCCGAGCCCACATCCAACAAGCGAATCGGCTGACCGCCGGTATGGCGCAACAAAGGCGTCAGCGCTGAAAGGCTGTCCAGCAGATGGTGCGTCAGCATTTCTTGCGGATCACGTACCGCCGTCAGGTTGTAGACGCGGGTCCACTTCTGAATCAAGGCCATGAAGGCGAGCAACTGCTGTTGCGTCGCATCTGAAAGCGTCAGGCCCAAGGCCTGGACACCCTCGCGCAAGGGCGCGGCCAAAGCGTCGCTCATGCAGAGGCTTCTTGCACGGCTTCGGCTTGCGCCGCCGCCTCGGCAGGCGCCGCCAACTTGAACCCTTTGACGCCGCCCTTCTTCAGGTGAATCAACAACAAAGAAATGGTCGCTGGGGTGATGCCCGAAATACGCGAAGCCAAGCCCAAGGTTTCGGGTCGGTGCTTGGCCAGTTTTTGCCGAGCTTCGATCGACAGCGCAGACACCTGCAAATAGTCCAAATCCGCCGGTAATTTGAGTTGCTCGTAATGGCTGGAACGCTCGACCTCTTCGATCTGCCGACCGATGTAGCCGGCGTACTTGGCAGCAATCTCCACCTGTTCGGTCACCGCTTCCAGGTCGTCACCCAAGGTTTCACGTGAAACATCGGCGCTGGCATAGCGCCCTTCATTCAAACCCATCAAATCGGCCAGGCCCACGCCCGGGCGGCGCAGCAGATCAAACAGGTTGTATTCGTGCTCGATGGCCTTGCCCAGCACCCGCTCAGCCTCGGTCGCAGGCAGGTTGCGCGGATTCACCCAAATGGACTTCAGGCGTTCTGTTTCACGTGAAACAGCGTCGCGTTTGCGGCTGAAGGCGTCCCAGCGAGCGTCGTCCACCAAGCCCATCTGCCGCCCCACCTCGGTCAGGCGCAGATCGGCATTGTCTTCGCGCAGCTGCAAACGGAACTCGGCGCGACTGGTGAACATGCGGTAAGGCTCGGTCACGCCTTTGCTGATCAGGTCGTCCACCAGCACGCCCAAATAGGCCTGGTCGCGAGCAGGCAACCAAGGCGCATCGCCTCGGCATTGCAACGCGGCGTTCAGTCCGGCAAACAAGCCTTGGGCCGCGGCCTCTTCGTAACCCGTGGTGCCATTGATTTGCCCGGCAAAGAACAAGCCTTGGATCTGCCGCGTTTCAAAGTTACTCTTCAAAGCGCGCGGATCGAAGTAGTCGTATTCAATGGCGTAGCCGGGGCGCAGGATATGGGCGTTTTCCAGCCCCTTCATGGAGCGCACCAGCGCGTACTGAATGTCAAACGGCAAGCTGGTCGAGATGCCGTTGGGGTAGTACTCGTGGGTGCTCAAACCTTCGGGTTCCAGAAAAATCTGGTGGCTGTCTTTGTCGGCAAAGCGGTTGATCTTGTCTTCCACGCTCGGGCAGTAACGCGGCCCCACGCCCTCGATCTTGCCGGTGAACATGGGGCTGCGGTCAAAGCCCGAGCGGATGATGTCGTGCGTGCGCTCGTTGGTGTGGGTGATCCAGCAAGGCATGTGCTGCGGGTGCATGCTGGCCTTGCCCATGAAACTGAACACCGGCACACCGGCCTCGGGGTTCAGACCGCCGGGCACACCGTCACCGGGTTGCTCGCCGCATTGGCTAAAGTCTATCGTGCGACCGTCCAGCCGCGGCGGCGTACCTGTTTTCAGCCGGCCTTGCGGCAGTTGCAGCTCTTTCAGGCGCGCCGACAAACTCACCGCCGGCGGATCGCCCGCGCGCCCTGCCGCATAGTTTTGCAAGCCCACATGGATCTTGCCATCCAAGAACGTTCCGGCCGTCAGCACCACGGTGCGTGAACGGAACCGGATGCCCACTTGCGTGACCGCGCCCACCACCCGATCGCCTTCGACCATCAGGTCGTCCACCGCCTGCTGGAACAACCACAAATTGGGCTGGTTTTCCAGGCGATGGCGGATCGCCGCCTTGTACAAAATACGGTCGGCCTGGGCCCGCGTGGCGCGCACAGCCGGCCCTTTGGAGCTGTTCAAAATGCGAAACTGAATCCCGCTCTCGTCGGTGGCCAAGGCCATGGCGCCGCCCAAAGCGTCCACCTCTTTGACCAGGTGGCCCTTGCCAATACCGCCAATCGATGGGTTGCAACTCATCTGGCCCAGGGTTTCGATGTTGTGCGACAGCAGCAAGGTTTTCGCGCCCATGCGGGCAGCGGCCAGTGCCGCCTCGGTGCCCGCGTGGCCGCCGCCGACCACAATCACGTCGAATTCTTCAGGGTAAAGCATGGCAAGTTCCAACAGACAAGGCGCAGCGCGCCCGAATGCCGCACTGCGCCAGCGCGGCCAAAATTTAGCTGATTTTACAAGCTGGCTGAAAAAATGCAGCATCCCGGGATTGGCCGCGCCAAGGACCGGCATGGGAAAGAGCCGGAATCCGCATGGTTATTCTCTTTTTGCATAGCCCCACCCGCTATCGGCCTTGGACAATGGCGCGTGGCGAATCTAAGCTGGCGTCTGAAGTCAACAGAAAGTTCACATGCCAAGCGCCCAAACCCCTCACGCCTTGCCCTCGTACCTGAACCCCGACCACCTCGGCCCCTGGGGCGACTACCTGCAGCAGGTGGACCGCGTCACGCCCTATTTGGGTCCCTTGTCGCGCTGGGTCGAGACCCTGAAGCGCCCCAAGCGCATCCTGATCGTGGATGTGCCCATCGCGCTGGACAATGGCAGCATGGCCCACTTTGAGGGCTATCGGGTGCAACACAACACCAGTCGCGGCCCGGGCAAAGGGGGCGTGCGCTTTCACCCCGAAGTCACGCTGTCCGAGGTCATGGCCTTGTCGGCCTGGATGTCGGTGAAGAACGCCGCCGTCAACCTGCCGTTTGGCGGCGCCAAGGGCGGCATTCGCGTCGACCCCAAAACCTTGTCACGCGGCGAGCTGGAGCGCTTGACCCGGCGCTACACCAGCGAGATCGGCGTGATCATTGGGCCGACCAAAGACATTCCGGCGCCCGACGTCAACACCAACGCGCAAATCATGGCCTGGATGATGGACGCCTACTCCATGAACCAAGGCGCCACCCACACCGCCGTGGTCACAGGCAAACCCATCGCGCTGGGCGGCTCGCTGGGACGCCAAGAGGCCACCGGGCGCGGCGTGTTCACGGTCGGCTGCCTGGCGGCGCAGCACATCGGTTTGCCCATCCCGGGCGCGCGCATTGCGGTGCAGGGCTTTGGCAATGTGGGCGGCATCGCTGCGCAACTGTTCACCCAAGCCGGAGCGGTGCTGGTGGCGGTGCAAGACCATGAGGGCGCCCTGTACCAACCCGCAGGCCTGGACGCCCAGGCCCTGTGGCAGCACGTGCAAACGCATGGCAGCGTGGCCGGCTTCGAAGGCGCAGAAACGGTGGCGCGCGAGACCTTCTGGGACACGCCCTGCGACGTGATGATCCCCGCCGCCATGGAGCAGCAAATCACCGCCGAAAACGCGCACCGCATCCAAGCGCGGCTGGTGATTGAGGGCGCCAACGGCCCGACCACGCCAGCCGCCGACGACATCCTGCGCGAGCGCAACATTTTGGTGGTGCCCGATGTGATCGCCAACGCCGGCGGCGTGACGGTGAGTTACTTCGAGTGGGTGCAGGATTTCTCTAGCTTTTTCTGGAGCGAAGACGACGTCAACGCGCGCCTGGTGCGCATCATGACCGAGGCTTTTGAGGGCATCTGGCAGGTGGCGCAAGCGCATCAGGTGGGCCTGCGCACGGCCACCTTCATCACCGCCTGCACGCGCATCTTGCAAGCGCGCGAACTGCGCGGTCTCTACCCCTAAAACCATTGCCGCAGCCACAGTGCCAGAGCACGCGACAAGACGGGCTTGTCACGGGTTAGCATGCGGGCATGACTTTTTCTTGTCGCAGCGGCTGCGCTGCCTGTTGTATCGCGCCCTCCATCAGCTCCGCGATTCCCGGCATGCCTTTGGGCAAGCCGGCGGGGGTGCGCTGCGTTCAATTGGGCGACGACCTGCGCTGTTTGATTTTTGGCCGCCCTGAACGGCCCGCCGTGTGCGGGCAACTGCAGCCGCACCCTGAGATGTGCGGCGCGCAAGACGATGGCGGCCAGCACGCCCGGCTGTACCTTGCGCGACTGGAAAAGCTCACCGCACCAGATTAAGCTTGCGATCCCATTTGAAGGAAACATTGCCATGAGCTTGAACATCCCCAGCGTGAAAAACGAAGTCCATGCCGACGAATGGCAATTGCGCTGCGACCTGGCCGCTTGCTACCGCTTGGTGGCCCTGTATGGCTGGAGCGATTTGGTCTTCACCCACATCAGCGCCAAGTTGCCGCACAGCGTGGCGGGCGACAGCCACCAATTTTTGATCAACCCCTATGGGCTGATGTTCGACGAAATCACCGCCTCCAGCCTGGTCAAGGTGGACATGCAGTGCAACAAGCTCGACGCCAACCCCTTCCCGGTCAACCCCGCCGGCTTCGTGATTCACAGCGCGGTGCACGAGGTGCGCGAAGACGCGGGCTGCGTTTTGCACACCCACACCCGCGCCGGTGTGGCGGTGAGTGCACAACACCACGGTGTCTTGCCCATCAGCCAGCAAAGCACCTTTGTGCTGGCGTCCCTGGCCTATCACGGCTACGAAGGGGTGGCGATTCGCGACGAGGAAAAAGCCCGCCTGCAGGCCGACCTGGGCCACGCCAACTACCTGATGCTGCGCAACCACGGCCTGCTCACCGTGGGCAAAACCATTGCCGACGCGTTCTTGTCGATGTACACCTTTGAAAATACCTGCCGCATCCAAGTGGATGCACTGACCGGTCAACAAGGCGCTCACGCCTTGACCTCGGTGGACCCGCAGATTCTGGACGGCGTGGCCACTTCGATGCGGGTGCAAACCGGTGGCCTGGGGGGTCAATTCGTTTGGCCGTCCCTGCTGCGCAAGCTGCAACGCGAAAACAGCGATTTCGCCACCTGATCAAACCCTCATGAAAAACCTGTTTGAACCCTGCCAAGTCGGCGCCATGGCCTTGGCCAACCGCGTCGTGATGGCCCCCTTGACCCGTAACCGCGCCCCCGGTGGCCTGGCCAATGCCCGCATGGCGGTGTACTACGGCCAACGCGCCCACCCCACAAGCGGCGCGGGTCTGATCATCACTGAAGCTACCGCCATCAGCCACCAAGCCCAAGGCTATGCCGACGTGCCCGGCATCTGGAGCGAAGCGCAAGTCGCGGCCTGGCAACAGGTCACGGACGCCGTGCACCTGCAGGGCGGCAAAATCGTCATGCAGCTGTGGCATGTGGGCCGCATCTCACACACCAGCTTGCAGCCCGGCGGCCAAGCCCCCGTTGCGCCCTCGGCGTTGACGGCCAAGACCAAGACTGTGTTGCTGATCGACGGCAAGCCCACTTTTGCCGACACCTCGGCGCCACGCGCGCTGGAGCTCAGCGAGTTGCCAGGCATTGTGCAGGACTACCGCGTGGCCGCGAAGCACGCGATCGCCGCCGGCTTTGACGGCGTGGAAGTGCACGCCGCCAACGGCTATCTGATTGACCAGTTTTTGCGCGCCGGCTCGAACCTGCGCAGCGACGCCTATGGCGGCAGCATCGAAAACCGGGCGCGCTTTCTGAACGAGGTGATGCAAGCCATCTGCGCCGAAATTGGCGGCGAGCGCACCGGCATCCGCATCTCGCCAGTGACGCCGGCCAATGACGCGCAAGACGCGCAGCCCCAAGCCCTGTTTGCGCATGTGGTGCGTTTGTTGGCGCCTTTGAATTTGGCCTATGTGCATGTGATCGAAGGCGCCACTGGCGGGCCACGCGACCACCAGCAAGGCGACACCGCGTTCGACTACGCCGCGCTGCAGCACGCTTACACCCAAGCGGGCGGCCATGCGGCCTGGATGCTCAACAACGGCTACGACCTGGCGCTGGCCGAGCAATCTTTGGCCAGTGGCGCGGACTTGGTGGCGTTTGGCAAGTCCTTCATCGCCAACCCCGATCTGACGGCGCGCCTGCGCGCCGGTGGCCCGTTCAACACCCCCGACCGCACCACCTTCTACGGCGGCGGCGATGCGGGCTATACCGACTACCCCACGCTGGCGGCCTGAAAGCGCCCGCACCACGGGGCGGCTTCGCCTTAAGCGCCCAAACCAATCGGTGCGGGCGCTTTCATCACAATGCGGCTGAAGAGTTTTTCAAACTCGGGGCCGGGCGGGTGTTTCCCGGTGAGCGGGTCCGCGTTCTTCTCGAACTCGGCGTCCAACTCCCGCCAATCGTCGGCTGACAACAGTTTTTCAGCCTGCGGCAAGATTTCAGTCTCCTCCAGCCGCATATGTTCCAAATAAGCGTCCACATAGGGGGTGAATGCGTTCACAAAGGCCTCGCGGCGCGACTCCCCAAGCAGCTCCCACGCCAAGAGCAAATGCTGTAGATCGCGCACCGCTTTTTCGCTTTGCATGTGGTCGCGCTCGAGCCGGTCCACCGCACCCATGACGCTGGGCGCTTTGCGCACCACGCGGGGAAACAGCAGGTTCGACTCTTTCGGATGATGCAAACGCTCCGGAAACTCATCGATGTAAAACAACATTGCGCGCATCACTTCAAAAAAGTTCTGCGCCTGGCCCGCCGTGCCGCGTTGCACCATCAAACGCATGGACTGCAACATGGCGGCCAATGAAGCGTGTTCGTCGCGAATGATTTGCAAACAGCTGTGTTTCACGGTATTTCTCCTGGTTGGGGAACCAGTGTGCCCGGGCTTTCAACCCGCCGAAATGACGCAAATCAAGAACTCTGCGCAAACCCCAACGTCTGCTCAGGTTTTGTCGCGCCGGGGCGTCCAGCGCTTGAGCAACAAGGCGTTGGTCATGACACTGACCGAACTCAGGGCCATGGCCCCGCCCGCCAACACCGGATTCAAGAAGCCCAGCGCCGCCAAGGGAATGCCCGCCACGTTGTAGGCAAAAGCCCAAAACAGGTTCTGCCGAATCTTGGCCACGGTACGCGCCGAAATGTCCAGCGCGGCCGCCACCAAAGCGACATCGCCGCGCATCAAGGTGATGCCCGCCGCGTGCATCGCCACATCGGTGCCATTGCCCATGGCCATGCCCACATGGGCCGCAGCCAGGGCGGGTGCGTCGTTGACGCCGTCACCCACCATGGCGACGATGTGCCCGCCTTGTTTGAGCTGGTTGATCAGCGCGGATTTGTCCGCCGGCATGACTTCGGCACGCACCTCGCCCGCCTCAGGGCGCAAGCCCAA
>Ga0114962_10005385_pt1 | contig 10015 bp, 16 predicted proteins | sample C_130820_MF_Meta_FD_87017 | JGI IMG/M metagenome (GOLD analysis project Ga0114962, IMG submission 87017) | Freshwater microbial communities from Lake Croche, Canada to study carbon cycling - C_130820_MF_MetaG | ecosystem: Environmental > Aquatic > Freshwater > Lake | place: Lake Croche, Canada...
GACTGGATTGTAGTAAGAAACTTAGAAGAGTTTTCCAAAAAGATTCAAGAGATTGGACTTGAAAATATTTCACATATATCTCTCGACCACGACCTCGATAAGTCTGCAATGGATGAATACTTCAATAACGTGGCAAAGAACTACACAATCGACTACAGCAAGATTATAGAGCCAACCGGTCTCGACTGTGTGAGGTGGTTGGTAGATTATTTCTATAAGATGAATCCAAAGAGAAGAAAGATGTCTCGATTTGAGAAGAAATCTTATCCTATAAAATTTCCTTATATCACAGTACATTCTCACAACCCTATCGGTTCTGCAAACATGCAGGGCTACATTAACAACTTCTACAAGAACGAAGGTCAGGAAGAAGACTGTGTTCGTGGTAAGATACCATACAAAGACTAAACTTAGAATATGATTTTCTATATCATGTGATATGGATAAGGAATACATAAAAGGATTGGTTCAGAAGATACTCAACAAAGAGTTCGCCAATATAAACAAGAGAAAGATTGTAGACTATGTGGATCGATTTAATATCGCTTGTCCCTATTGTGGTGATAGTAAGAACGTTTATAAGAAAAGAGGAAATCTTTATCTGAATAGGTTGATGTTTGTTTGCTTTAACTGCGACAAGCATACAAATCTTGATAGGATGTGTAAAGACTTCAACGAGATGGTTGATCCTGATAAGAAGCTTGAAATGATTGAGCATCTTAATAGTGTAATGACCTATTCTGACTATGACGCAAATATGTCTGATGCCAAATTTGAGAACCTTATTGAATTAAGTGAGTTAGAGAGAGTCTTTTCATCCAACCTTACTCAGATAACAGATTTCAAACCAATCATCAATAACGGTGGTATATACAAGTATTTAATAGGTCGTGGTATTCCTGAAGAGTATCACAAAAACATATACCAAGCAAAATTCTGGAAGAACGAAGACGAAAGCGAATGGATAATCGTGATGTTGAATAGAAGAGACACGAAAGTTCTGGGTATGCAGGTTCGTAATCTGAAAGAGGGTAAAAAACGTATGTTCAAAATCTACAACTATGAAAATCTTTTAGAATGGATAAATATTGGAAAGGAAGATCAAATAGAGATTGACATGAATGAAATGGTTATATATAATAAGCTTTCATACTACTTTAACATACTGAACGTAGATTTGGGAAGGACAATAACCGTTTTTGAAGGATATTTAGATTCTCTTTTCTATCCAAACTCGATAGGATTGGTCGGTGTCAACACAGACTACAAACTTATAGAGAACAATGGATTGGATATACAATACTTCTTTGATAACGATGATGCGGGATTTGATAAAAGTGAAGAAAAGATAAAAAGTGAATATCCTGTTTTCTTATGGAAAAAACTTTTTGAAGATATTGTTGAAAAGAAGAAGGTTGCGGATCCTGCAGCACTTTTACATAGGATAAGTAAGGTCAAAGACATAAACAAATTAGCGACTCTTGTTCAGAATCCATACAAAACTTTGAAATTAGAAGAGTTTTTCAGTAAAGATGTTTTGGATCTTAAATGGATACCCAAAAAGAAAAAGTATTCTAAGAAAGATGATACAGACTATAACAGAAAATTTGACAATATAAAATATTTATAATTATAGTTATTTTTCCATTTTAATATATAAAAGAAAATATTAAAAATGGAAAATAAAGAAGAACCTAAAAAGAAATATTTTTTTGGATGGACAAACATTAAATGGCTTTTAAGAGAATTGAGAGATATCTATTCTAATAAAAATACGTTTTTTTCCAAAAAAAGAGTAGAATCTGGAATAGCTTTCATAATAGCACAATGGGGAATGGTATTCTTCTTATTACAGAAATATCAAACTCTAACTATGGGAGAGTTCATACTATGGGCTGCCGCAGAATTTGCAGTATCAGGATATATAATCAATAAAATACAGAAAGAAAAAGAATCGGAATGAGATACGGAGTAATTTACATAAAAATATGTCCTAAAGAAGGAACACCAGGTGACTGGATAAAGTATTGTCATTTCCTTTCGGAAACACCTAAGTCTTTCCAGCAAAACGTTGAGATTATAGCAAATGACATCAATAGTAAGTATTCGGATGACATAGTCATACCGATGGATGTTGACGTTCATCCAGGTTGTACGACAACACCTGAAGGTGTGAAGGTAGTTGCGGAGGATATGTATAAACAGTATTCTGAGTTGTGTGAAAGACAAGGAATTCCAAACTCTGTAAGATGTGTTTATTCTGTTGGTGAGCTTAGAAATGTTAATGTTGATTCTACACATCATTTAGGTAATGATGAACTTATGGTAAAGATTGGTAGATTTTTAGATGAATCTGACGAGTCTGGTATATTTGAATTAGATGAATTATAAAACTAAAAAAGCCACTCATTTGAGTGGCTTTTTTATTTAGTGTTTATTAAAACTTTCTTTTGAATGTTCTGTTTTTGTAGCTTTTAGATTCACCGATTTTGTCGATATCTACTGCTTGAGCTTTAAGTGCTTGAGCTTCTGGATCTAAACCTGTTTCAGTTCTATCTGGACCTCTTTCGAACTCACCTTGAGCCTGTGCTCTTTTTTGAGCCTGTGCTTGCACTCTTCTTTCTTTTTTTCCTTGAGCTTCTGCTTGAGCTTGTGGGTTGTTAAGGTAATCAACAACTTTTTCAACATCGTCAGTTTTCAAATCGATTCCGTCTACTCTAAATTGTCCTGTTTCGGATGGTTGATCAATCTCATGTCCATCATAGCTGATAACATTTCTTTCAACTGAAGCGCCTAACAATTCTGCTAATCCTTCAAGTCCACCTTCTACCGCATCTACGTCTCCGTATGCTAATGGATTATCTCTTACACCTGGTTCTTCTGTAGGAATAACAGATGGTCTAGCCGGTCTTGGTGTTGTATCCGGTTTTGTTGGAGCCGGAATTGTCTCAGGAGAAACGCCTGGTCTTGACGGTGCCGGAGCATTTTCATTTGTTTTTACAAATTGATTATATTTTTTAATCATCTTTTTAGACTTATTTTTTAGTATATATTATTTTTCTAATCTTCTTTTTCTTCAAGTTCTTGAACTACGTAATCAATAAAACTATCAAGCTCGTATTCGTATCCTTCACAAAAGTCAAACACATCAAAGTCTTGTCCGTTTATCTGTACTCCAAAATCAGGAGATGTTGCAGAGGTTTCTTTATAAAAAACTATTCTACCTTCTAATCTTCCGCTTATGGCTTTCCCATTTTCAACAAGGTCTGGACAGGTAAGAGTTCCTAAGTAGTGTATCTCATCTCCGTAATCTTCCATAGATTCAAATTCAAATTTAAACATTCCTGCATCGTCTTCGAATATAGTTTCACTTTCCTCTTTTGTTAGTGCTTTATGAACGGCTTCTTCACCACCAGATTTATGTGCATCAAGAAATTGTCTTTCTAAAGGAGACAAAGATTTAATACCATACTTAGATATTTTATCTAGTATGTCATCGACTCTTTGTGTTGTCGTGTATCCTTCATATCTCATTAAGTGTTTCATAGTCATTATTTGTATATATTAAATCAAATAATGGTTTTTATTCAAAACCCTTTATTTTAAAGGGAAATACCTGATTGTGCATTTCTAAAAGCTTTTTCTTTATTGTTTCATATACTGGTATTAAATTACCTGATGTCTGGTATATAGCTATATGATTGTTTTGATATTTTTCGGAATCAAAATCTTCTAAATCTTTGTCTTCTAAGACAGAATCCAGTCGACTTTGTCTTTCCCATGCTTTTACAGAATTGATATAGCTATCCACAAAGAATATAAGAAATCCATACTCTTCTTTGTGGTCACGGATCATATCAAAATCTATACCATCATAATAATAATTATCCGTTCCGGATATATTTATTTTTTCAATCAAAGTCAAATCCATAAAATAAGTCGTCAATCTTTTTGTTTCTAAAAGATCCTATCTGTTTTCCTTCAAATTGTTCATTTTTTTCAACTTTATTTTTGAACTCTTCAAATGCAGCTCTTGATATTTTAGAAAGTGCCACAGCACCGGCCGATATTTTTCCTTCGTTTAGTCTATCTGATAGATAACTTACGAACATTGGGTATAGTCTTTCATTTTTCATAAAATATATATCAAATAAGGTCTTTCCGAATCGGGGAAAATATATATACTTTATGGAAAAAGATTTAAGCTTAGGACCAGTCCTTACAAGCAAATATGGAAACACAAATTCAATCGGTTGGTTGAATCAAATGATAATAAAGTATATCACTAGTATCTATGGTCCTTTTGGATATTCTTATAGAACAGGAAACAAAGATATCAATGTCAATGGAAGATTGATAAACACAGAGTATATTGACAAAATGGTGAACAACTACACAGTTTTCAAAGGAATAATAAATGACCAAGATATAAACACAGAAGAAGGATTCTACAACTATATGGTTGCAAACTTATTTGATGTATATAACTACGGTGGATCTCATTTTGATAAAATAACTCTACCAATTCTTGTTGCTACCTCTAGAAGAGGAAACATTGGAGAGCAAAAAGCGTTGGAGTTCTTTAAAAACGAACTTATGAAGAAAAATGTGCAATGTACAATAATTCCACCGACTCTTTTAGAAGATGGTCAAGGCATTGACGGAAAGTTTATGTGGAATGGTAAAGAACTTACTATTCAGGTAAAGCCTTATGATAGTATAATGAAAAGAGATGGTATGATAAATGCCTTTTCTCAAGGGTCATTATCTCTTCAAATAATAGGTGCCGGTAAAAATGTAGACTATCTTGTGCTATACAATCTTGAAAAACATGGATTCGTAATAGTAAGGGCAAATAATACGACCATACAGGGAAATCAGTTTGTATTTCCTGAAGACAAAGTCATTGCAATGATATAACAAAAAAATCCACTCAAAATGAGTGGATTTTTTATTACATACCTCCAAAGCCATTGAATATATTCATTACAACTGACAATCTTTCTGTTATCTCAGGCATTCCCAATGGTTCAATAATCTTGTTTATCGGTGCCAAAATACATTTTGCAAACTGAATGTCATAATCAATTGCTGGTGCAATCTCAATCGGGTAAGAACCTCTAATATAAGCAAATATATCTCCGTTGTTTGTGTTTTTACAATAGTAGTATTTGATCTTAGTTCCAGACTTTATAAACTCGTATTTGTTCTGAAGTAATTTGTTTTGATGTAAAAGATAGTTATGGTAAGCACTTGCTTTTACTGCAAAGTGTGCACCACTTACAAACTGCAAAGGTAAATTTTTATCATCTATTATCTTTGTTTGATAATTTGAACATGAAGATTGCATAGCAATGTCATCAATATCCGCCAATTCAAATTCTTTTCTAAGTCCTTTGATAAGCTTAAGTAAATCCTTTATGTTAAATGTGTTCGAATGTTCAAACAGGTACTTTACAATATTGATAATCTTCTCTCTGGCAAATAGTGGTGTTGAAGATCTAACAAGTTCTACTCCTTTGGGGAACAGGTATGTAAGTCTTTCATAAGGAATACCATCTTCAAATGAAACATGTTGAATATATTTCTTCTTTGCTAAAGAGATGATAGACTCTGAGATTCTTTCAAGCTCGAAATCTTCTTTGTTTTCCACACCAAATCCTGCAGCATAGTCTTCTAAACATTGTTTAAAGTATCCGCCGTATCTGAAATGGTCCATTCCGTGAATGTAGTCTACTTCTCTCGACCAGTTCCATTGAACTTCACAAGTAAGAGCACCACTTCCTAATAATTTCATAAATCCTCTATCTTTGATGAATAAACCATCAACGATTATCATCTCATAGTCTTTGGTAAGAAGTTCTTCAAAATCTTTTAAATTTTCAGCACCTCCTAAATAGTTTGAATTGTCTGTATTAGTGTGGTTTGGTGATAGTACAATAAACTTTTTATCTAATTCTGTTAAATTTTTGTGATTTAAAAAAATATTTTTCCAATCAGAGTGATTTATGGCGGGAAGAAACGAAACAAATAGTGAATCAGTATCGGCATAGATTGAAACAGGTTCACTTCTATCGATAGCAGTGACATTCATCACACAAAGTCTTTTATGAAGCTCAAAGTCATGTTGCCATTGGTTGTACCAATAGTCTTCGTTGACCCTATCCATAGTCTTTGTAAGGTCCCTCCCTTGGGCTGTAATTGTGCCGGCGACGTGATTATTATATAATATGAAGTATGCTGTTGCGAATGCTCCGTAAATCTTGCCCCCAACTCTTTCGGGTTGGGGGCTAAACATAGGACCCATTCAAAACGAGCTTTAGTGCTGTTTGGGTTGCGTTATAGTAATCCGCCTCCTTCTTAACTTCTGCTGCTTGCTTTTTCAGGGTCTCTATTTTTAATAGTTTCTCTTCTTTAGTCATATAGATTATACTTTATTTGTTAAATAAGTTTTAAAAGGAACTTATGAATCGAAAATCTTTGTATAACTAAAAGATTTATAAACTCAACCAAATCTAAAATGACTGAGGAGGATTTTTTAAAATCATAATCCACTACTATCCACCACAATTGTTTTAGTTTCTATTATCTCTACCACCTTTGCCTTAACCGTATCTTTGATAGGTTTTTTGAATATTCTTTTAGGTATTATTTCCAAGACTGGTACTTTTATAGGTTCAGGTTTTTTGCTTAAGAATTCTATTCTATTCATCAAAGAATCATTTTCCTTTTTTAAATTGAAATTTCTATCAGAAATATTAGTTACATCTGATTTAAGACTTAATATCCATACAATCATTACTATGAGTAAAAATACCAAAGTAACTATTGATGATGCACCGTTTGTTGTGTTTGATTGGCTACCGTAGTTTCTTCTTCGGCTGCTATTGTAGTTATATCTATTCATCTTCGTCGAAAAAATCTTGTTCAAAGGAACAATGTTTTTTAATATATAGATTATATGAAGAAATGTAATTATTGTTTAATAAATAAAGATTTAATAGACTTTCCAAAAAAAGGTGCAAAATGTAAATCATGTGTTAGTGAGTGTAGTAAAATTTACTATGAAAATAATAGGGATAAAATATTAGAACGTGTCAAAAACTATAATGATGAAAATATAGATAAGATAAAAGAATATAAAAGTGATTATAATAAAAATAATACCAATTCGGATTATCATAAAAAGTATAGAGACGATAATAAATATTTGATATCAGAAAAAAGAAAAAAATATTACCAAAAAAATAAAGAAAAGGTTAAACTAAAGGTTAAAGAATATAATACCGATAATAAAGAATATATCAATCAAAAAAAGAGAGAAAATAGAGAAAAAAACAAAGATGAATATAATAGAAAATGGTGTGAATATGTTAAGAAAAGAAAAGATAATGATCCATTATATAAACTAAGTTGTAGCATAAGAAACCTTATATCACAATCATTCAAAAACCGGTTTACAGAGAAAGCTAAAAAGACGATAGAAATATTAGGATGTGATTTTGAAACATTCAAAGAACATATAGAAATACAATTCACAGATGATATGAATTGGGATAACTATGCAACTTATTGGCAGTTGGATCATAAAACTCCAATTTCTTGGTCAGAGTCTGAAGAAGATGTTTATAAATTAAACCATTATACTAACTTTCAACCTCTTTTTTGGAAAGAAAATATTTCAAAAGGTAATAGATGGAAGGATTAAATATCATCTTCGTCCCAATTTTGCTCGAATGAGAGCATCAAATTTGAGTCTTCGTGCTTTACCAACATAAAGTTGTCAAATATGTGAAATTGTATATCATCACTATCGTTTACACATCCTAAGAACTTCTTGTTCAGTATCAAACTTGAACTTCTATCTGCATCAACCGTGTCTATTTCCATCTCCCATGCGGCGGATTCCGATATTACAACTTTTCCAGAATTTACTCCAATCTGAAGTATTCTTTCTCCGTTTATAGAAGAAAGCTTTTTGATATCTGTAAAATCACTTTTAGTTATATTAAAAGACCATATACTATTTTTAAGATTTAAACCTTGATCAAGCTTCTTTTTATTCATGTCTTTGATCTCATAGTGCTCACCACCAATCCAATTCAATTTAAGTTTACCACCAACAATCTGCAAAGCTCGGGCATCCATTATATCTTCATCTTCTTGTGATTCTTTGTGAGTTATCTCAATAGTGACCTTCTCATTTTCCTTTAGAAAGTTTAGATTCTTTACAAACTTCTTTGCGTTCAGTATGATGATATCTATACCATATTCCAAATCGTCCTTCATTTCAAAAAGCTCACTTGTAGGTATGTTGTAGTTCTTAAACGCCAATACGGTCGCCTTTCCCAATATGGAATACATCATTGTGTTACCACTTTCTATCTTAATTTTTATGTTGTCGGATATTTTAGTAAGATCCTCTAGTTTAGATATAAACTCTGGAAACTTTTCTGATTTTATTCTGAATTTGTCTTTTCCTGTTTTTGCCATAATCAATTTTATTTCTATACATGATATAGAAAAAGTCAAATTTTGTTTATTTGTTTTTAATATATAAAGTCATGATAAATAAATGGAATGAATTCATAAGAGAGTTTGTAGAATCGACAGGGTTGATTGATGCAAAAATGCAAGAACTCAAAGATTTGATAGACGGTATGACCGATGGACAGAACCTTATATACGAATGGGAGAACAAAGATGACCATCAGTTATTAGTTAATTTTACTAGTGGTGATCTTTCTATTAGATATGAGTTTGATATAGACGATTTATATTTCACTAAGATTGCGGGCGATACTGTGGATTATAAAAAGGATGTTGAGTCTATGGAAGAAGGATTAGATCTTATTGAAAAGGATATTCAATCTATCTTAGGTATTGATGAAAAAAAGGTAAATAATATGAAATATTTGAAAAAATTTGAGTCTTATAATTTTGAAGACTTTACACATTCCGATATGGAAGATGTAAAAGATTTATTAGAAGAAGGGTTAACCGCCGAAGAAATCGCCAATGAATTAGACTTTGATGTAAACAAAGTTAAACAAATAATCTCTTCTATTAGAAAGAGTGAAAGATTTAATTAAAAAATAGTATATAAGTTATGAAAAATTTATTACTATTTGAAGACTTCAATGAAGTTCTTATATTAGAAAAAAATATTCCGACTAACAAGTATAAAAAGTTGGAAAGGCCTAGAATAGGTGTTATTCATGAAGAAGATCCACTGACTGGTATTGCAACACCAAAAAGGGATGTACAAATTACATTTTGTCTAAAATGAAGTATATAAAATTATTTGAAAATTTTGATAGCTTTGAAGAAATAGTTGAAGAGTGTCGAGATATATTGACGGAGGCTAAAGACGCAGGATATACTTTTCATATTGAATCGTATCCTAAAAGGAAATTTGGTGTCGGTACTATACAGATATTCATAAATAAAAAAGGTAAAATCGATACTAATCTATTTTGGAATGAATTTGAAGATGTTTTTCAAAGACTTTCTGGATATCTAAAAGATTGTGGGTTTAGTCTAATATTTAATTCGAAAGAGGAAGAGCTTGAAGGTCGTCCTAAAGTAAATACTCAATCTATAATGAATCCGATGACATTTACACGGGATAGTCAAAGAACAGGATTTTCTCTAACATATAGAGATTAAAAAAAGCCACTCATTTGAGTGGCTTTTTTATTTATGCGTTATATTTGAAGTCGTGATTCTCTTCTATGTTCAAAAGAGTTTGATAGATTAATTTAACAACATTTTTGACATCGTCTTTATGACAAGTTTCTACAGTACTGTGCATGTACTTTAAAGGCAGTGAGATAAGTACAGAAGGAACTCCACCGTTTGAATAAGCGAATGCGTCTGTATCCGTTCCTGTAGATGTTGAGCTCGCTGCCAACTGAACAGGAATGTCTTTTTTATTAGCAACATCCAATACTAACTTTCTCAATTTGTTGTGTACTGCAGGAGCTCTTGTGATAACACCACCTTGTCCAGCAAC
>Ga0114962_10005388_pt1 | contig 10014 bp, 10 predicted proteins | sample C_130820_MF_Meta_FD_87017 | JGI IMG/M metagenome (GOLD analysis project Ga0114962, IMG submission 87017) | Freshwater microbial communities from Lake Croche, Canada to study carbon cycling - C_130820_MF_MetaG | ecosystem: Environmental > Aquatic > Freshwater > Lake | place: Lake Croche, Canada...
AAAACATACGCACAGTGGTTAAGGCTAAACTTGACCCAGACATCATTTAACGGAGACGACACATGGTTACTAAAGAACAATTAGCTAGCATATTTCATGATGCAGACAAATCAGACCTTAATGAAATATGCGAACCACTTAATGCAGCAATGAAAGAATTTGGTATAGATACACCATTACGACAGGCAATGTTTCTTGCACAGTGTGGTCACGAAAGCGGCAACTTTTCAACTGTAGAAGAAAATTTGAATTATCGTGCAGAAACCCTGTTGAAAATATTTCCAAAATATTACAAGACACTTGCAGAAGCAATGGCGCATGCTAAAAAACCAGAATTGATTGCCAATCATGTTTATAGCAGCAGAATGGGCAATGGCAACGAAGCATCAGGTGATGGATACAGATACCGCGGTCGCGGGCTTATACAGCTAACTGGTAATGACAACTACACTGCATGTGGTAAAGCACTGAATGTAGACCTGCATAAAACTCCAGACTACTTGGAAACAGCAGAAGGTGCTAGCAGGTCAGCAGCATGGTTTTGGAGTCACAACGGACTTAACAAGTTTGCAGATGCTGGAGATATTGTAGGCTGCACAAAACGTGTCAATGGCGGTACCAACGGATTAGAAGACCGCACTATACACTATAATGCTGCTAGAAAAGTATTAGGTTGATTTTTTCTTAACAAGTTCTGCGATATCCATGACTCGCTCTTGTTCTATAATTTCAATTATCTTGTTGGTAATATTGATATCATGCCGGACTATGTCAAGCTTTAACATTAGCTTTTCCAGTTCGGCATTATAAAATGCCAACTCTTCTTGTTTCCTACGACGCATGTCATAGATGTCGTCTAACAGTATGAGTTTAGCAGTCAGTGCAATTCTCCACATGTATAAGCATATTTATTACCATAAATATCAGTCAGAGGATTAGGCATGGAATATTGGTACACAGAACAGTTACGTAATTACAGATTGCAGTTCATACGAGCATTCAGCAATTTCTATTACAAAACTGGTAAAAATGCAGACGGCACTGATGCATTGGTACGAGTTCCGTGCAGGTACGGCGATCCCACAAGAATTGCAGAAATGGTAGTACGTGGTAACAGTGAAAACAAACTGTTAACTGTTCCATTTTTAACATGTCACATTAGCGGTATGAATATGAGTGCTAATCGTAGACAAGCGCCACAATTTACAGAACGTATACAGGTAGATGAGCGCAGTTACGACGATAACAATCAGCAGTATGATAATACACCTGGTAACCGCTATACCATAGAACGATATATGCCAGTACCATATGTTATGTCAATGGCAGTTGATTTGTGGTCAAATAACGAAAGTGTCAAGGAGCAAATCATAGAGCAAATAATGGTGCTTTATAATCCTGCAATTGAAATACAAACAAGCAACAATCCGTTGGACTGGACTGTGCTTAGCTATATAGAGCTGCAAGACAACATCGCATGGAGTAGTCGCAGTATACCCATTGGCACAGAAAATCCAATAGATGTATTGACTATGACATTTAACTTTCCCATTTGGATTAACCCGCCTGCCAAAGTTAAAAAGCAACAGATAATTGAAAATATCATTACATCGATGATAGCAGCAGATCCCAAAGACCCTGCTGTAGTAGAATGGACAGATGCAGAGTTTCTTAATCGTAAAACATGGTCGCCCGGAGATTACAGTATAGAATTAACATGGCAAGGCGACAACACATATGCACTTAGTTTGACTAGTCGTGCAGGCAACCCTATTGATTATAGTAATCAAGCAACAGTGACATTTTCAGTTGCTAATCCCGTATTGCAGCCAGGCACCAGTTTTATATTCAATGGTATAACACTACAGGTAAACACTACCAATATAGTATCATTTGTAGAACAATCTGCAATGAAAATGGTAGGAACCAGCTACAATATACAAATACAAAATCTCAACCAAATAATGTTTATCAACAACACTGGCAAAGACAACATATTTTCAAATGCAGTGGGTGCACCATTAGAGCAATTGGGATTATTACCAACAACTTATCCAGGTGGTAACTTTGCATGGTGGAGATTGTTGTTAACCTACGGTAATTTACAAACATATTCCAAAGTAGGTGTTAATGCCAGTCAATTGCGTGTTAGCATAACATTGGATATCAATACATATCAAGCCACTGGCTGGTTAGATCAACATCCAACAAATCAAAATCTATTGTTATGGCGAGTGGATCAACAAAGCTTACCTGCGACAACAATACCTGCTATAAATGCAATTGTTAATCCTCTTGAAAAAGGACCAAACGTAGGATTGCCAGGTGCTGAATTAGGACAGCGTTATCTGTTAACAGAAAAACCTGCAATAACCAGTGTGGCATGGGGAGATCTAATCGCAGAAGCAGACGATATTGTAGAATTTAACGGTACAACATGGTCTGTGACATTTAATGCAGCAACATATCACGGCAAAGTCAACTACTTGACAAACCTATTTACAGGAAAGTTATTAATATGGGATGGCGTGCAATGGAGCGAATATATACTGCCAGCATACCGTCCTGCGTATTGGCGCTTAGCACTATAAATATGTCATGCTAAACGAAAAATTAAACAAACTCAACATTGACCAATCCAGTTTCGAACAGGTATTCACTCCCGATGTTCGTAAAGTAGCAGATGTGCTGCGTAAGTACGGGTTTGACGTTAGAGTAGTTGGCGGTGCGGTACGAGATTTTATTATGGGTGTTACACCCAGAGATATAGACTTTGCAACAGATGCAGACCCTGCTGAATTAATTTATATTTTCAATTTGGAAAATATTGATCACGACGACTGGGGCATCAATCACGGCACTGTCAAAGCTGTATTCCCAGAAGAAGTGGTAGATGTAACCAGCATTGCATACAAGTTAGAACTCAAAGACGACAAAATGCGAATCATACGTGGCCAAGATTGGGAGCAAGATGCACAACATCGCGACTTGTCTATCAACAGTATGAGTATAGATCAAGACGGTGTGTTATACGATTACATCGACGGTATAACAGACATACGTAATAGCACAGTGCGAATGAACCCAATCACCTTAAGCAAGCTGGAAGAAGATCCGCATTTAATTTTACGTTGGTTTAAAGCAATCGGCAAGTTCGAACATGCAAAATGGCCAGTAAAAGATTACAAAGCCATTTTAAAAAGCATGCCTGCACTTGCAAAAATAAAAGACGACGAGAAAACTGAACGCGAAATAAGCGGCATCGTTACCAGCAAAAACGGCATGCACATACTTCAATTAATGTGTAAAATGGGTGCCGGTAAGTATATAGGAATAGATTGCGATCTGTGATAATATATAGCACAATTTGTGCATGTCAAAAGATCTCATAATTGGTAGTTTTACTAACTACGACTGGAACAAAATAAAATACTGGGTAAACAGCATTGCTGCTTGTGGATTCACCGGCGACAAAGCCATGTTGATTTATAACTGCGAAATACAAACTGCGCAAGCATTATCTGAACGTGGATTCAAGATAATGGCATTTAATCAGGATCGTAATACAGGTCATTTGTTCTTCGATGGACAATTGATAATCGTAGTAGAACGTTTCTTCCATCTATGGCAATTCATGGAGCAGTTGATTAAAGACAACGACTATCGTTATGTTATACACACAGATGTCAAAGATGTTGTATTCCAAACCAATCCCAGCGAATGGTTGACTGCAAACATGGGAGATGCTAAGATACTGGCAAGTAGCGAAAGCCTGCAATATCAACATGAGCCATGGGGCAACGACAATATGTCTAGAAGTTTCCCGTGGGTATATCCCACTGTCAAAGACAAGACAATTTGGAATTGCGGTGTGCAAGCAGGTGTACCAAGTATTATGAAAGACTTGTGGATCAACATCTATTTGTTGTGTAAAGGTAACTCAGTGCCAAATCCAGACCAAGCTGCATACAATGTGTTGTTGAACTTGGAGCCATACAAAAGCATAACAAAATTTTCAACTAGCGAAGACGGTTGGGCCTGCCAGGCCGGTACAACAATAGACCCTGCTAAGATAGCAGATTTTAAACCTCACTTGCTAGAGCCACAACCATTATGGGATGGCAATTATGCAACTACCAGCACTGGTATAAGGCATGTTGTGTTGCATCAATACGACAGAATACCAATTTGGAAACCCATAGTGGAAGCAAGGTATAGTTAATGGAAATCAATTTAGACTTATTGTATCAAGCAACGGACCGTATGCTAGCAACAGTGCAGAAACCCGAATTTAAAGATGGTAAAAGCATTGTAACCAGTGTATATGGTAAAGAAATCGCAAGTGGTTATGTTCTTATGAGAGAACTTGTAAGATTGGGTGTTACACTACCAATAGAAATATTTTACAGACCCGGCGAAATTACAGCAGAACAAGCTGAATTATTACAGTTACCTGCACCCGACCAAATCACTGTAAAAGAAATATGCGGCACTGCCAAAGACTTCATAACTCCATATGGAACCGCAGCAGGTTGGAGCACTAAGATATATGCATTATGGGAAAGCCAATATGCAGAAAATCTATGGTTAGATGCTGATAGTTTTCCAATTTATAACCCTGTGTACTTTTTCGACGATGCGGAATACAAACAAAAAGGCAGTTTGTTTTGGAGAGATGTATTCAGCACAGACCGTGCTAACAGATATCATGATGCAGCACCTATGTGGCGCATATTCAATGTCAGTCCAAACGACGGCGAGCCATTTGAAACGGGACAATTGCTAATCAACAAATTAAAATGCTGGACACAGCTGAATCTTGTAAAACACTATGCTAACAACTGCGAAGTTTATTATAACTTCGGCGGAGATGCTGAAACATTTCGTATGGCATGGCAGCATTTACACTTGCGTAGTGGTAAACAACAACTGTATATAAACTATCAATCGGATCCCGCTGTACCGTATGGTTTTATGCCGTTTGGTCCATTCCATAAAGGGCATGCAAATCAGTATCATAAGTGGGGCGGTGGCACAGTTATGGTACAGAGAAATAGAGCAGGCAACGAATATTTCAATCATCGCAATATGCACAAATTTACATTAGGCGATAATCCATTTTACAGTGATATACAAAACGAAGAGATATATCATCAACATATAGAAGATTTAAGGAAATTAGTATGATAGATGATGTTAGCACAGTGAAGTTCCCAACTGAATGGAACATGAAGCGAGAACCATCAAGACCTGAACATTTACGAATAGACTATTGTGGCGGTATGAAGTTCGATGACAACTTTGACTGGCATAATATGTGGTACGATTGTGTGCAGTTAAACGAAACACAAACACTGTTGATAGGTCCGCCTTTATACAATACTAAAGAATGGATGATGCAAAATGCAGGATTTGCAGATCGCAATGGCAACATGTTACAATACCAATTTTACGATTTGGACCGCGTAAGTTATACGTTGGTTACCACTGTAGCAGCAGACACTGACATTGTTATGCTTAGTAAAGATACTGCGCCTGTACCAATTGCTGTTAATCACAACGATGATTATTTCAACGGCCACAAAGTTATGGTTACACTACAGCGCGACAATCCTATAGAATGGATCGAGCAATGGATGGATTATCATTACAGAGTACATGGCATTGATGCATTTCTCATTTATGATAACAACAGCAAAACATATACACCGGGCGAACTAGATCATCGTCTTAGCAGACCTTACTTGAAACTCAAAATAGTGCCATGGCCATATCCATATGGTCCACAAGGCAGCGATCACGCACCATGGGACAGCGACTATGGACAATACTGTATGCTTGAACATGCAAAATATCGTTATTTGAGTCATGCTGCATTGGTACTCAACAATGACATAGACGAGTTGATTGTAACACAAGGGCCCACATTGGACCAGATACAACAACAACTAGATGCAGGTCCGCATCATTGCTTATATTATCTAGGTAGATGGATAGAACCATACGACATACCAAATAGACAAAGCGCACATTTGATAAAAATGTCTGATCGAAAATTTAAAAATTATTGTTGCACAGACAATACAAATACCACAGGAATAGGTAACAAATGGATGTTAGTACCTAAACACAATATGCAATATCAATGGAGAGTTCATCATATTGCTGGCCCTGCTGGACAAAGTACAGATTTGTACTATGGGCATTACTTGTCCATGAATACCAATTGGAGTTGGAGTCGAGACGAATACAAGGGCAATATAGTTAATTTAAAACCAGAGCAGTGGTTAATTACTGCATTATCTAAAATGGAAAACATATGAATCTATTATTTGTAGTGCATCGTTATTACCCATTCCCGGGTGGCAGTGAATATTTTGTACAAGCTATGGCAGAAGAAGCTGTAGGCAGAGGTCATAATGTAACAGTGTTAGCAGGTGAGCATCAGGGGAATCAAAACGGTGTCACTGTCACCGAGCAAGCACAGGTATTGATGCAGAACTGGGATCTCATAGTTGTACACGGCGGTGACGTTAGTGTACAAAACTTTGTGTTAAGCAATGCCACTCGTATACCCAGTCCTATATTGTATATGTTAATACTGCCTAGCCACAGTCAAGTCTGTTTACAAGCGATGAAAGATTGTGCGTACTTGGGTTGGAGTACACCAGAAGACCTTGCACACATAAAGCAGTACGGTTACGAGCACAAAGCAGTTAGAATTCGTCACGGCATCAAGCTGCAAGAAAGCCTTGGAAAATTTGGATTTAAAGACAAATACGGCATTCCTTCTGATAAAGCTATGCTGCTAAGCTGCGGCGGGTATTGGCCTAATAAGCAAATGAAAGAATTGGCAAATTTATTCGTAAATGCCGGTATTGATGATACAGTACTGGTTACCACAGGATATGATAATCGTATGAACTTGATGCCAGATCCTGTGCCCGGAAAAGTTATTCCATTATTGATAGATAGCAAAGCAGATGTACTCAGTGCTATCAGAGAAGCAGACATCTATTATATGCATAGTAATCAAGAAGGCTTTGGACTTGTAATTTTAGAGTCTATGCTTAACAGAACACCATGGGTTGCAAGAGATATTGCAGGTGCGTCAATGCTTAAACAGTTCGGTAAAACATATCGTACAGACGAAGAGCTACTGCACATCATGGGCAACAATATGCCTACTATAGAAGAACTAGACAATGCACAAGACTATGTGCTGAACAATCATTTGATACAGCATACAGTTGACGACATATTAGCTATTAAAAATTAAACTTTTTAGCGCCATCTGTTGGTGGTTCTGTATATTGAAGTTCTAATGCAGTTTCGATGTCGTCTTTACTAACATGTTGAAATACCCAAGTATCTACTTGTGTTTTATTCAATTTAGAAAAATCTGTGAAGGTATTGGGGTTGGGAGGCGGAACATCTACAGATCCGCTCATTTTATATGATGAACCGTCACGTGCTGTACCTATGCAATACCAATCAATACTTCTAACAACATTTTGTAATTGCTCAGTACTGTATACGTTTGCAGGTCCTATTATCCATTCATAAATCATTCTATATCTCCAATGCGCAATATTTAGCATGTAGTTAAATAGAACACTAAATAGTATCACTATTAACATTACTCACTTGAATTAGGATATGTATGCATTAGAAAATGGATACCAATTATACAGGATTAAAGTTAGCCAACATATACCAGATGATTGGTTAGAACAACTTATCACCCAAGGATGTACACTATTTAATAATAAAGCCCGGGAATAACCCGGGCTTTATTATTTCTAAGTCTATTGTTAACTTAAAAAAAGTTAACAATATCAATAACTTAAAGGAACTTCAAATGCGCAGTATTTATACTGATGCCAGCGAGGTAGTCAGCTGCGTTACCCAAGCTGCTTGCAGTGTTGCTGAGCTCTAGGTAGCCATAACGTGACATGAAGCTTACGACTGGTTCGAAGGTATTTGGATCAATGATAACACCTGACGATGTTAGCGGAACATAGGGGCAATAGTAAGCTGCCGCATCAATTTCGCCTGGACCCTTATAGCCTACGAGCACATTGGTGTCGTCTGCTGCATACTGGTTTACATAAACACGCATGCTATTGTTCAAAGTACCAACAAACTTGGTGTTAGTTGGGGCTTCAAAAGTGCCTTCAGTTGTACGTGCAAACGCACTTGTAGTAGCTGATTGCAGGATAGTCAGTGATGTTGGGGAAACAACAACCCAGTTACCTGCGCCACGACGTGTGCGTGAGCCGATCAAGTTAGCAGCACGGTTGATAAGAATTGCCAATGCGGCATGTTCGTCACCAACGAATGTTGCAGTACCCGAAACTGCTGCTTGGTCGTATGTCAGGGTTGTACCTGCCAATGCGCCAAGAGAAGTCAAGATCTCCTGATCGATTTCTGCTGTAATTTCCTGCGCTAGAGCAGCCATAATTTCAGCTTCGATGTCGATACCTTGTTGTGCTTGTGCATCCTGTGCTGCTTCAAAAGTCCAGCGAGCGCTTAGCTTGCGAGTTTTTGCTTCAACTACCTCTTTGAGGATTTGGATGTTCAAACGCTTACCAGCAACACCTTCAAGTACGCTAACTGGTGCAGCAGCTGGTGCTGCGCTGTTACCGTTGCCTGAATAGAATGAAGCAATTTGGAATGGGCTCAATGCTTCAGTGTTAGCTGCGACAGCTTGTGGGCTACCGAATGTATCAGCGTAACGTACACGCAGCGTGTGGATCTGGCCAACTGGACCAGTCATAGGCTGCACGCCAATGATCTCGTTTGCTATGACCGTAGGCATAACACGACGGATAACTGGTAGAATTACTTTGTTAAGAGTGGCAATGTTACCGGCGCTGGTGCTGCCTGGTGTTGCACTTTCAAAAAGTATACCGGACTTGCTTTGCAGGTCCTTCTTAGTGTTCTCAAGGACAACGTCCATGACCTTCTTGCGATTGCCGGTCAGACCTTCGCAGAGTGCGGTCTTGGTTGCCGTCCAATGAGTTTCAAACAGATTCTTGCTCATTTTTAGACTTCCTTCCTTTATTTGATGCCTGCGAGATAGAGAATCTGACCAATGTCATTGGAACCTTCTTCTCTTACCGCTTCTGACAGCTTGTTTGGCCTGTCACCCGTGAATGCCACGGACTTGTTTTGAGTATTTTCAGCAAGTTGTTGCTTTACAACACTCTTAGTTTCACCGTTCATCACGGTGGGTAGATATCTGTTATAGGCTTCTCTCAAGTTTGTAGTCTTGATATCCCGTAACATTTCCTCCATAACTGCTTTCTTATCGCGGCTAAGAGGAGTAAGCATCTCATTGAGAAGTTCCATTCTTGTTGCACGATCGTTAGCAGCTTTGATTTGGGTGCTTGCGCTTTCAACCAATTTTTGTTTGGATTTGAGTTGCTTAGCAGCCTCGTCAATACGCTTATGGCTTTCAGCCAATTGCTTTTGCAGCTTCTTGACTTCAGTACCTTCTGATAGGTAGCTGGCCATATATTCAGCAGCAACAGCTTCGAATATTCTACGACCAAAATTGTTCTCACGAGCAAGTTTGATGTCTGCACGCCACTGAACCAGTTCGTTACGGACAACTTCGTTCAATGTTTTATCAAGCGTTTTAGACGCTGTTTTAATAAATGCAGAACGTGTTTCGTTGATATTCTTCTTTCCCTCGGCAGCTAGCTTGGCACGCTGCTCAATAAGAGCTTTTTTATCGGTTTCGAATTCAGCAATTTCTTCAGACAGTTTCGAAACTACGAAACCTTCCAATTTACTAATACGATCCCGTGTCTGCTTTTTAGCAGATTCGCGAATGGCTTCGACTTCTCTTGCCATTTTCTTACGTTGAGCGTCAAGAGTTTTACGATCTTGAGCGAACTCACGAAGTTCTTCTTGCAACTGTTTGCCAATGAAAGCATTCAGTAGCTTTATGTGTCCCGAAACCTTGTTTTCTGCAAGTTTCTTAGCTGATAGTGTTTCTTTGCTTAG
>Ga0114962_10005391_pt1 | contig 10011 bp, 7 predicted proteins | sample C_130820_MF_Meta_FD_87017 | JGI IMG/M metagenome (GOLD analysis project Ga0114962, IMG submission 87017) | Freshwater microbial communities from Lake Croche, Canada to study carbon cycling - C_130820_MF_MetaG | ecosystem: Environmental > Aquatic > Freshwater > Lake | place: Lake Croche, Canada...
GAACCAAATTCCAAACATTTTATTTGGCGGAGATCTTTTTCACGACCGTCAAAAGATTGAAGTCTATACATATCAACGCACTTTTGAAACCTTGTTAAAAAGACTTAATGGGGTCAATCTGTATTTGCTGCTGGGAAATCACGATTTATGGTTTAGCGACAAAACATCCATTAGCAGCGTGATTCCATTATCTGCTTTGCCTGGCGTGAGAATCATATCGAATCCCGAAAGAATTAAAATTGCAGGTTCTTATTGGGATTTTATTCCTTATACACACAATCCAATTGTGTCTTTGGAAGAATTGAAAAAATTACCTGGCGAACCAGAATATGCTCTTGGACATATTTCTGTTGATGAAGCCATATTGCATGGATCACAATATTCTGACGTTGCCGTTGAGCACGATGGAGATATGGTTCGCGTAACTGCATCTCTATTCAATCACTACAAGCAAACTTTTTTGGGTCACTATCACGCTGAACAAAGAGTGAATTCAAAAGTAGAATATATTGGCTCTCCTTTAGAGCTTTCTTTTGGCGAAGCTTTTCAAGAAAAACATGTTATTGTTTTTGATGGAAATAAAAACAAAAAGAAATACATCAAAAATGATTTTAGTCCAAAACACTTGGTCATAGATATTAGCGAAAAAGAAAAATATGACTTAAATGGCAATTTCGTAAGATTGAAAGTAGACAATCTAAGCTCGACAGATCTTGTGTCCATGAGAAAAGAAATTATGGAAACAAGTAATATTGGCAGCTTAGAGATCAAACAACAAAAAAAATTCTTAGAAGAACATGTAATCCAAGACGCAAAAGCTATTTTATATAAAGGCGATGAAATGTTGGGGAAATATCTTGATGAAGTTGGCACAAATAATTTGAACAGAGACGAACTGGTTAGAATTGGTCGTAAAATTTGTCAGCAAAAAATGGAGTAAAATGTTTAATTATGTGATTACAGGGTTTGATGAAAAATATTGGAAATTGTGGGGCGAATCTTGGATCATATCACTAAAAGAATTGGCAGAATTTGATTTAAGCAACACAAAAATTATTGGCTACGACCTCTCAGAAAACACAAAACAAAAAATTTTGAGCTTTGGCGTTCATTTTGTTGAATCAAAATCAACAAAAAACTTTCGATTTGAAACTATAAAAACTATTTGCAAATTATTTAAAGACCAAGAGGAAATCAATTTTGCCTATTGGGATGCAGATGTTTATTTCCAAAAAAATATTGATGAGATATTTAAATCTGGGAACAAATTATTGGCTACTAAAAATTGTGGATTTATAGGTGGAAATTCTTATTCTATCAAAATTCTTGATGAAATTTTAAAAATTATAGAACTTACAGCACAAGAAAAATATTTTAATGAAAATTTAATTAATTATTTTTCATTTTTGGTGCAATTTGTAGATTCTAAATATAATTTTAGAAATGTGAAAATAGATGATCAATTTGTTATCCATCCAAATCGAATTAAAGATTTAACGCATAGAAATGTTTTGTTTTGGGAAAAACACAAAACTCTTTATTCAAAACATACACAAAAAAGATCTCTTGTTCCAAATTTAAAATTGAAACCTATTTTTAAAAGTTGGCTGTAAATACAAAATTATAATTTGCTATTGATATCATGATGGACAGGTAGTATGCTGTCCTTATGAAAAACCTCGACTTCAAATACATTGCGGCTTGGAACTTCTTGCCATTCGGACCAGAAGGCATTGAGGTTCATTTAGAAAACTACAAAAACATCGTCTTAATAAGAGGCGAAAACAGGGATGCAAAATCAATTGATCCTGTTTTGTATAACGATAATGAAGAATTTAAAATAAGCAGCAATGGAACTGGAAAAAGCTCTCTCCAAGAAATAATTGTATATGGTTTATTTGGAAAAACCGTAAAGCAAAAAGTTGGAGTAAACGAAGTTGTTCACAATCTTGTAGGCAAAGATTGTAAGATAGAGCTTATTTTCGGTGATTATCGTGTTGTGCGTACAAGAATGGAAGGAGGTCGCAAAGAAAAATCTACCTTGCGATTATGGGAAAGCGTTGAAGGTGTTTGGGATAAAAACACAGAAATCACACAAGGCACATCACAAACAACTCAGAAAAAGATTGAAAGCATTATTGGTCTTTCTTATGATGCTTTTGTAAACATGTGCATTTTTACAGATGATCAAAGACTGTGTTTTTTAGAATGCGATAATCAACAAAAAAAAGAAATTGTTGAAAATCTTTTGTCTCTTGGAAACTACAGAGAATGGCACGAAAATGCAAAAGTGCTCAGGAAAGAAATCAAAGTTGCAATTGACACCAAAACCAAAGAATTTCAGATTTTAATTAATAGCAAAGATGATGCTAAACGTCGATTGGCTCTAACTCAGAAAAAAAATGAAGATTGGAAATATTCAAAAGAAAATGAAATTTTAATTCTGAAAAAAAATATAATTTCCAAATCTGATGAATTAAAAAATACAGACACAGGAAAAGCAATACTTGCATATCAAGAAGCTCAAGAAAAAATACAAGAAATTAATGTAAATCTTTTAGAGCTAGAGACAAGTAAAGAATCTTTTTCTAAAAACTTGGAAATAGTAAATGAAAAAGATGCAAGTTTTAAAATTGAGGCGCAAAATCTTAAAAAGGAATATGATGACGTATCACAAAATGCCAAAATAAAGATGAACGAAAGAAAGAAGAAAGAAGAAGAGATTGTAGACCTTGAGTCAAATAATACTGGAACACCATGTAATAAATGTCGCGGTATTATAGAAAAAGAAAATATCGCATCATATGTCGCAAGACTGAATATCGAGATTTCTAATATCAATGTTGATATTAAGTCATTTATGGAATCTGCTAAAGAAATTGGGAAAAAATCTGAAGAGCTTAAAGAAAAACAAAAGAAAGTTTTGGCATACCAAAATCAGTTTTTAACAAAAATCAACAAAGCTGATACAGAAATGAGACAACTTCGCTCAGAGTTGACTCAAGCCAGTCAAGTTCGTGAGCCTAAAGCAGATAGCAGTGAATTTCTTTTGCAGCAACAAATCGAAGATATCAAAAAACAAATTGAAGCTAAAAAGGTAGAGCTTTCTGGTCGCTCTCCATTTCAAGATATTATAGACAATGACATTATTGAACTTGAAAACGCTAAAAACGCAGCAGAATTAAAAGAAAAAGAAGTAAAAGAGCTAGAAGCCGAACTTCCATATTATGATTATTGGATTTCTGGATTTGGTGAAAATGGAATTCGAAAATGGGTTATCGATGGCATCATCCCAGAATTAAACAACCGTATTAATTACTGGTTGCAATTTCTGATTGACAATAAAATCACTCTTACGTTTGACAATCAATTAAATGAAAAGATTGAAAGAAATCCCGTCGATGGTAATCCTTATATTTATCACGCCATGTCAACAGGACAACGTCGTAGATTGAATTTGGCAGTCAGCCAATCATTTGCACACATTATGATGATTAGTTCTGGTAGCGTACCCTCAATCGTGTTTTTGGATGAAATAAGCACGAATATTGACCCATTGGGCGTTCAGGGAATTTACAACATGATTTGTGAACTTTCTGAGGACAAAAAAGTCTTTATTACAACTCATGACCCAGATTTACTTCGAATGCTTCAAGGATCAGATGTTATTAAACTCACTCATGAGAAGGGTTTTACGAAATTGGAAACTTAATATTTCCTCATAGAAAAAAAAATCAGATAATAACTCATATCTACCTACCCTGACAAAAAGAGGAAATATAAAAATGAGCATTTTTGACAAAAGAACAGCATTCAAGCCATTCGAATATCCTGAATTGGCTGAATATAAAAACGCAATTAATCACAGCTATTGGCTGGTTAGTGAATGGAACTTTATGAGTGACATTCATGACTTCAGTGTAAGACTAACAGATGTCCAGCGAGGCGCAATTAAAAACGCCATGCTTGCAATTTCGCAAATTGAAATATCTGTAAAAAAATTCTGGACCAAACTTGGCGATAGATTTCCTAAAGCGGAATTTGAACAAGTCGGTGTAACCTTTGGCGAAAGCGAAGTTCGTCACGCCGATGCTTATTCCCACCTCTTAGAGGTATTAGGACTGAACAACGAGTTTGATCAATTGTTGGAAAATCCTGTTATACAAGGCAGAGTCGATTATTTAAAAAAATATTTGACTGGTGCTGCGGATAACAGCAATGAAAAATACACGCTAACATTGACTTTGTTTTCGATATTCATTGAAAACGTGAGTCTGTTTTCACAGTTTGTGATAATCAAGTCTTTTAACAAACATCTGAATTGTTTAAAAGACATCGACAACGTCGTTCAGGCAACCCAAAAGGAAGAAGTAATACATGCACTTTTGGGAGTGTATTTGATAAAACAAATACAAAAAGAATTTCCAGAATGGTTTAACGAAGAGTTTTATGCTAAACTCTACAGAGCATGCAAGAAAGCATTTGAAGCAGAATGCAATATCATTGACTGGATTTTTGAAGCAGGCGAGCTTGACTTCCTTCCAAAAGATGTTGTCAAAGAGTTCGTGAAAAATCGCTTCAATGAAAGTCTTGAAATGATAGGTGGACAGAATGTGTTTGAAGTCGATCAAGAAAAGTTGAAGCAATTAAAATGGTTCAACGTTGAAATTCTTGCAGAAGTCAACACAGATTTCTTCCACAAAAAACCAGTCACATACAGCAAAAAAGTCAAACCAATTAAAGCAGAGGATCTATTCTAATGAACAGCAAATACAGATGGCTTACTGAAATGTCTCAACAATTCCTTGAACGAGATTATCTTGTTAAGGGACAAACTGTTGATCAGCGTGTTGATATGATTTGCGACACCGCTGAGAAAATTTTAAAAAAACCAGGATTTGCTGCTGCCTTTAAAGAAAATATTCAAAAAGGATGGTATTCTTTAAGCACTCCTGTTTGGACTAATTTTGGCAATGATCGCGGATTGCCCATTTCTTGCTTTGGCTCTTATATCGCGGACACTATGGAGTCTATCGCGTTTACATGGGCTGAAGTATGCATGATGACAAAGATGGGCGGTGGCACATCTGGTTATTTTGGAGACCTTCGCCATCGTGGTTCTTCAATTAAAGATAATGGCGAAAGCTCTGGCGCCGTGCATTTTATGCAGGCGTTTGACAACCTGATCAACGTAGTTAGTCAAGGCAAAACACGTCGTGGTAATTTTGCTACCTACCTTCCAATCGATCACCCAGATATTGAAGAGTTCTTGAAAATAAGAACTGAAGGATTTGCAATCCAAGATCTTTCATATGGCGTTTGTGTTCCAGACGCATGGATGGAAGAAATGATTGAGGGAGATGCGCAAAAAAGAAAAATTTGGGCTAAGGTTTTAGAATCTCGTTCTAATACTGGATATCCTTATATTTTCTTTGTCGATAATGCAAACAACAATACGGTTGATTGCTATAAAGATGGCGAAAATAGGATAAACAACTCCAATTTATGTTGTGAAATTATGCTTCCAAACAACGAAGAGGAGTCTTTTGTCTGTTGTTTGAGTAGTATGAATATTTTGTATTATGATGAATGGAAGGACACAAACGCTGTTGAATTGATGGTTTGCTTCTTAGATGCTGTCATGGAAGAATTTATTGAAAAAGCATCTAAAATTGAATTTATGCAACGCACAGTAAATTTTGCCAAAAGACATCGTGCGTTAGGTCTTGGATGGCTTGGTTGGCACAGCTATTTGCAGAGCAAAATGATTCCTTGGGAAAGTATGGAAGCAAAGTTTGCAAATGTTGAAATTGCCAAGAACATAAAGACTCAGGCGTATGAAGCATCTGCAAAGCTTGCTCAAGAATATGGCGAGCCTGATGTCTGTAAAGGCTATGGAAGACGTAATTCAACTCTTTTGGCTATCGCTCCTACAAAATCTTGTACAACTCCTGATACAAAATTTAAAGATAGCGATCTAAATAATATAGATTATTTTGAATTTGCAAAACGAGGCGGTCTTGATTTGCACGACATAATGTCGATAGAAGTTGAATTTGACAATGAACAAATTGTCAAGTATCGCTACGATGAAATGATAAAAGTTGAAAGGAGCGGTAAAAATATTACAATTATGGCTTGTAATATTGCCGAAAATGACACTTTAAATTCATCAATGCCAACTGTGAAAAAAATCAAAAAAACTGAAAAACAATGGTTTGAATTAAATCCATCCGTAAAAATATTTACGGATAACGGCATTAAAGAATGCAATAGGTTTTATTTTAATGGTTTTGAACCAACATTTGAATTGACCTTTGAAGATGGATGTAAATATAAGTTTACCGGAAATCACAGATTGAAGAACATTGACAATCAATGGATTCATATCGACAATATTGATGTTGGTTTTATATCCAACAACAAATTGAAGCTAATAGATAAAAAGTATGTTGGCATTCTTCCCACTATGGACATGGAAGTTCCTGATGTTCATTACTATGTTTTGAGCAATGGAATACATTCCCACAATAGCGCGTTTATAATTGGACAAGTCTCTGAGGGCATAGAGCCGGACAAGACAAACTATTACATCAAAGATCTTCAAAAGGGTAAATACACAATTAAAAATCTCTATCTTGATAAGCTCTTAAAAGAAAAGGGCAAAGACACAGAAGAGGTATATAACAGCATTCTTTCTAGTGGCGGAAGCGTTCAGCATTTAAGCTTTTTGTCCGAGAATGAAAAGGCTGTATTTAAAACGTTTGCGGAAATCAGTCCAAAAGAAATTGTAATTCAAGCCGCACAAAGGCAAAAATATATTGATCAGGGACAATCGTTGAATTTAATGATCCACCCATCAGTTTCAATAAAAGACGTGAACTCTCTTGTAATTGAAGCTTGGCGACTGGGAATTAAATCTCTGTACTATCAACACTCTGTCAACGCTGCTCAGTCATTTACAAGAAGTATTTTGTCTTGTGCAAATTGTGAATCTTGATTGATTTTCAAGTTTAAAAAAAACTAAGAAAAAGTCTCTTTTTGAGACTTTTTTCTTGTTTGATAGCTTGTTGTTTTTTATTATTGTTTGAGCTTATGGTTTTTAAGATTCAAAAGGAAACACATGCAGATTACACCAAAAAGAATCAAGCAAACAATTCGATTTTACAACGACAACAATGAGTCTTATAGATCAATCTTCTTTCAATTGAACCCTGAAAGAATTGAAGATTTGATTCTATTGATGGCAATTTCTAAGAATTCAATAATACAATTTTTAAAAGCATCATCATATGATACGGATCTTTCCAATGCGTTGTTTGATTTTTATGAAATTGACAGCAAGACTGTTTCGCAAATTGTAAAATGGAATTTAGAAAAAATGGATCGATACGCTGTTCGTTCTCTTTTTTACTTGATTACAACTGGCAAAAAGAACTTGAAAGAATTTTCTTCTACATATTCGGTTATTGAAAAATTTAAACCTAATTTTAAAAAGAGTTGGGAATCAACCGATAATGGTTTGTTGCAGAATTTAATCAATAGCTTAAAAACAAAAAGAGAAATTGTTAAAATTGGTTATGGATTTGAAAAAAGATTTGACAAAGCTGCAATCAATCTCGGTCTTCCATTTAAAAAATATCAAAGAACAAGTAGCTCCGGAAACACTGTAGACAGACTTATAGGAAAAACCTATATTGAAATTTCTGTGATGAATAGTGATGGCGGATCTATTGCCTATAAATCTCAATCGATTATTAACAGTTATAAGAATGCTAAGTCTAAAGGCTTTAAATTTGTTGCGATTTTAGATGGTGCCGGTTGGAGATGCAGAAAAGAATATAAAGATATGGAAAAAATTGGAATTCCGATTTATAATCTAACTGATGTGCCTTATCTGTTCCGCGATCTGTGTAAATCCTACAAGATCAAAAAAACATCCGAACAAATCTCCGAATCATGGAACAATAATTAAATGATCGAAAAAAACCAGATTGTTTTGGGCGATTGCTTAGACAGCTTTCGAAAACTGCCAAACGAGTCGGTTCAAGTTGTTTTTGCCGATCCCCCATTCAATCTGGATAAGGATTACAATTTATATCAGGACACTATGAAGTCCGATGCATATGTCACATGGTGCAGAGATTGGATTTTTGAAGCTGTTCGAATTTTAAAGCCAGGCGGAAGCTTGTTTTTACACAATATTCCAAAATGGCTTTCTGTTTTTACTTGTGTATTATCTGAAATGGATAATATGGAGTTTCGCCATTGGATTGCGTGGGACGCTCCTACCAAGCCGATGGGAAAATCGCTTCAGCCTGCTCATTATGGAATTTTGTATTATGCAAAGTCCCCAGTAAAAAATCCATATTGGCCAAAACGACAGCAGTCAATAACTTTTAATGAAATTCGACTTCCACACAAAAGATGTAGAGTCTGTAATTGCTTGATGGCAGATTATGGAGGTAAAAAAGAATTGATTCCTCCTCATGGACCATTAGCAAGTGATGTTTGGAAAGATATACATAGACTCAAACACAAGAAGTATAGAAGCGAACACCCATGCCAACTCCCAGTCGCTCTTCTTGAACGAATCATCTTGATGTCAAGCCTACCGGAAGACATCATCTTAGATCCATTTATTGGAGCGGGATCAACTGCCATAGCTGCAAAACGGCTTGGTCGTGATTTTATTGGATTTGAAATAGATGAAAAATATATCGATATAACAAACAGAAGAATAGAAAGACAAAAAATCCAAAGTAAATTCAATGGAATTTTTGCAGGGTGTCAACGCAATGAGATAATATCAGCTACAGACAGTGACATAAAAACAGATGCTTGGAAATCTATCTTCGAAGAGTTTCCAGACACACCTGAAAAAAGAAAAAAGCTTGAAAAACAAGGCATGAAACTAAAACCTGAATACAAAAGTCTTATTCACGCTCTTGAGTATCAACTTATTGAATCCCCAGTCTAACACAAAGGAATTTCAAAATGTCAATTTCGCAAATTTCTGATTTGAAAATCATTAAAAGAGTCAATGATTTGAAAGTCGAATTAAATCAAGCGCAAGACGAAGTGGTGAATAAAAAAATTGAATTGTTTACCAAAAAAATGTGTGAAAAAGGACAATCTGTTGAAAACTATTTGGAAAAAAGAAATGCCATAAATAAAGAAAAAGTCATGGATGATATAAATTTGGGCAAAAAATGTGAATTTTATGCTTATTTGGCAATGCGAAAAGAATATGGTTTTCCTGTAACTCCAATCGATTTAGAAGTGAGACATGGACGAAACAAAGGATGGGATCATGATTTGCCATTTCAAAAAATTGATGAAAAATTTCCAAACACACATGTTAAAGGGTGCAGCCAAGGCACGCTTGATTATTGCGATGATTATAGCTGGACTTTTCAATACAGAAACAATAATGGTTTTTGTGGACAAGATTCCATTTTTAATGATACAAACCCAAGTTTGGTTGCGTTTGTTTTTACAAAAAATTTCAAATCTAATATTGGAATAGTCAAAGCCATTTTGCCTTGGTCTGATGTTAGAAAATATCTTAGAAATCCAAAAAAAAGAGATCACGCTGGAATCAAGCAGTGCATTTATTACAAAGATCTTGTTGCCAATAGACATATCTTAGAAAATTGAAATAATCTTGTATGTTTTCTTAGTTTGATTTATAATATACTCACCTAACAAGGCGATACAAAAGCAATATTGGAGCAAGTCATCAAAATGTGTAAGTATATCATTGTAGTAGGTGGTGTGATCTCAGGCACTGGAAAGGGAGTTTCTGCTTCAAGCATGGGATTGCTTTTAAAGCTTAGAGGGCACAACGTAACCTATGTCAAATTTGATCCATATTTAAACACAAATGCTGGCGTTCTTGCTCCTCGCGAACATGGAGAGTGTTTCCTTTGCGATGATGGCACCGAGACAGATCTCGATCTTGGACACGCCGAAAGAATCATGGGAATTAACGTTAGCAAAATGAACATA